>Ga0209979_1003169_pt1 | contig 14810 bp, 11 predicted proteins | sample AnhtaG_FD_183114 | JGI IMG/M metagenome (GOLD analysis project Ga0209979, IMG submission 183114) | Deep subsurface microbial communities from Anholt, Denmark to uncover new lineages of life (NeLLi) - Anholt_01485 metaG (SPAdes) (version 2) | ecosystem: Environmental > Aquatic > Marine > Oceanic...
AAATTTAAAATATCGCATATTTTTTTCATTCTTTCACTAATACAACTGTAGTATATTTTAACTACAAAGTCAATCTTGATGACTTTAATTTACCCCAGTAAATGGGACCCCATTATCCAATTCACTTTACACCTCAAAAACCTCTCCATCTGAAACCTGTTCTATCTTCCGGTTAAACAAACCACTATATTTATCAGGATGAAAAGTATGAATCGGGATTATTTTCCCCGGCTTTAATTTTTTTACCACTTTTTTCAAGGTATCAATCTCGGCATGCCCGCTGGTATGAACCTGGTAAAAATTCATATTCTTTTTCTTTATAAATCTCATCATCTTCTGCAGGGAATCATCCTGCAAATACCCTTCCCACAACGAATAAATAAATGCAGCTCCTTCAATGTTTTTAATTGATTTAAGGTCTTTCAACATCGAGGGCCTGACCATCATCATTATCTCCCCGCTCCTATCAGAAATCTCTTTCTTGGTAATCTTATAACCTTTATACCTATACATTAACTCTTGTCTACCTTGCTGTGTGATTCTCCTGCACAACCAACAAGGAAAGAAAACTCTGATGTTTGCATAATTTTCAGAAGGGTAAGGAATCATGGCATAATCTTTTAGGCAATCAAGAATATTGGCAGTATAAAAATCAATGACGAATATTTTTCCTATTCTTAAAGAAGCACGGTAAAAAGAAACCAGCCGGTCAATATTCTGGGCTGAAAAATAAAGAAGGGTCATATTTTCACCCGCCTTCAATAATTTTACCGTCTCATCTTCAATCTCTGTTTCAGATTTAAATTCTCCTACTCCCTTCCCTTTTAACCCTCTATCCAAAACTGTTCCTTCAAGAAGAAGTACATCTATATCCTCCGGGGCATGATCCAAAAACCATTGGAATGCCTTCTGCTTTCGACCATGTTCCCTGAAATCACCGGAATAGATAATCCTCTTCCCCTCCGCCTCTACCAAAAAAGCATAGGAATCAAAAGCTGAATGGTCCATCAGATAAGGCGTTATTTTAAAATCACCGCAACAAAAACTCTTCCCACTCTCAATAGGATGATAATTTGAAATGCTCCCTCTAACCGGGGAAAATATTACGGTTAAATCTATAATTTTTTTGGCAGCCTCACCCAGGTAAAAACAGATATCCTTATTGAGATAACCGAAAAAACCATAATGGTCTATATGCGGATGTGAAATAAGTACTCCGTCAATCATCTTCTTTTTAGTATCCCAGGCATAAACTCCACCAATATCAGGCAGTACTTTTTCCTTTACCAGCTCAGGACCGGGCGTATTTTCATATTCCCTAAAATCAAATCTGTCTCCATCCTTTTTGACTAAAGGCATACCGATATCAATCAATGTTCTGCTTTTTTTACTTTGTATTTCCACACATGAACCGCCGATTTCATGTGTTCCCCTGTGAATTATTATTTTCATTGTTTTAAAACAAGGCCTTTCAGTTTTTCCATTAATACACTTTCACACCATTGTTCTATAAGAAAAACATTATTATGCGTGGGTCGGATGGGATATTTTTCCATTTTATACTCAATTTTTTCTTCGGGGACATTTCCTTCTTTTAAATTTTCTATTTTCTTTACCTCTATATTTCATAGATAAAGTTTTTTAAAACAAGGTACATCCTTCTCTAGGAATACTCTAAATATACACAAAAGGCGTTACTACAAAATTACATCAATTAATAAGATATTTAAAAAATATTATAAAATCATGAATTTTTAAATACGTTTTTTTAATGAATAGTCAAAACTTTCTATTTTTAATTCTGAATGATTACTTTTCAATTGTGCTATTTGGCCTTTTGCTATTCCGGAATATCCCACTACTGCTATTAACCCCTTAACTGGCTGAACAATTTTAATCGATTCGTACTTTGGACCAACAATCAGACCTAACTCTCTTTTCTGCTCATATTGCTTCTCGTAACAATCCTTATAATCATCAAAATTTTTACCAATATGAAGAACATACCCGTCAAGCTGGATAGCGACTTTATCTTTTAATTCAGGGTTATTTCCCAATTTTACTTCTATTACCCAAAAATTATATTCGTTTTTATTCTTTTCCACCTGATAAAGAGCAAGCAAATCCATTCTTTTTTTAAATACTTTATCTTTTATTTGCCTATCAATTATTATAATATCCTCTCTTCCTAAATTATCAGTAATGATAGCTTGCTCCAAAGTAATTTCTTCACCATTATTCACTTTACGGATATTTGAAATAAATTGATCTATATATTTCTTCTGAAAGAAAGGATGTAACAGTTTCTTATCTAAACCTATTTCGAAATAAGTATTTTTCCTTTTTTTTGTAGCAAAAAAACGTTTATCTCCATCGGCACCAGTTTTAGAAAAAAACTTAGTATTAATTTTGATTTTGTAGGGATAGGTATCGTCATCAGTGAATTCAACTTTGGCTAAACTGTTCCCTTTATAATAAAGATTGAAATAATTGTCACGTAAAGCCAAATCAAGCTCTCCTTTACAATCTTTATTTTCAATCATCTTAAGTAAAAATTTAAAATCATCTTTCATTCTTTTAAAATTTGTTGGATTAAAAAATCTGTTTATAATCACAAGTACGCCTCCTATATATTTTTTAAATTAATTAGCAGATTCTATCTTAAATATTGTAGTGAAAATCCATAATCTCCATACAAAATAATTGCAACAGTATGTTTTCTATTATCTTTATTATTAGAGGAAGTATAACTATCAAAATGTTCTTTCAAATTATCATAAAAATCAGTAATATCCCATGTATCAGTTACGATTATTGTTCGGCAATTTTCCTTACCACAATTAAGCCAGTAATCAATTACTTTTTGTGCAATTTTATTAAATCCGTAGTCAGATTTAAATTTCCCAAAAGCAATAGCTACGCATTCTTCTAAACAGCCAACTGGTTCTCCAAAAGGAATAGTATTTATTGCTCCTCTAATTCTGCTAATTTTATCAATTATCCTTTCAGCAGTATCTTTATTTCTTCTCTTGTGATCCGATTCTTTTCTCCTTCTTTCTTTATCGGGGAATATATCTTCAGATCTCCTTTCTTCATCGGCGATTATGTCGCCAAGTATTTTAATAAGACCAGCTAATTTTTCATCTACTCCTGCTACTCCTGCAATTTGTCTCCCTACATTACCAATGCTTTCCGAAATGCTATTTCGCATTAAATCATTCATTTTTTTACCTCCTAAATTTTATTTGATTTTTTTAGAAATACTTCATGACATAATAGGGATAGACACCTATTTATCAACTTTCTTCTTAGGCCTTAAAGAAAATGGAACCCGTCCTGTTCCTTTTTTAAACAAAATGGTATCACTATATCTTAAATGTGGCCTCAATTGCTGAGTGATCACTCAAAGAATCTTCTCGAAAAGAATGAATATAACGACACGTGTCCGGATTTAATGCTTTCGCAGCAAATATATGATCAAAACGTCGTCTGGCAATAATCTTTCCTTTTCGTCGGAGTAACCAGCTAAACTCTTGTGATTCATATCCATTAAGCAGCCGAAAGATATCATAGAGATTATATTCAGCCAACCCCTGAATAACACTTCGCTCCCCCACGTCCCATCGACCCTCTTTGTCAGAAAACCTGACTTGGCCATCCTTGAGAATGTCCTGCCCCCAAGTGATGACTTCACCGGACCTGGTCTCAGCTTGTGGTGAATTGAAATCACCACATAAAATTCTGGGATAATTATAAGATGGCCTTGCAAGAAATTTAAAAATTCCCTCGAACATATTTATCTTCAGCCCACCATGAGAAGCACCTGGTGGTATGTGCGCAACGTGGAATTCAAAATCAACATTCGGAGAATGAATCAATACAGATACTAATCTTTCATGCCATGGAATTTTAAGTGAGCGTTGATTTATGGAATCTAGCGGCCATTGAGAAGCAACAAGAATTCCATATCGGCGAGGTCCTGTAAGTCCGCTATTACCACCATGTAAACTAAAAGATGAAATGCTGTATGCATACCCTGCCTTTTGAAGTCCTTTAATCCATAATGGCAATGTTTTACTTGTAACTTCCTGAAGACCAATTATATCAGGTTCTCTTGAGATCAAAGCATCCAATTGAAGTTGTTGTTTACCAACTCGATATGCCACATTCCATGAAATAATCTTCATTTTTCCCCTTTCAAGAGAAGTAAAAACATAGGTGTTATATTGTCAGTACATTCAACCCACTGATACTGGAGGTTTGAATTTTAAGACAATATTCAGCCCTATATTTTTCAAAACGGATGTCAAAAAATGTTCTAAATCTTATATTATTTTAACGAACTCATCAATTAGTTTTTTAAAATCTCGATGCAAATTAAAATCTTCAGAATTTGGGACTAGGATAATAGAATTTTCGCTAACTTCGAAAACACTATTTTCACTATATGCCATGAATTTATTTGATAATTCTTCATCAGCACCTTTTTCTAAACATATTTCATAATATGGATAATCTTTATCAGACTGATACCAATTAATTGAAATACGTATTGTGCAATCTTTTTGCTTTATTTTCCCAAATATTTTAGCGTTTAGCAAAGGATATTCGCTCCAGTATCTCGTACTACCCACACTATGGCTTGTTTTTTCAGGTTTAAATTTCCCCCAATCTTCTCTGGTACTAAGAATACCTTGTAATTCACTTTCTATGGTTTTACCAAAAAGAACCATAAGTCTTGAAGCTTCTTTATATCGCTTTATACCTTCTTCTACAAATTGTTTTAGTTCTTTATCCATTTACCAGCCCTTCTTTCAGTATGATTATATTATTTTCTATTTGTAATATATCACTACCCTTATATTCATTTTTAAAATAAAGCAGTTTCTGCTCAATGGCTCCGAGAAAAGAATAAGCCCAAACCTTCCAAGATAATGATTCATTAGAAATTAAAATACTTTTTCTCAAAATAATTGCCACATCATTCCAGGTTAAATACTTTATATAGCATTTTTTACTATTATCTATATTGTCCCAATCTTCAATTTGTGACTCTAAGATAATAATAAAATCAGACCATTTATTTTTAGGGGTATGATAATATTTTCTCATTACCTCCGCTGTATCATATGTTTTAGTAAGATTTTCATCCCCAATTTTTATTTCAACATGGGAATAAATATTATTATTCCATTTTATAATAATATCTGCACGGCGCCCTTTATATGAAACTTCTCTGCCAACATAGCTAGGTCGAGAATAATCATTCTGAGCAGTATTTTCTATACAAAATAGGTGAGATGAAAAGTATCCTGTCTGCGATTCCGAAATTAAGTGGATAAGCCAATCGGACCAATCCTCTTCACGAGATAACCTCAAAGGTCTAAAATTATCCCAATTAAAATTTGATGGTTCGCCCCCGTATAGCTTCAACTCTTTATCCCATTTATTATACAATGATTGAAATTCTTTATATTTCTTTTTGTAAAACGAAGACAATGTTGACACCATACTATCGAATATATGCCAATCCGGATAAAATATTTTCTCTTTAACTTTATAATTCCAATTATCAAAAATGCTCCAGGATTTGTTTTTCATTCTTTGTCTCCGTTATTAGTTTTTCGTACAACTTTTAAAATAATAGAACCGGTTCGTTTATACATGACTCTTGGTAAGGCTTCGATAGGTTTTTGGGCTGTGATTAAACCCCTTACGAAAAATTAGAAAAAGTTACCGAATTATTTGCCTTGTACACCTTCCTTGTTTATTCCCAATTTTTAATTATTCATAACTCCACGAATCTGAAAAAGGATTATACTTAAGAACACTTCCTGAAGGAGCGTATTCCCATTTGTTTTGGAAGGGATTGTATTTTAGATTACTATTAGGCTTTTCATAAGACCATTTATCTTCAAATGGATTATATTTTGTTTTATCCACGGGGGAAGCAAACTCCCATTTACTTTCAAAAGTATTGAATTTTAGATTTTCGTCAGGCATGGCAAATTCCCATTTACTTTCAAAAGAATTGTATTTAGGAATACTACCCGGGGGAGCGTATTCCCATTTATTTTCGAAAGGATTGTATTTTAACTCGCTCTGCGGAGTTGTATATGAAAAATCGCTTTCAATAATAATATTAATTAATGCTTTTTTATTACTTGAAAGCAAACTAGATAAATTGCCAAATGTCTTTAAGTTAATCTGTCCGCCGGTTACACTTATTGTATCTATTACATTTTTAAAATATTGTTTTTCCTCTGTAACTCTATCCTTATCAACGGACATTATTCCATTATATAAATTTTGCCCGTGTACTTGTAAATCCATTGGCAATAGAGAATTTAGAACCAAGAGTTTTCTTCCCAATTCGGGGGTCATCTGTCCAGATTCAACAAGTTTCTGAACAGTATCGGTAAAAATTTCCCATTGCTCAAATACTTTTTCTAATTCTTCTAACTGTTCTGCCTTCCACTTCATTTCTTTCTTTTGCTTTATCTGCGTACCCATCTGGAAGCCTTTATTAAACCCGTCTGCAAATCCTTTAAGGAAATACCCACTATAATCCGCATAAACAGCTGACACAAATAATGAAAAGATGGTTAGAATAAAAATCGTCGAAATGATAATTCTTTTAAATTTCATAATATTCCACCTCACACCTTATTTTTTCTATCATTTAATTTATTCTCCTTTTTCAAGCTTATCATTATAAAATAAAATTAATATTTTTTTATATTTTCTTATTACAGACACTATTTAAATAACATTCTTCACAAATAGTTTTATTAGGCCTGCACCAGTTTCTCCCAATTTCCCAGCAAGATAAATCAAAAATTCCGGGATACATCGGATTTAATTCTCTGGCACAATAAACTAATTCATCATTGTTCGCATCTTTAGATATAAATCCTAATCTCTTGAAAACTCTCTTTACGTGAACATCTGGTGAAATATCAATATTAATATAATCTTTCATGGGTATCTTAAAATCTCTGGCCAAAATATTAGCTGCCATAGTAGCAATCTTAATCCCTACCCCATTAAATTCTAAAAATCTTCTTACTATGGTTGCACTCCTTGAATTATCCTTCCGGATATTTGAAGCATCATCTTGATAGTTATTATGAATTTTACGAGTAGCCAGGTAAAAATTTTTACCCATTATTTCATTGAATCTATGAAGGCTTTTTCTTTTGAATATTTCTATCATTTCCTCTTGATTAACTCTCAATAGCCTAGAAAACTCAAAACCTTTTATTTCTTTTGATATCTCGTAGGGAATTAACCAGGCTCTCTCTGCTTTAATTTGTCTATCCATTTCGCAAGCGAGGGCAAAGGCATGAGGAAAATCTTTTAGATTGTTTAGAAGTTTATCTGATTCTTTATTTTTAGTAAATTCTATGTACTTGTATGGTTGTTTGAATAATTCATTTCCCTTTTCTATCAAAATATTGACTATCTTCTCTTTTGAATTCATCATATTTATATATTTTATATTTTTCCTTATTGTAATTTAAAAAATTAATAAGGTATAAGGACTAGACTAATTAACTTTATACTAAAAGTTAGAAAAATCTAATGAATTATTGAGCTAATACATATGCTCCCTGTCTTTCTTCTAAGGCGAAATATTATTCTTTAGTTTCAATCCGTTTTAGTACTTCTATATAAAAAGAAGGAAACCGGTGCTTGATTGCGTTCGATATAATTAAGCATAAATAGTGTTTTGACGGTGATTGATGACAATTCGACTCTCTATTTTTAACTACCTTGTAAGTTATGGCTTCACCCAATCTTTGTCCTTCGAAACTATCTACACAGATTTTTACCTCTTTGTAGAACTTGGGGCAACCTTCTTTCTTTTTGATTATTTTAAGCTCATCATTGTCTATTTCCATCAGCAATCCGTAAACCTCTCCGTTTTCTACTTCCATTATATTTGCAGCACCACAATTACGGGTGGAGGAAAAATAGTTAAAAGTCAATCTATAACCTAACAGCTTTACAGGAATTGCCGACTTTGGAGTAATTTTAGGAAAATTGTTTTCATCACACCATATGTCTAAATCCTTTTTATCCATGTTTGAACCATAAGCGAAATACTGATGCATTTTTTACTTTACTCCTTTCACCTGGTATTGCAATTGTATTTGTATTTGGGTTTGATCTCAACATTTGACATTCATATTTTTTTAAAATCTCATCCTACAACTACCAGTTTAGTCCCAGTGATAGTAATCTCAACATAAAAGACTTTGGTAATCACCCGAGAAATTACACGAGTAAAATCTTATAGTTAACAGATAGTTTAATCATCCGTCAAGAATAAAGATTTGACCCCAATGTTCCCCTTTTTAACTTATAGTAATATTTCTTATTCTATTCGAAATATATTTATCAATATTGCTATAGTCTAATACTTGAGCATAATTTAATAATTTTATAACATCTGAATCATCAAAGGGAATTATTAAACCTCTTCTATCCTTATATGTATCTTTGCATCTATCTATAAATAAATTTATATTATTTATCCTGCGACATAATAAAAATCCTACCATTCCTCGATTTGGAGAAAATCTACCAGATAGTTGGTCTAGCTCAGGATTTTTTGGATCAGTAGAATAATTTTTGCATTCTACCATTATATATTGACATGGTATTTTCATATTGTTAGACAATCGCCAAAAAATCCCCTTAAAAGCCGCATTGTCAAACGTAATATCTATCCTTTTTCTTCCTTGATGAATCTCACGCTCTAAACTAGGATATATTAAATCTGGATAAAAAATTATCTCTAAAATTCCCAGGATCAAGTGGTGATACTTGGTTGCCTTATCATTTCCTGTGGTAATCCTCCCTAATTCTTTAATAAGATAACTAATAATTTCCTGAAGATCGATTTCTTCAAATTCACTATCTGAAAGCGATAAAGTAGTTGTTTGGTTTTTAAAATTTATTAATATTTGAGGATTCCTTTGTGTAAATTCACGAAGAAATTCCTTTGAATATAGATTTTCCTTTTTCAGATCTTTTTTTGTAACATATTTGGTTCCATCCCGCCTTTCTTGTACAAGGGCTGAATTTAAAGTTAAATGTTCATGTTGAAGAAAATTTAGTATAAAATGTTGAAAATATTTTTGCGGAATATAATCATTACAGAAGGATACAATTCCTTTGGGGACTAGCAAGATTTTCCGACCCTCAATAATTAACATATCTTTGTATCTATTTTCCCACTGAAAATTTTTTCTGTTCCAGAAAAATCCTGATGTACTATTCGTAAGTGGAATACCGTAAAGGTTACACTGCATCTGAGTATATTCAATAAGGTGCTCTCTAATAATATTTGTTGTTACATCAGATAATTTATCCTTCCCAAACCCATCAATAAATAATAAATTATCTTCTAAATCTTGAATTAATCCTGTTTGAATAGCTTTGCTTTTAATTATACTATTAAATATATCCTCTATATTCTCTGTACCAATCCCTCGTCCCATAGGGACTCCTTTTGATAATCCTAAACAGGTAGAATTTGGTTCATGTAAATTATTAAATAATTTCTTTGCTTCAGATATTTTGTTTTTTTTAATAAAAAATATTATTTGCTGAAAAAAGACTCTTATTGTTCTTGTTGCTTCTTGAGACCAATTATCCTTTCTTATACTTAAGAAAAATGGATCAATAAAAAGAGGAATATCTGTAGATATGTCAATATTAACAAAATCAAGTTCGGGTTGAGATTTTTTAATATTAAATATTTTATTAATTTTCATTTTGATGCTCCTTTATTAATATTATAGAATCAGTCTTGCTATAATACATACTAGAAAGCATTTCTAAAGCTTTATTTCTAAAAAAAAATTAAAAATTTTAACTTTCCCCTATTAATATAAGTTTGATTGTTTTTTTAAGGTAATATTAAATCATCTTTTTTATAACAAGACATTTTCCTATTAATAAAACTATATAAATCTTCGCCAACTTTAAATTTAACCATATCTTTTTTTAAATACTCTTCATCATTTCCAATATAAAATATATTTCTTTTTTCTTTTTCCTGCATACAGTAAAAATCTTTTTCTCTATATCTAAATTTAAATTTAATAACACTAATATCTTTTCTTTGCTGGTCTATTGTAAATTTATCCCTGATAATTTTGCAATTCGTATCAATATTCTTAATCTCTCTCCACATTCTTATATTATAAAAATCATTTAATTTAAGTATTTCTTTTTCTTTTCCTTCTATCATTTTATTAAATGTATATAGATTTGTATAAAAATATCCTAATCGGCCAAAACCATCTAAAGTAAAATCTATATCCAATTCTTTAATATCTTCTAACAAGTAAAATATATAATCTTTTTTTCTGGGATCAATCATCATTTTATCAAAACCAAAATATATTTTTATAACTTTTGAGTAACCAATTATTTTTTTAGTTTTTTGATTATAGATAGCAATATATTTTATTAAAAAAGCATCAGGATTTGTCGTTGCATGTATATAAATTTTTTTATTTTTATACAGATAATTTATTCTTCTTTCATTCTCATCCCTTCTTATCATTCCGACAAGAACTGGCATCTTTATTTCTTTTAAATATTTCAGATACTCCCTCCTATCATAATTAATCATGCTATCAAAATTACTTTCTGCACTTTTTGAAAAAATATTGTCTAGAAATCTTTCGAAAAGCTTGTTTTCTCTCCCGGGATGTAACGGTATTGCCCCGATATTAACCAGATCAATACTTTTATAAAAATTACAATCTTTAAATTCATCTTCATTTTTGGGATAAGGAAATAATACTATTCCGCCTAAACTTTTTATTGCATTAGAATACGTTTCTCCACCCGCACTTTTTTCTAAAATAGCATCTCTATACCTGTGCATCTGCCCTATTGTGTCCTGGGGTGGGGAATATGGATAAGCATTATTTCCAGATATATTTTCTTCCCTCTCAAAACGGTATTTCGCATCAAAAAAATATCTAAAAGGGTTGTAATAGCCTTCTTTCTCAAATTCAATAAAATTATCTGGCTTTTGTAAATATGTGGGAGTTGCAAAACCTTTATTATAATAAATATTTATCTTTTCCTTAGTGTGTTGTGTAATAAATCCAACTCTTGATTCTTTACCCTTTTTTAAACCTATGTTAATTTTTTTATTCTCTATTTTGATGAAATCATTACTTTTCAACTCATATTTATCGCTTTCTTTTAAAATCTTTATAATTTTGAGAAAACACCAGTACTCATACAATGTAGCAATATCCTTTAAATCTAAGTTAAAAATATCATTTTCGGCAATCTCTAAACCTTTATTCAATAATAAAAAATGAAAATAAAAATCCCTGTATCCCGGTGCCATGGTTAAAACAGTAGAAAAAGTTATTTTATTGCTAAAATCACCTACATCTCTAAAATAGATATCGTTCAGCCTTCTCAGTAAACGCATTTTATAGCTTTTCAAAAGGTTCATTTCTTTTTTCATTGTTTCTAGATTTTTTTCTTGTGAATAAAAAATAAACCATAATCTATCTATTTTTCTTATAATCTGTTTGATACCCCAGACAATAAATTGATTTTCTGAGGTGTCATAAGATAATTTCTTCTTATATTCCGGCAAGTGGCTGGGACTGTATCTGCTTAATGTTGTAGATTCATTAATATTATTTGTTTTAAGATATTTTTTATTCTTCCTTAGCCACTTATATAACTTTTTGTCTGCTTTTTTAACTTGGCTAACGGGTTTAATAATATTAAGAGCAACAATTTTATAATTAGGATTTTTCAAAATAAAATCTGTGTTCCTTATCAAATTATCAAATAAATATTTTAATATTACAAACCATTGACTTAAGGTTTTCTGGGAGGTATCTATGGGTTTAGTTAATAAGTAGGTTTTTCTAAAATAGTCAAAGGCTAAATTGTAGATAATCTCTGTAATTTCGTTTAACATTGATTTAAAATCATTTTTATAATCAAGTTTTTGAGGGAATATTTCTGTCTTTATAGAAAAGATATCTTGCTGTAAAGATAAATCTCTAATTTTAAATTCTGTAAAACCAACGTAGTTGTCAAAATTTATAGAACCGCTCAAATGTGTTTGACCACTAATTATCTTTGACCTAAATTGTTCTTCTTCCCTTAGGTAAAAAGAATATTCGTTGTTCTTATAAGGAAGGTCGGGAATAAAAGTAAAATGTATTTCTTGATTTTCATAAAACAAAGGCCTCCCATCATATTCAATTTCCTGTTTTTCATCACTAAATATTTTAGTGTCTTTATCTAATTCAAACCTCGCATCTTTTATCTGCAAAATACTTTTGTATGTCTCTTCTGCAAATTTCACATTTTTCGGTTCTATCAACAGTTCGCCATATTTATTTTTTAATCTGATATTTTTTATATTCATCTCTAAATCCAAAAAGATGTAAATCCGTCATCTTCATATCTTCGGAGCATAAATAAAAGCTTATCAATAGATTTCCTATTCTTTGTTACTTCACTTACTGATTTTGCTATATCTTCAACGGAATATTTTTCGTCAAAATCTCCTTTCCCGGATAAATATTCTATTAATCTTACTATCAATTTTTTTACTCTGGATGAACTGCCTTGTATCCTGGGTAATATTTTTTGCATAATTTGAAAATCAAAAGCCTCTTCATAAGAAATTATATCCTTGATTTCTTTTTGATATAACATATAAAAGCATATTTCATCTCTAATCCGGTACCCAATTTGAAAATCGGCTTCTTTTAAGATTTCATCTATCTCTTTAAGGTTATTAATAATTTTTTTGCTGTATTCCTTTTCGCTTTCTGGTAAATCTTGGAAACGGAGATACTTCGCTTTTAGGAAATCATTATTAACATCTTCTAATTTTTCTATTTTGCCCAGAGATTCATTTATCCAATCCAAATCAACTTGATTTAGTTCTATCGAATTAGCCCTATCCAGTACTTTTCTGCTGAAGGGATGGGTGGTTTCATCCATATTGACAGTTCCAACAATATAAACATTTTCCGGAATAATTAATTCTTTTAATTCATCTTCCCCTTTATAATTCACATCTGTAATCAGATTTTTAGTGACAATTCTATTTCCCTCATATTCTCTTGTTTCTATAATACTTAAGAAATCACTAAAATAATGCCCTACTCTTGCCAGATTCATTTCGTCCAACAAGACAATATATATCTTTTGAGGTTGGGAAGTGGCCTCTTTTATTATTTTGATAATCGCTTTTTCTTTAAATTGGTTATCTATATCAACATAACCGATTAAATCAGAATTATCAGTCCAATCAGGTTTAACCGGTATTAATTCACATTTTGCATTAATTGCCTCAGCAAATTTTCTGGCAAGTTGGGTTTTCCCGGTACCCGATATCCCGGCTAAAATAACAAATGGTTTTGTTTTTAACGATAAATAGAAATTTGCAACATCTTTGAGTGAATAATTAAATCCTTTTGATCGAATATACTTATATAAGTGCTCTATCTTTTCAGCTGTTTTCATACCATTCTCCTTTTTTCCGGGACCTTTTTTTAAACGATCTCTATACTGCATCAATATTTCATTTAAATCATTATCGACTTCTTCCTTTTTTAAATTATTAATATTTCCAACATCATACACTTTAAAAACATATGAATCCCCATATCTATCTGGTTTTTCGCCAAACTCTTTTTGGTAATATTCATTAATTGAAGCAGTATTTTCGATTTGCTCCCAATTGGTTTCGGGAGATTGTGTTTCACTAACTCCATAAGCCAATACTAACCTTTTTATTTTTTTATAATATAAATATACTGGATATATACCTTTGCTTACTTTTTGGCCTTCACCTAAAAATGCTATCCAAGGAATCCTATCAGGGACACCTTGCCCAAAACCAACTTTCATCTCATAATTTTTAAAATCTCTAGGATAAGTCCTAGTACTCAAATCGTCACTTTCAGCTTGTTTTAGAAATTTAATTAAATGGTTATAAATTGAATTCTTTCTATCTGTTTCATCCAAATAATAGAAAAAATCCTGGCCATCCAGAGCAGTTATCCCAACCGGTATTTCAATATCATTTACTTTTATATCTTTCAAAAAATTACTTTTTTCTAGATATTCTCCCATTTTCAAACATAATTCCTTAAACCTTTGATATTTCATCCCCAAAGTATATGATTTCCATTCTTCCTCTCTATTAATTGCTTTTTTTAGCGTTTGAAAAACAGAGTCTTTATATAAGGGACATTTCTTATAATCATACATAGCTAAAAGGTACCCGAATAAAGGAGTCCCTATCCTTGCATCTTTTCTTATCTTTTTAAATTCTTTTATAATATTATCAATTCTTTCACAAAAAATAGCATCACCCTTAAATAATAATTCCAAAGATTTCAAAACTACTTCCGGTTTTTGCTGTACAATTTCCTTTAAATCCATGAGATTGCTAAAATGAACAAAGCTTCCGGAAGTCGGATTATTTTTTTCCAAAATAGCTATCTTTTCTACAATGTTATCTACCGTCATAGGTTCTCTGAAAAACTCATTATTCACCTTAGGCAAAACATCCCATTTATACTCCTCGTTCCATAATTCCGGGTCTTTTCTATTTCGTATCTCCGAATACTCTTTAATTGACTCTTTTGTACTGTTAAGATTAACCCATTCATTAAAATCAAATTGTAACTCATCTATTAGTAATTCTCCCTCTGGGATTACTGTGCCATAATGGGTAAGATGGTCTAAAGTATAAAAATCATGTCTATTATCTAAATTTTTTAAAT
>Ga0209979_1003171_pt1 | contig 14798 bp, 17 predicted proteins | sample AnhtaG_FD_183114 | JGI IMG/M metagenome (GOLD analysis project Ga0209979, IMG submission 183114) | Deep subsurface microbial communities from Anholt, Denmark to uncover new lineages of life (NeLLi) - Anholt_01485 metaG (SPAdes) (version 2) | ecosystem: Environmental > Aquatic > Marine > Oceanic...
GTGGGTTCACAGAAGGAGACTACCTATAGCGATGACTACCTTACCGTGGATATCGCTGAGCGGAAGATTATAGTAAATGGAGAACGGGTGAAGCTGACCCCGATAGAGTTTCGCCTGTTTGCCCTCTTGGTAGAGAATGCTGCCCGTGTTCTTACTCACAAACAACTACTGGAAAAGGTATGGGGCTGGGAATATACCGATGACCTGGATTATGTGCGCATCTACATTTCGCATCTGCGCCAGAAGATAGAATCAGACCCCACCCTACCCAAGTATATTATAACTGAACCCGGAGTCGGCTACTATTTCCAGAAATCCAGTTGATAGAACTATATTATTAAGATACCTGCTTTACCAATTCCGTTGCCCACATGTTAAACACAGCCTACCTGCCTGCTCAATCGCCTCCCCTACCACAAACAGTGACCCGGTAACACAGATGAGACCCCTCTCCCCAGCTAGAGTCAGAGCCAAGGATAGTGCTTGGGCAACATCATCCACTACTTGCGGCTCAACTCCGTGCTTAGTAAATTCAGCTACAATAGGTGCTGGTGCCATAGCCCGAGGATGGTGAGAATGGGTGACAATAACTTTATCAAAAAGGGGCACTAATTCTGAGACAATGCCAGCTATATCCTTATCCAATGATGCCCCTATAACCAAAATAGCCTGGGAGTCATAGTTGTTAACGGAACTTCGCCCCTTCAATCTAATAAACGACCCGAAGTATTGAACTAGGGACTGTTTCAACCTCCGGACTCCCTCAACATTCATGGCTCCATCAACCACCACAAGGGGATGATGGCTGAGAATCTGAAATCGACCTGGCCAGCTTACTTGCGCTAAACCATCAGTGATACTATCCTTGGAAATATTAAAGCCATTTCCAGCCAGGACCTCCAGAGCAGCCACCGCGGTAGCAGCATTGTCTAATTGGAAGTGACCAAGAAGCGGAATGGATAATTCATAGTTGCCCAATATTCCCTTAACCTGAAATAGCTGCCTATTCAAATCGAATTCAAGACTTTGCCAGGTGACATCACTACCTACCCTGACCAACTCCGACCCACATTTGAGACAGGTTTCGTCTATTACTTGAGCCACCTCATCAGGCTGGGGGGAGGTTACGACAACACTACCAGACTTGATAATGCCAGCTTTCTCAGCTGCGATTTCAGCCAGGGAATTACCTAATACCTCGGTGTGGTCAAAGCTGATAGAGGTGATAATGCAAACCTCAGGATTGATTACATTGGTGGCATCATACTTCCCCCCCATCCCTACCTCCAGCACCTGAAAATCTACATCCTTTAGCTCAAAGTAGGCAAAGGCTAGTGTTGTTAACAATTCAAAGGTAGTCAACTCACCATAGGTGGCTTTCTGGTTTACCACCTCAGCCTCAGGTTTTAGCTTCTCAACCAGAGCCACATACTCTTCCCTAGAGACTAATTCTCCACCAACCCTCATGCGCTCTCTTAGGTCATTAAGGTGCGGTGAAGTATAAAGCCCGGTAGTATAACCAGCAGCAGTAAGAACTGAGGCAACCATAGCCGCTGTGCTTCCCTTACCATTGGTACCGGTAATATGAACTGACCTAGCTCCCAGGTGAGGGTTATCCAACCGAGCCAGCAGCTCATCCACACGCCTCAGGTCATAATTGGCTGCCTCGTGTGGCATCGGTATCTTTTCATAGTCAGGGTAGCTCAATATATAATCTAACGCTTCCTGATAACGGGAATCTGGCAACATCTCCCTGTACGTCATCACCAATATTGGCACAACTAGGTAATGAGCAGCGTAAGTTTGCGATAGGCGCCTCTCAAGCTGCTTTATACATCAATCCTTGTTCTCGTCTGTGTCTTTCCCCTTTTCAATTTCGATAGTGCATTCTTTAACCAAAGCGGCAATTGCGGCCAGTGCCGCTAACAATGGAGCTGCCAGCACTACCATGGCAGCGGCCGGAGCACCGACACTCAGCGGAATATCTATTAAGGCTTTCTCCTCATGTATCAAACGAACTCTCCTGATATTCCCCTGATGTACAAGTTCCTTCACTTTCTCAACAAGGTTGCTTCCAGATACGGTAAACCTCTCTTTATCAGCCATTTCTTATCTCCTTTGAATTATGGTACTAGTATCTTTACGGCGGGAGAAATAATCTGAGAGTAGACGCCCAACGCGTCCATGTCATTAATCATCCCCGATAATTAAACTAATAAACCAAATCAAGCCAAGAACCCCAGAAATAATGTCTAAAATTCCTGCAATTGTAGGTTTACTTGTCTTTTCTATTTGCTACCTCCATCCTTTAAATTAAGGGTTGCTAAGATTTTTCTTTTTTAAGTCCCCAAAATCGCGCTAATACACCAGCGACCAACCAGCAGGCAAACATCAGGATAACCCCAATTACGGTATCATATACATGACTTACCGCACCGATTAGAAGAAGGATGAGTCCAAGTCCACCCACTAGTCCAACGATCGCACGCTTGGCATTAGTTGACATGCTAATCACCTCCTGGTGCAAGATAGCATATCTAAAACGAGGGCATGCCTCATAATTACGTTACCCCCACCTCAGCCAACCACTCTATTTCTTGCTAAGTGTGGAGGCACCGGATGTATTAATGGTACCCATGGTGGGCTCACCAATGTAGCTAAGTTTTGAGGCACCACTCAGGTCAGCATCCAGTCTACCGTCCAAGTTTACCGTACCACTGCTGGCCCCGCTGAGTGTGACATCTGCGTTGCTAACCGGGAAAGCAGCCAGTTTAACATGACTGGCGCCAGAGGCATCAACGACGATATCGTTGGCCGAACCCTCCAACTGGACGGTACTGGCTCCTGATACGTCAAATTCGGCATCACCGGCGGTTATGTCACCGGTAACTCTGCTGGCTCCAGAGATGTCAAACTCTACATCGCCGGCTGACATTTCCACCAGGTTAAGGGAGCTTGCTCCAGACACCTCAATATCAATATTATCTGTGGAACTGAAATCGGAAACAGTACCCCGTGTCGCTCCGGAAAGATCCAGGCCATAAAGCTGGGGCATGGTGATTTTGGCCTTCTGGGTGGTAGAAATGTAGCTTAAGGCAGGTTTGAGACCTATCTTTAATGTCTCTCCTTCTTTAGAAACCTGGATATATTCAAATAGATTATCGTCTGCAGTTATGCTAACGCTGTATGAATCAGACTGGGTGATTTCAACCTCAAAGGCATATCCCGCCTCAACACGAGTAAAACCGCTGAAATCCATTTCTTCAGTGACTAAGTTCCCGGAGCCGGTTACCACGCCTCCTACGCAGCCGGCCAACAATCCTAAGGTTAAGAGTATAGCCACCAATACTGCTGCTATAGCATTTTTCATAGACTCCTCCCTTTTTAAAAAGTAGTTTAGTATATCATTGATTACGCCACGCTGCAATAGCAGACCGGAAGGTTAGCGCCTGTAGCTTGACGCCATCCATAGTGGCTGATATTATCAACCTACCACCGCCAAACTAATCTGGAGGCAAGGTGAATTTTACTGAAAAGTTGATAACCGCCAGTCGGAAGAATAAGAGCTTACTCTGCGTTGGGCTTGACCCTGACCCAGAGTTAATGCCCAATGAAGTAGGTGTCTTTGTATTCAATAAGGCAATTGTTGATGCTACTTCCGATTTGGTATGCGCCTATAAACTCAACCTTGCCTTCTACGAAGTTCTAGAAGATGAAGGACTTAATGCCCTGAAGCGCACCATTGAATATATACCAGATGATATACCGGTAATAGGAGACGCCAAGCGAGGCGATATAGGCAACACGGCTAAGGCTTATGCCAGAGCTATTTTTTCCAACTTTAACTTTGATGCGGCTACGGTGAATCCCTACCTCGGCTTCGATTCAATAGAGCCCTTTATCCAGTATAGGGATAAGGGGGTATTTATCCTGTGCCGGACATCAAACGCCGGCGCTCTTGATTTCCAGTCTCTGCGCCTTGAAGAACAGGGTAGCTACTACCCCCTATTTGAAATAGTCGCCCTGAAAGCCAGCCAGTGGAACACTTACGGCAATATAGGTCTAGTTGTTGGCGCCACCTACCCTGAGGAATTAAAGCTGATTCGCCAGAGCCATCCCGATATGCCGCTGCTAATACCGGGTATTGGTGCCCAAGGGGGAGAGCTGGCATCAGCAGTTCGCCACGGGGTTGATAGTCAGGGGGAGAAAGCAATTATCAGCTCATCACGGCAAATCATGTACGCCTCGTCGGAAAAGGATTTCGCCCAGGCAGCGCGGCGTGTCGCCTTATCACTAAGAGAGCAGATTAACTCTTATCGGTCTACCCCTTGAGGCAAAAAGAATGATAATGGAGATAAATCTAGGTGATGTAGTCCGCCTCAAGAAGAAGCACCCCTGTGGTAGCTATGAGTGGGAAGTAGTCAGGCTTGGGGCTGATATAGGGATTAAATGTCTTAAATGCCAGCGCCATGTCCTCCTTGAGCGCAGTGTCTTTGAGCGTAGAGTTAAAGCCTTTATCTCCCGGGGGCAGTAATGGCTCGTCGAATTATGCACATTGACCTAGATGCCTTCTTTGTCTCGGTAGAACAGGCACTAAATCCCGAACTCCGAGGCAAGCCAGTGGTAGTCGGTGGCAGACCCGACCGCCGGGGTGTAGTTGCCTCTGCCTCATACGAAGCCAGAGCCTTTGGTTTGCACGCTGGTATGCCACTCTCTACCGCCTGTCGCCTTTGCCCCCAAGCCACCTTCATAGAGGGCAGCTTCCCCAAGTATCGCCATGCTTCACAAAAGTTTATGGCTATCCTGGCTGATTTCTCACCCTTCCTTGAGTCAGTGAGCCTGGATGAGGCTTACCTGGATGCCACAGGTTTTGAATCTATCTACGGCTCTATTCATCAGATGGCTATAGCCATAAAACAGCGCATTAAAGATGAATTGGAGCTTTGCGCTTCAATAGGCATCGCCAGCTCAAAGGTGGTCGCCAAGGTTGCCTCTGAGTTATCCAAGCCAGATGGACTGCTGGAGGTAGCTGATGGCGAGGAGCGCTCCTTCCTAGCACCCTTGCCCATAGCTAGATTGCCGGGAATAGGCAAAAAAACAGAGCGAATTTTAAACGGCTTGGGCATCAATACTATAGGTGAAATATCTAGTATGCCGTTGGATGCCCTCAAAAGCCATTTTGGTGCCTCTGGTGAGCTTCTACACCGCTACGCCAGTGGCATTGATGATAGAGAAGTAAAGCTTCCCGGTGCCGCCAAGTCTATTAGTCGGGAAACTACTTTTGGCAAAGACACCAAAGACCGCTCCCAACTTGAGGCAACACTTCGTTATCTTAGCGAACGAGTTGGCAGTGAGCTACGCCAGCGAGGTAAGCAAGCTAAATGCATAACCTTAAAGCTCAGATATGCTGATTTCACCACTATTACCCGCCATCATACCTTGAGACAGGGCAATAATACCGACCAGACCATCTTTGACACCGGACTCCAATTACTAAGGAAAGCTCTGCCGCCGGGAAATCAACCGGTTCGCCTCATCGGTATCGGGGTATCAAACCTAATTGAGCCAGGCAGACAATTAGACATGCTGGATTCCTCAGCCCAAAGACTGGAGCAACTGAACAGAGCCATTGACCGCATCCGCAAAAAATACGGCTTTACCGCTATACAAACGGGACGGACTCTGCTACTAAAGGACATCTTCCCCGAAACCGGGGAGGGCTACACCCTCCAGACGCCAAGCCTTTCACGTTAGACCAAAGACTAAAGATAGGTGAAGCCAGCGCACAAAGGTTTGGAAAGAGCAAGGTTAGCTCTTGAGTGGGATTTGAAGTAGCATGCTGGGGACGAGGACTAAATATTGCTCCCGGAAACAAACTATGCTAATATGCTGGAAAGAAAGCGAAGGCAAATCGGGGTGTAGCGCAGCCCGGTAGCGCACCTGAATGGGGTTCAGGTGGTCGCCGGTTCAAATCCGGCCACCCCGACCAGAGAATTGATTTAGACACATATTGATGCTGGTAAAATTAAGCAAAATGAGCCAGCAAACTGTAGTGGGCAGGCACAATTCTAAGAGAAGCAGGTGAGGAAGGACTCACCATGAAAGAAACGAAGATATTGTGCTGGAATGTTAACGGAATCAGAGCCGCGCAGAGGCATGGCTTTCTAGAATGGCTATACAGAGAGTCCCTAGACATCCTCTGCCTTCAGGAAACAAAAGCACACCTTGAACAGCTTGATAGAGACTTGCAGGAACCACATGGCTATCATGCCTACTGGAACTATCCCGAAAGAAAAGGCTATAGTGGAGTTGCTACTTTTACCAGAGAAAAGCCGCTCAGAGTTCAGAATGATTTTGGTGTTCAAGATTTCGATATTGAGGGAAGAGTCATAATTTCGGAGTATCCTCAATTCATTCTGTTTAATGTATATTTCCCCAATGGGAAAAAAGATGAGAGCCGATTGAAATACAAGATGGATTTCTATGAAGTTTTCTTGGATTTTGTGGAACCTCTCAGGCAAAAAGGCGAAAAGCTAATCATCTGTGGCGACTTCAATACGGCTCATAAAGAAATAGACTTGGCTAGACCAAAAGAGAATGAAATTGTATCAGGATTTCTGCCTATTGAGAGAGTCTGGATGGACAAATTAGTTGCTCATGGCTATATAGATACCTTCCGTCACTTCAATAAGGAACCGAATCAGTATACCTGGTGGGATTTGAAATCGAGAGCAAGGGAAAGAAATGTGGGCTGGAGAATTGACTACTTTTTCGTGACGGAAAATCTATTGGGGTCAGTCTCAAAGGCGTTCATAATGCCTGAGGTAATGGGCTCTGACCATTGTCCCATTGGAATTATACTGAAAACACCGTAGTCCACTAAACAGGAGTATCTTAAACAGAGAGGTTAGGGCACTCCCTTGCCAATCCTCACCCTCATTCCAAAAGTTCTAAACCTCTGACTACATCATTAAGGTCAATAAAGGGCGTGCAATTAAGACTTGCCTCCTTACAGTAGGCTAGTAGCTCATCCCTGGCGAAAATATGATGAGCCTGTTTGGCTGGAGAAATATCAGAGAGACCATTCCCTACATATATTACACGATAACCATCTGCTAGAAATGACCTAATATATGTCTCTTTGAAATCACCCTCTAAGTGGAATCTATTCAGCCCCATATATTTGACCTCAATACCTCCAGAACCAAAACGAGCCTGCGCGGCAAATACCTTGATGTTCCGCAATCCAATGTGTTTCAAAATTGCGTCTATGTAGAAATCTAAACCATTACTTACAATAATGAATTGAAAACCATTCCTACGGCAATAGGTCAGTAATTCACTGAATCCAGTTCGTATTTTGACTTTATCTGTGATAAAATCGAGCAGGGTTTGTTTATCTTCTTTAACCATAGCGAAAGCCTTGATATTGAACTGGCCAACAGAAATCTTGCCTTCCCTATATTCTGCTAGCAGTTGCCTCCAGTTCCCCTTTCCGAAGGTGTCTAGCAATAAGAAAGACTGGTCTTCTTGAGTAATTGTGCCATCAAAATCGCACTGCACTATTGTTTTCATTACCCCAGTCGAGTCCATAACTATGTCTCAACCTTATGTAACTTATCTTGGCTCTCTATATGGTCAATATATAAGGTGCCATTGAGGTGGTCAATTTCATGCTCCAGAGCCTCAGCCATTAGACCGGTAGCCTTAATTCTAATCGCCCTGCCCTTGCCATCCTGCCCCTTAACGATGACCGAAGCCGAGCGTTTTATCTGCCCAAAATGACCGGGAATACTTAAGCAACCCTCGGTTACTTCCTGCTCCCCACCACGTTTCACAATCTCGGGATTAATGATAGCCATAGGCTCTTCCTCCGGCATTTGTAGCACCACAACTCTCAGCGATACCCCTACTTGAGGAGCAGCTAAGCCTACCCCGTTCGCCTCCTGCATTGTCTCCACCATGTCATTAATAAGCCGCTGAATTGAACTATCAATGCTGGATACTCTCTTGGCTTTTTGCCTCAGCACAGAATCATCAGGAAAGTGACAAATTGGTAAAATTGCCATGGCACTTCTACCCTTTCTTTAACTAACTTACTGCTCCCAAGCCGTGAGTACTTCTGCTTCTCCACTGTGGGTATTGGTGATTGCCAGTGTTCGGCAAAGAAAGTATCCTTCCTCCCCGTGCTGTCTCCAGATTTGCTTCCCATTCCGAAATTTCCAGACAGTTTTGTCCCTTTCTTCACAAAACTGCATTTTATCTCCTTGCTTTCAGGTTTTCAATCCTAGCCAAAATGTCATCCACTTTCATAATGGATAGAGAGTTTTAATCCTCTCCCTTATTTCCTTAAGGCTAATCCATCTTTTCTCAATATCTTCTGGTTTATTTATACCTAAATGTTTCATTTCCTCTAGAACTTTGCTGGCCACTTCTGTCCGATGAATCCAACTACAATCTTTGCATGACCAAATTGCATCTTCAGTCCACTTGCCCCCTATAGATTTATCTCCACAGGGATAAAAGGGACAAAAGCAGAAAGTACAATCTTCTAAATTGGGATAGTGGCAAGAAGAATGATATTTATAACCCTTATCAATCCCTAAGAGCTCACCTTTGCCCAATACTCTCTCAAAATGTGTTCTGGCAAGAGGATCCATAATTTTTCAACTCATAATTTGAGCCATTTTATACCCCATTTTCGGTATCTCCTTTGTTTTCTCCGGTTCTTGCTCTAGATCCTCAAGCTCTTGGCTCATAGCTGGAGGAACTGAATACAACTATATCACTCATCAAGATAGCACTTGGTTATCAAAATTCAATTTGAAGGCGCTTACACCAGTCGATGGAAAACTAATCCCGCCGGTAGTTTGGGATAAAAGTAGGTTGATTTCCTGGGCATCCGGTCACCGACATCAGCGATGGCTTTAACCAACTCTGGCTTAATGGGCTTTAATAGAAAGGCTAGCTGGTATTCCTGGTCTAATACCTTGTTTACCGCATCTTGCTTATCATAGCTATAGCCAAGGATTGCCTCCTCCCTGCCACTGCTCACTCCCAGTAGTTTCTCTAGTATGATATGGTCAACAATACTAACATCTAACCTCTTATACAATTCACAATGAAAGTAGGGCATCATCTGACTGGCAGCAGCCAAGTCACGCAACCTCAGCCCAAAAAGATGCTCTGCTTCCAGACCAAAAAGGACTAGCCTAACCTCATTTGTCTCACCAATCAATAAATCATCAACTTGCCGCCAAACATCAGATATAGTTAAGGGCAACTCCTCTATCTCAAAGAATGACCTCAACTTAGCCATCAGCCCATCCAGGGTTGATTTTGAGATACCACGAATCAGCCGGTGAGGAGGTAGAATTATGAGCCCAGTGTCACAAAAGTCTACCAGCTCCATCAAAACAAAATTAAATTCTGTATTGGCTAATACTGATGGAGAACAAGCATGCCTCTCACGCTGGTAAATAAGAGCACTCTCATAGCGGTGATGCCCATCAGCAATGTAGAGTGGTTGATGGGCTAGGCTACTACATATCTGATTAACGACTCCAGGCTCAGTGATAGCCCAAACCCAATGACTTTCTCCGCTGGCACTACTTAAACTGATTATAGGTTGACTTGGCTCTTGCGAGGTTAACAACGATGAGACCTGCTGCCCCTGGTCTTCAAACAGTACTAAAATGGGGCTGGTATTGGCTTGGCATGCCCATAGCAGGCTCAATCGGTCACCCTTAGGCTCAGATAGCGTGCCCTCATGCGGACGAATAACCATCTTATCCCATTCCTCTAACCTAACACAGACCACCATACCGCGCCGCCTATATTCCCTCCCCTGGTAAGTAAAATAGTGGTCGTGGAGATAGATAGCTGGCACCTCGTCAACTAAAAGAATGCCTTCCTTCAGCCATTGCTCAAGGGTAGCTGCCGAACGAGTATCCTTATTGTCTATAGCTGTATCCTGGGGCAATTCTCGACCATGCTCCAATCGGACAAAGTTATACTGGCTTCGCTGATAAAGCTCCTGCTCTATTTGTGGGGTAATAATATCATAAGGAGGGCAGAGCACTGGTGACAAGTCCTTAACCAGCGACTGGTTATAACGAACAGCACGAAAGGGGCGTAGCTCAGCCACGATTGCTTTCTAATCCTCTTCTAGCAAATCTATAAGGAGGTAGTTGCTAACGACCCTAGTTTACCGCATGATACAGAAAGGGGCAAGTCTTTCTACCAAATAACCAAAATGTCTATAATGGTGTCATCAAACGAAGGTTTCGGATAATAGTAACCTGGCTTAGGCTCTACACACTTATAATAGCGTTTACCTACGACAGGTTTAGCCCTCTCGTCAGTTCCTGCGTCAAAGTAGACAAGCCCTTCATCAATAGTTTCAAAGGCTATTATTGTATGTCCCGTTTCCGGATAGCGCAGCTCAACAAAAGCACAACGGAATCCTTCAGTCTCAGCATTATTACATACATCCCTAGCAAAGTGACTACATACATAAGTATCCTCAATATATTTATTCAGATTTGTTTTATCCGTTCTTAAGAAGGTAATCACCTCTCTATATGTAGGGTCTCTTAAAGTATAACCATGTCCAAAGCCAGCCTCCATACCTACCTCATATCCGTCCTCATAGCCATCGGCATTGCCTAGGTCATAGCCCTCATCATAACCATCTCGTTTGCCTGAAACATAGCCTTCATCATAGCCATCCTGTTTACCCAAGCTATAACCAGCTTCATAACCCACAGAATAGCCATTCTCATATCCTGCTGTCTCACCCCCAGAATAGGCGACACCATAAAGAACGAAACTGCCTACACCTACCAGAACCAATATACCTATTGATATAAATATGCCTTTTAACCATTTCATTGGAGTACCCCCCTATTAGTTTTAATCACCCCTGAGTCACCTTATTATACATTTATCTTTTGCCCAGATATATACTATAATAAATATAAAAACAGCCTCCTATAGGATTAGATGAAGGACTTAGATAAAGTAAAAGAAAGAATAGAACAGCTAAGGGGTGAAATTAACTACCATAATTATCGCTATTATGTGCTGGATAGCCCTGAGATTAGCGATGCTGAATATGATGAGTTAATGAAGGAGCTGAAGCAACTGGAGGAGCAATACCCCCAGTTGCTGACCCCAGACTCACCCACGCAGCGGGTTGGTGCAGCTCCGGTAGAAGCCTTCGGTGTAGTGGAACACCCCTTACCTTTATTATCCCTAGGCAATGCCTTCTCCCAAGAAGAGTTATTAGCCTGGTATACCCGAACCTTAAAGCTAACCGGCGAGAAGCAATTTGACTTCACTTGCGAACATAAGATTGATGGGCTGGCTGTGGCTTTGACCTATGTTAATGGTCAATTAACTACCGGGGCTACCCGAGGCGATGGCTTCCGTGGTGAAAATATTACCCAGAACCTGAGAACTATCAGGAGCATACCACTGTCGGTGTCTAAAGAGGCACCGACCCGGTTTGAAGTACGGGGTGAGGTCTTCCTGCCCAAAGCTGGCTTTGCCAAATTAAATCAGGAACGGGAAGAGGAAGGGCTGCCCCCGTTTGCTAACCCTAGAAATGCCGCCGCTGGCTCAGTGCGTCAGCTTGACCCCCGGATTACGGCTAAACGCCCTCTAGATATTTATATCTATATGCTGGGTTACGCTGAAGGCAAGGCGACTCCCCCAACCCACTGGGAAACTATGGAGTATCTTAAGTCGTTAGGCTTTAAGGTAAACCCCAGTAATAGCCTACTTACCAATATTGAGCAGGTTGAAGAATATTACCATACCTGGGTGGAGAGAAGGGAAAGCCTCCCCTATGAAGCTGATGGCATCGTGGTCAAGATAAATCAGCTTGACCTCCAAGAACGACTGGGAAACATCGGGCATGAGCCGCGGTGGGCTATAGCCTATAAGTTCCCTGCCATCCAGGGCACTACACGCCTAAAAGAAATTGGTATTAGTGTGGGCAGAACTGGCACCCTCAACCCCTATGCTGTCCTAGAGCCAGTGTTAGTAGGCGGGGTAACTATAAGGCAGGCAGCCCTACACAATGAAGATGACATTAGGCGCAAGGACATCCGCATCAGCGATACCGTTGTGGTACAGCGGGCTGGCGAGGTGATACCTGAAATAGTTGGACCAGTAGTCAGTCGGCGCACCGGCGAGGAAAAAGAGTTCTCCTTGAAGCAGAAAACCTGGGAAATCTATAGAGAAAGAAGAGGGATAGAAAAAGAGAAAGAGACCCCTGACTATGCCGTTTGCCCGGTATGCGGGGCAGAGGCAATTAATCCTCAAGGCGAAGTTATGTATTACTGTTCTAATGCCGCCTGTCCCGCCCAGGTTCAAGAGCGACTAGAGCATTTTGTCTCCCGAGGGGGTATGGACATTAGAGGAATAGGCGAATCGGTCAGTGCTATGTTGTTAAGAGAGGGACTGGTCAAGAATGTAGCTGACCTCTATGACCTTACCACAGAGCAGCTTGCCAAGCTGGAGAGAATGGGGAATAAGAGCGCTAGTAATATCATAACCTCCATTGACAAGAGTAAAGAGACACCACTACCAAGAGTTATCTTTGCCTTGGGCATACGCCATATCGGTGAGGAGATGGCAGAGGTTCTAGTCAAAGAGTTTCCTAGCCTCGATGAACTGGCTAATGCTTCAAGAGAGAAACTTATGTCCACCCCCACTATCGGACCCAAGATTGCCGATAGTATTATTGCCTTCTTCCGGCAGGAGGCAAATCGCAATATTATTAAAAGGTTGAGAAAGGCAGGGGTTCGGCTAGCAGAAGAAGAAGCTAAGCCAGAGGAACTACCTTTGGCTGGACAAGAGTTTGTTATTACCGGCAGGTTAGAAGCCCTCACCAGACAAGAAGCTGAGGCACAGATAAAAGCCCTCGGCGGCTCAACCGGGAGCAATATTACTAAGAAGACAACATACCTGGTGGTAGGTGCCGACCCCGGCTCTAAACTAGCTCTTGCTCAGGCTCTAGGCACCAAGCTACTCACTGAAGAGGAACTTATCCGACTTTTGGAACAAAAATAATTACTAAGGGGGGAGTAAAAATAATGAACATATGAAGGCATTATTAGAATGGAGGTATAAAAAACAAAGGGGGGAAACAAATGAAACGCTTCAATTGGTTGTTAATTGGGCTTATGATGTTGGGCTTGGCCATGGTTCTATTAACCGGGTGTGTCTCAAAGTCTGAATATGAGGCTCTGCAAGCCGAGTATGCTGCTTTGCGGGAGGAAATTGAATCTCTGAAGACTGACTACGATGAGTTAAATGCGAACTGTGCGGCTGTGGAGATGGAACTGGCTGAGATTAAGAAAGTTTATCCCCCTAGATATTTCTCTTCGGTAATGGGACTTCAAGATTGGCTTGCGGAAGATGATATATCTGAGAGACACTCCGCTGATATGGTTGTCTGGTATGCTAACGCGCGAGAACTCCAGAAGCGAGCTCTTGAAGATGGCTATATAATCTATGTGAACTATGACTACGAAGAAGGGGCCCCGACTATAGCATTTGTATTCTGCGGAACTATGATTAATGGTGACTTTTGGTATTGGGATCCGGAAACTGACGAACCTATCCAATATTATGGCCTAGCAAAGTGAAATAAGAATACTAGGAGAGCAGATGTTGAGGAACTCTGGCATCTTCTGAGGCAAGTAACCTAACATGAAGTTAATTGTGGGACTAGGTAATCCCGGGCGAGGTTATGCCAATAACCGCCATAATGTGGGCTTTGTCTCCTTGAGCCATTTTGCCAAGACACAGGGCATCCGATTTGATAAAAAGCAAGGAAAAGCCCGAATTGGTACCGGTGAGGTAGCTGGCTATAAGATAGTAGTAGCTAAACCCCAAACCTATATGAACCTAAGCGGTCAGTCAGTTAGCCTGCTGATAAGGAAATTTAATATCAACCTCAATAACCTCCTGGTCATCCATGATGACCTTGACCTCCCCTTGGGTAAAATTCGCATCCGCAGTGGCGGTGGCTCCGGTGGGCACAAGGGGATTGATTCCATCATCACTGAGCTAGGAAGCCAGGATTTCCTTCGCCTTCGGGTAGGCATTGGACGACCCATCAAAAACGAGGGCTCCACTGAAATCAGCGAGGCTGATGTTATTGCTTATGTGCTTAATGATTTCACCCCTGACGAAAAACAAGCCATCACTAAGGTCATAACCAGGGTAAGTGAAGCCATCCTCTACCTCCTAAATGAAGGTCTAGCGGCAGCCATGAACAAATACAACTAGCCCTTTGCCAGGGACTCCTAGCATTATAATAGAGAGACCTTTACCAAAGTGTTCGTGTTTTCCCTTGCACAAGGCACAAGGAGACCATTTTTTCGTTCACTTCAACAATGATCAAACATCAAACAAAAGGGCGAAATGTTTAATATCCCCAAACTATGGTAGAATTTGGCAAACTGGAACGGATTAGGTGAACCCTGAGTTCATCTATATGCCTTATACGAAATGCTCGGCAATTTACTAATTATAGCGAGATACCAAGCTCGTCCAGCCTTATAAGAGGTACTGGGAGAGCAACACCGTAAACTGGATAGAACTTATTACAAAAAGAAAGGGGATAGAGTCGGTGGCAAAAGTTATCGTTGTTTATGAGTCGAAGTACGGTAACACCAAACTTGTAGCCGAATCAATTATTGAGGGCATAAGACAGGTTTCCAGAGTAGAAACAGTCCTTGGTGAAGTCAAAGAGGTTGACCTGAATCAGATCATTGACTGTG
>Ga0209979_1003172_pt1 | contig 14798 bp, 17 predicted proteins | sample AnhtaG_FD_183114 | JGI IMG/M metagenome (GOLD analysis project Ga0209979, IMG submission 183114) | Deep subsurface microbial communities from Anholt, Denmark to uncover new lineages of life (NeLLi) - Anholt_01485 metaG (SPAdes) (version 2) | ecosystem: Environmental > Aquatic > Marine > Oceanic...
ACCGCAAAGCCTCTCGCATCTTCACCCAGCCCAATTTCGGAATATGAACTCGTTTGTCTTCTATCTTGATGTGATCGCAACCTATATAAAAACTGTCATGTATTCCTTTCTTCTTGAATTGAGGATAATTTGCCTTTTTATTGAAAAAACGCTTAAATGCACTTTGCAAGAAAATAAAAGGCTCTTGGCTGGCATATTTGGTAACATTATACATCCAGGGAAATTCAACGGGCTTAATGGCGTTGAACTGCCTTTTTAACCCTAATCCTGTTGGCTTTTTGCCGGCCTCATACTGCCTTTTCCATTCAGCCAAGGCCCAATTCCATGTGAAACGAGCTACGCCACATGCCTGCCTGAAATAATTCTCCTGCTTATAAGTCGGTTTAAACCGGATTTTATGAGTAAGCGTAATTGGATTCATAAACTATTCCGCCAATATCTTCGCTGCTTCAACAAGCTTTTTATTCTTATGGCTGCGAGAGCCATAAAGCCGGGCTGAAAAAACAGTGATAATCTCCAAAACATCCTGGGCTAATTCTTCTTCAAATGAAAGTTCCTCACCCTGATTTATAATAACTACCTCAACTTGTCTTGTTTGGCATAATGCAAAAACTAATTCTGCTCCGAAACGTAATAACCGATCTTTATGCGTCAACACTAACCGTTTGATTTTGCGATTAATGATTAAGTTAAGTAATCTCTTTAGACCTTTCTTACGGTAATTCATTCCCGAACCAAGATCCTGAATTACCTCGAATGTCCAGCCTTTAACTGTGCAGTATGTTTCAAGGAGTTCTGTTTGCCTTTTGAGATCATCTTTTTGATCATTGCTGGAAACTCTCGCATAGGCAATAGTAATATCGGTTTCGATATTCTGCAAACCAAACAATCTGTCTATATCATAATAGCGAGTACCACCAACGCTTTTGCGATCCGGCAATAGTTCCCCTTCACGTTCCCACCTGCGAAGTGTCTGCACAGAAACACCCAATAGTTTTGCCGCTTCACCTATCTTAATAAATCTACTCATTTGAACAGATTATAGTATATAACAATAGATTCTGTCAAGCTGTTTCTTTCCCGTTCTTGGTCAGAACCTTGTAGGCATCTATAAAAAAATAGGGACAGCTACCATTTATTAAGCCAACCAAATAACCCTGCCCAACAACCGGTGTTCATCTTGCCATCTTTTTTAATCTCTTAATCCTCTTAAAGTAGAGATGGTTTTCTCAACTGTAACCAGAGAATTTTTTAGGTTTCGATAGATTTCTTTACCAGAGAACCTTAGAACATACCAACCAAAACTAGTTAGTTGATTATTGCGAAGACGGTCTCTAGTAAAAGCCTCAGGTAAAGTATGATACCTTTCGCCATCACATTCTAAATCTATATTAGCCTTGCGACAGAATATGCAGAAATCCAAGCAATAGGTCTGGTTACTTAAATAAACATACATTTGCCTTTCAGGATTAATATTTCTTCTTTTCAAAGCTCCATACATTTTCTCTTCCAAGGGGCTGGTATCGTATAAGTCATTTATTTCCTTGGCAGTAAATAATCTTTCAAGACTAGTAGGAATATGAATAATTCTCCTCCATCTTTTACTGGGAATAGGTTGGGGCAATTTTTTAATTTGGCCCAAATGAAACTGATAATAATCTTCATCTTTCCTGGAATGTCTTAGCTCGTCGGGGAAAAGTTGGATTCTTTTAACAATATCTATCTTTAAAACTGGGGCGTAATAGATTACTTGATATTTTAACTTCTCGCCAAAAACAGAAGGAAAATAAAAAGCCACATATTCTACGCCTAATACATTACGAGGTGATGACTTAACTGGAATATGATACCATCTTTGATTTTGAATTATCGACCAAAGATTTTTTCGGGGAACAATTCCTACTAAAGCAGGTTTCTCTGACTTATTCAAAATTTCCTCCACGAAATTCTTCGCTTCCTTCATCCTTCTGCCCAAACCACCAACCAAAAAGTCCTGCCCAAAAACCTTTATTCATTTTTTTCAAATATTTCCTCTAATTTTTCTTCTGTGGGTTTGGCAGAGAAGATGTAATCTCTGTAAATCCATAAGTTAGTTTTGGGCAATCTCTGGGGTTCTTTTTAGCTTTGACTCCAGAATCTTCTTCTGCTGTAAATCTCTCTGCTTGCCTATCTTCAAAATGTTTAATCAGTGGCTCAGCTACCCAAAGGACGGATCTAAAGAAAAGATACCAAATAAGATAAAGAAATAAACCTGCTATTAAAAGAAGTGCTAAAATACTAGCCATTTATCTATTCTTAGAAAAATTTTCTATAATATTGTTCTCTTCTTTCGTTAAGCCATATAATTTATACACCATCTGACAATTGATATCCGCACTCTAAAAAGTTTTGTCTATTCTCCTTTTTTATTATTGCCAATTTTCTAAATATTTTTACTTTTTCTCCACCAATTGTCAAACGGCGGAAAGTTTGTAGTCCTTTTGACTTCACTATATTGTCCTCTTGCAACAGTATCCGTTGAAGGCATATTATAGCATAGGTTTTTTGAAATAACCCATCTATCATGGATGTCTGCCTTTAACTTTTTATCTACTATAACCCGCAATTCGCATTTTATACCATTATTCTTAAATTCTTTCTTTAAATCTTTATATAACGAGATAAATTTCTCGTCTGCTTTTTCTGGCACCATCAGGATTCTAACATTTCCCACTTTTCTAATATCAAGTAATTCTGAAAGCCAATCCAAACCCACTCTTGAAAAATATTTATCTACCCAATAAATATACTCCCTGCAAGAGCGAATAATATCTCTAATTGCTTTTTTATTTGAAAACGGTTTTCTCGGAGAGAGCAATTTTGACTCTAACGGTTTATGGATAACTTCAAAAATTGTTCTAATTTTCTTATCATGTGATTGGACCTTGTATTCCAGTTGGTTCAATTTGCTAAGTATCCCTTTATTCGTGGAAACTAATTTTCTTATATTGACAAATACTCTCATTATAGCGATATTTACCTGAATAGCCCTCTCACTATTAAGAACACTTGAGAGCATTGCAACCCCTTGTTCTGTGAAGACATAAGGTAAATAACGTCTGCCTCCCCATCTTGAGGTCGCAAAATGCGACCTCAAGATTACAAACTCTTCTTTTGACAATTGAAACATAAAATCCTCGGGGAATCGCTTTTTATTCCTCTTCACCTGTTCAATCAATCGTTTTGTGGGTACTCCATAAAGCCCTGCCAAATTCTTATCCAACATTACATTCAAACCCCTAATCAAAAATATCTTTTTCTCAATAATGTCCCGTTTAACAATATTTGGCATATTTTCCTCTCCAACTCAAAACTACTTATCTCCTATTCCCTTCAACAATTTTTATCTCTTCCGGCGTGAAGCTGTAGAGTCTATAAACCATCTCCAACCTGTCCCATTCTCCTTGAGACTTTTTGATTCTTTTATTTCTCCTGTTTAGTTTCGACTTCTCTAATTTTTCTGTCAATTTCCTCTGGACGAATCTCCACAAAATTTATGTTTATGTCATTTGCATTTATGTTTATCCGTATATCTTCGTTCTTGTTTTTCCTTTCTGTAAAAAGATCATATAGCCACTTGATGACCATTAAAAGTTCGGTAGTTATGACGATTAGCTCCGGAAAATCTAAGGCTTTTCTAACTACCCGCTCATACTTGATGCTCTTCTCATCAAGAAATTTTTCCACTACGGCTACATAGTCCTTGTTTACTTCTACCTTAATTTTGTACATCTTAGTCACCTCCTTTATTCGCCTTCTGCTTAGGCCTCTCTGCCCACTTAGCCCCCTCTGAGACCAGGGAGTTCCAGGCAAATCCAAAGGCAAAGGCAGTGCAGAATAGTTTGATAAGAGCCTCTGTCCCTGCAACTGCTCCAGCAAACTCAAACTTTGGAAAAATGAGCAAAGTGGTAATCAAACCCAGGATAAATGAAACTAAGGCTGAGGCCCAATATCCCTTCTTAAAATTTTGAATCTTTCCCTGTTTTAACTTCCTCAGGTATGGAACCAGTGTCCTGGCCAGCACACCCAAGAGAATTCCTGACAATTTCAAAAGAAGCTCCATCATCGAGCCTCCTCAATTATACTTTCTCTTTCCTTCAGGTTGTTTTCGCCTTTTATTTGAGTGGCGCTTTTCTCACCTACATTCGCTACTTGAAAAACTCCCCTGAATGTCACAAAAGTTCAGAAACTTTCTTACTGTCTCGTCGATAAATCTAGATTCCTTCTATTACAGTATCACAAAGATTCTCTTTTGAAATAATTTCATAAAAACCGTCAAACAAATTTTTATGATCGTTTTTCCAAAAATTAGAACCTATTTCGCTATTAGGCAAACTACTTTCGACTCGTACCAAAACGATGTCAATTTTTATCTGTGTTAGACAAAGACGACAACTATTCAATTGCCACTGCTCCACCGCAGCTATCAATTATGTTGCCACTCATTTTTATACTATCTCCGATACGCCAGAATTCAGGAGTAATTTCTAATAAATGACCTGTGTGGGTGTAAAACCTCCCCTGTAGTACTTGGATTTTGTCTTTATCCACTACATTTGCTTCTACCACAATCTCGCCAGTTTCTTTGTCTATCAACTTTAAAGATACCAAACTTGTATTTACTTCAAACTGATCCCTCTTATTAAACACCCATGCATTGCGGCGGAGCTTCGCGATATGGTCTCCAGCAGAATCGTAAATGTCCATGGTTAGTAATAGCTGATTATCGCGCTCTCCAATTTCAAGGGAGATTTGTTCTTTTCCTTGGACATTCAAGACTCCGCTTGTATTACGGATAATATTTGAACCAATATTTAACTCCATCTTTATCCTCCTATCTTCCACTTATTTACTGTTTCCGACTACCGTCATGCATATTTGCAAAGTGCCGAAGGTATTTATATGAAAGTATTCACTTTTGAAATAACCTCCTAAAAAACCACCAAATAAAATTAGGGCGCCCTATGCGACAAAATTAGAACCTATTTCAAGGAAAATACGAATAACTCACTTCATTTTGAACTTTATCAAAGAACAGAAAGAATTTGCTTTATTTTTTAATGGCCTACCAGATGCAATTACATTTTATCTTTCTATAATCCATGCTTAATTTATGCCACATCGCTTTAGTTTCTTTACAGAGCGCTATTTTATCATACTTATATTTTTTCCTAAGATAACCGATGGTATCTAAATACATCTTTAGACGTGTTGTAAAATCTATCTTTTTGCCCCAGCTTGAAGTCTCTTTTAGATATCTTTTCCAAGTATTATCTTTAGTACCGTTAAGTGTACTTTGTAAACCTCTTAATGAACCAAGTGTTATTCTTTCTGGAATAAAGTTTAAGAAAATCAAATCAATTAATTGCCTATAATATTTCTGCCAATTTTCTATAGGAACCATAGGGTCTATCCTTATTCTAATTTCATAATTCTCTCTACTTAACTTCTTTGCTGCTTCAATTCTGTTTACAACTCCCGGCGCTCCTTTTTCCCATCTTTCTGCTACAGGGATAGCATTTAAACTAAAACTTACAATGACCTGGCGATGAGGTTTTATCTCTAAAAGATTCTTAATTCTGTCTGATTTTGTGACGAACAACACTTTGTGCTTTCCCTGTTTTTCAAACATTGGAATTATAAATTTAGAGAAAGGAGATATGCCATTTTCATACATAAGAGAATCAGCGATTTCTCCTGTATTTAGAACTTCCGGCTCATCCACTTTATCAAGAAATTCCTCAACATGTAATCTTACCTTATCAAAATCCTTAACCTTAAACCCAGGTAGAATCTTACCCGTATGAAATCTAAAAGTTCCCTTCAAATAGCACCAAGCACAGTCATAAGGACAGCCATATGCCCATTTAAGTTCAAGAAAATGAGGACAAATTACATCAGTAAGTCTTTTAGGTAAAGGTGTTTTATCAAACCTTGTTATTATCGAACCATCGCCAACTTTCTGAGCTAAAATTTTTCTTGAACCGTCCAATAGTGCATACCTATTTAATATAACTCTTGGAAGTCTCTTGTTCTTTTTAGCTATTACTATATCTTTAAATAAAGATAATTTTGTCATTTTCTTTTAAGCCAGTTTCTTTCGAACTTACTCGTTCTATCAATACTTTCTTTTCTTTTTCAAGAGCCTTTAAGGCTTTTCGATAGTGCTTATCAACATGAGGTGGCTCATTATAATATGGCTTACACGCTTCCATTTGCACCTGCTCATAAGTTAACACCTTGCCCTTAAATCGGCTTAGTAAAAAATCCTTCAGGGCATCGATATCATCAGGATCAAAAATAGTCATTTGCTGACGAGTAACATAATCTTTGGGCCCAAGATAAGCAAAGTTGCCTTTAGCAGTTAAATTATACATATTCGACTTCATAATTGTATGACCTTTAAAGTTATTTGTAGCATGTATTAGATAATAAAGTGTTTGCACTTTCTCAGTCGTACACATCCGGAAAGGCCAAGTATAATCTACATTAGCCCCTTCATGAAGTTGTCTTATATAAAGTTCTCGAAGGGCATGCTCACGCTGATATTTCCTCAGAAATTGTTTGATTATATTCCGCCAATCAGATGTGCCAAAAAGTTCTTCGAATATGCGTGCTAATTCATTACTTTTTAAAAACCTAGATATTTCACGGTACATAAAGGTAAAAAATACTTCTGTCCTTGCGATAGAAAGGACGTCTTTTACAATCCTGAAAGGGATACCACTAAAACCAAATGGGTCAATGAAAAAGAATGAAGGAGCAAGTCGAGCACCTACTTCATCTAAAATTTTAGATACTACATTTGCAAACTCATCGTTTATATTGATTATTTTGACCTGCGGATATTTATGTTTTTCTCTTTCAATAACTACCTCCAAATTTTTAAAATTTTCTGGGTCTTTCTCAATATTAATGCAAATAAATTCATCAAAATATGGACGCCGTCCTTTCCTTTCACATTCTTCAAGAAGTTGATTTGCTACTTTCATTGCAATAACAGGAGAACCAAGCGTTCCATCGGTATACTCTCCTCTGCCAGCAAATCCATCAAAGTAACATATTCGCTTATGCCATTTACCCAGGATAGGGATCCAAGCACGAAGATATTTTTCTAATAGAACATGTTTCATCCTAGTATGTTCACGGTAAATCCACTTCTCCAGCGCATTGTCTTTAATCATATATCACTCTTTACTTAAAACACATTCCTAAAATCACTTTTTCCAGGTTTTTCTAAAATTATCTATAACAAATCCGACAAGCATTTCCCATTCTCTCTTTTAATGATTAATGATCCGGGGCTGCTTTATATGATTCTTCAATTACATCAATCAAATAATCTAACTCTCCATCTCTCTTAATATCAATCCACCAAAGGGGCGTCTTCCCCCATTTGTAAGAAGCCGGTACTTTTGTAAACTTCTTCTTATTATCTTTTTCTATTCTTTCTTTCCTAACATAAATTCTTAGTTTTTCTTTATATACATGGATAGAAGCAAAATTATACCAATTAAGTCTATAACCAATATAATTTTGCACTGGTTTTTCTTTAATATTTTCGTCAAGTGTAAGAATTCGTTTTCGCAATTTATCAAGTAACAACTTTGTCACTGGTGAACTTTTTCGGCAATGATCTTCAATCGTGGGGGTTTTAACCTCTTGGGATACTTTTTCAATAGTACGACTTTTTGTAACTTTAGTGATCGACTCTTGAGTTTCAGCTGTTTTTATTTGAGAAAAAGAAATAAGATTATCTTCCATAAGTCGAACTTCCCAGAGTTCAATTGGTAGGTCTCGAAACCCAATAGCTCCTTTCTGATATGGCGTAAAATCTTTAGCCATAAAAATGACCCGAGATTGAGACCAATCAATATTGTTTTTTCGTAAATTTTTATTCTTTACTTCATTATAGTGGAGTACGAACTCTGCTTTATTATTCAAAAGTAAAGATAAATATGTATAACCCTGATCAATAACGCTAAAACTTTTATCCTTTTTGTACTCAATGATAACAAATGACTTTGCCTGAGAGTCGAAAGCCAAAGAATCAATTTCACGGCTTTTAATAACAAATTGCTTATTAAGTTTACCGCTCACAAACTCGAGCCCAAAAATCTCTTCTAGATTTTTTTCAACTAATTGCTGCAAATCTTTCTCATATTCGAAGATTTTTTCTTTAATTCTGATAAATTTATTATTTTTAATTTGGAAAATCGGCGTGATTCCTACCTCCTTTTTCGATCATCTTTTCGACTTTTTGCTTTGCTTCTTCTAATAATTCCTTTGCTTTTTTGCACCCTTCGTAAGATTGACGAACTAATGAAGCTATTTTTTTTTGGGTAGGTTTTTCTATAATTGGAATATAGATATTTCTAATTTGTTCCGGTCGCCAGTGGACAATTACAGAACCACCAGTATCTCGCTCCATTTGATATTGACCAATGAGAGAATTCATTAGCAATGCTAAGTATTCTGGCTCTAAATCTGCCTCAAGTTTCAACTGTAAAATTCCTCCAGCAATTATTCCTTCTATCGACTCTTTTACTACATATGCAATACCTGGGGTAGCATCCTTACTTAAAAGGATTTCTCCTATTTTAGGCTGATAGTTTCTCTTTAACTCCTGATAGAAATCGTCAGTAAGATATTTCTGGTCATTGTCATTAATACCAAATTTAGAAAGATTGCTTACTCGGATGAATGGTTTTCCTTCCTCTTGATACTTCTCACTTCCCGGCTCAATTCCTTTCTTTATATTTACCAAATCTCTCAATTTCTTTATTTCAAACTTCTTTTTAAGATAAATTAGTAATTTTTTGTACTTCGGCTGGAAATATTCAGCATCAAAACGCTGAGTCTCTTTCATTTCTTTGGCAGACACGGTGCAAAAAAGCTCATCATCTATGGCTAATTTTTCTATTCCTAATTCTTCTAAAAGTAATTGTTCGGCTTGGGAGTAGAGGGATTTAGAAAACCTAAATTCTCTTTGAGCACCCCTAATAATTTCTTCAACTTTTTCCTGTAGCTTTTCCTCCTTTATGAAAGGAATTTTTATTAACTTTAGATTTCCAAGCCCTAAGAATGGATTGATTTGGTTTGTGCTAAGTCGTTCGCTCTGTAACTTTCCATATTTACTATTTAGAAATGCACAGACATAAAAGGGATTATGCCCTTTTTTTAAAACAACTCTTGCGACATCTTGATTTATATTGGTATCTTTCTCTAAATTAAATATAACGGCTGCATTTCCTATTTTTCCTTTTATTGTAATTAGAAGATCGTTTTCGCCTAACCTTGTTCTTTTTAATTCTCCATCATGATAAAACTTTTTTATGTATTTGGAACTTTCAAAGTCTATAAAAAAGTCAAAAATATGTTCTGCGGTTAAAAATCTAATATCCCCGATGCTTAAATCTTCATGATAGGGAGTTGCACCATTGGTAATATACGCTGATATTTCCTCAAGCCTTCTTAGATTGGCTACTCTTTCTAATATTTTTCTATTCTCCAAATACTCTGGCTGATAATATTCCGTATCTAGCCGATGTGCACCTTCAAGTTGAGATTTTTTGATAATGGAATAAGTGATCATTTTAATTTTATAAATTTTGCGTTATTTTCCCACTAAAGAAGAAAGCTTTTTGTATGCAAAAGGGAGATATAAATTTTCTAAAAATTTAAGTCGTTCCTTAAGATTGTTCCGAATCTTTTTATCTTGAATAATCCAATTATGTAAAATATTTAGCTCAACAACAATCAAAATATCTATTGTTTTTTGTAACTGTTTAACATATCTATTTAATTCATCAAGAATAACCTTAACTTGATATAAATCTTTTTGTGAAAGAAGTCTTCTTCCGACATCTGTTTTATCAGGAACAACATGAATATCGGCAGATAACTCACTATAAAAATTGTAGATTCTATCTTTTGCATTTGGTATAGGATTGAAAATGTCCCATTCATTTAATTGATAAATACACGTCTTTGGCAAAGGAACAAGTTTTTTAAGATGCGGATTTTCAGGAATAGGAAAGATTTTATCAAATATTGCTGCAGAAGTCTTTTCTATTTCTTTCTCTATGGATGGTTTTTGTTGAATTATTTCATTTAGCCAATCTAAAATTGTCTTCTTTAGCTTTCCAATCTTTACTTTATTTTCTTCGAGAATTTTAGATTTATCTCGAAACTTTTTATGGGCTAAACACTCCCAGAAGGCACCTTTAATTAAAAGCTCGACAGTAGTTCTCAATAGGATATAACTATTGTTATAAAATCCCATGAGTGCCATTAAAAATGAGTTATGAGCAGTATAAAAAATTTCAAATAAATAAACCTTTAAGAATGCCGATTTCTCATCTAAGTTTTTATTTTTTGGCACACTAAGTGGTGCTAAATAAATAAATTCATGAATAGAATCATGAGCTTTTGAAATTGTTTCAAAATGACCTTTTCTTATTGATTCAGTAATATTGTAAATTTTTAAGTCAGTTAATGTATGATTAAATGCTTTCTTAAAAATTTCGTTATTCATTTTTATTTCCAAAACCAAAACCCTTGCTCTTTCGCAAACTTTACAAACCCTTCAGCAATTTCATCGAGGTCGTGTTCAAGAATAGGACGTCCTTTTTCATCCAAAAGTTTATTTCTAAATTTATCTTTTTTATAAATATACTCGCCAGAATTATCCTTGCCTGGCTTTTTACTTACTGCCATAAAGATAGGATAATCTTTGAGAGGCTGTTTATCTTTTTGCCATTTTTGTAAAAATAGAACCGATGTTTTCGTTCCCGTATGTGGTTTAAAGGTGTTTCCATGAAGTCCCACTACCGCCAAAATTCTTGCTTTATCAAAAAGCCAATTACGGATATACTCAGTGTTGATATTATTTAAAATCCCCTGCGGTAAAACAATTGCCATTCTACCACCAGGTCTCAAAAAATCTAAGCAGCGTTCAATAAAGAGGATATGCCGTTCTACCTTATTTTTAAGATGTCCCTTTTTATCCTTGCTAAAAAAATACTGGCGCAACATTGCCTGGTCTCTAATCTCACCAGCAAAGGGAGGATTGGTTAAAAGTAAAGCAAAATCAAAATGGCGAAAAGTCTTTTGATTATCTTTTTCTTCTTCAATGTTTCTAAAATGATGTAGAAGTGACAAAAGGTCAGCTCTTGCTTTCAATTTCTCTGGTTCATCTCCCTGCCAATCTCGCGCATCTAAGGAATTTAGTTTAAAGATATGAGAACGACCATCTCCGGCAATGAGCATTAAGGCTTGAGAAATCTTTTTCATTTTGTCATCAAAGTCTAATCCAAAGAGATACTTGTTAGCATAGGAATATTTGGCAGCTGAAGTAGCCCTTTTATAATCTCTCTTCCACACCCAATACATAGCATGGATTAAAAACCCACCTGAGCCACAAGCAGGGTCAATGATATATTCTTTATCTTTAGGATTAAGCATCTTAACACACATTCTAATAACATGGCGAGGAGTAAAATATTGTCCTTTTTTAGTTTTAGCTGCTTCAGGCATTAGATATTCAAAGGCAGCATCAATTACTTCCAAGTCAGAACCAAAAAGTAAAATATTTTCCAAAAGCCCGATACAAATCTGAAGGTGCTCGGCAGATAATTCAATCTTCTCTGCCCCATCAAATGTTCCTGGCCACTCATCGATTGATTTCTTAAAAAGATCGTTGATTATTTCATAGGTTTTCCTTGAATCTTTATACTTCCTGAATTCTATCTCCCCGCCTCGGCGTTCTTGAGCTATCTTTTCATCATAAAGTTTAGCATAGATTAACTTAAAAACCTCATTAAACACATCCACGCCAGCATTGGCTAAAACCAATTCCTCCATTCCTTGAATTATCCGCCTTAAATTGAAGTTTCTCCCTCCTTTTTTATCAATATCGGCAAGGGTCTTCTTCTCTCTAAAGAGGTCATCAATAGTTTGGCTTGCTTTAGGTATATCAGGAAGAGTATCGCTAAACTCCTTAGGATAGGGGCGATATAAAATTACCTTATCAATACCATTTGACCAGATGCCAATCTCACAGCCTTCAGCATTTAGATAGCCCTTCAATTGTTCAATAGCACGCCTCTCATTAGGATTTTTCAGTTCAAAGATAATATAAGGAGTAATCTTATCCTTTTTATACACAACCACATCAGCTGCCTTTTCGTGGATTTCTCTGCCAAATTGAACAGATTTTTCTACTTCAATCCTGTCTAAGGGGTAACCATAATCTTTGGTTAATTTCTTAAGCCAAAGTTGACGAATAATTTCCTCAGGGGCATTTTTCTTTGGCGAATAGACTAAAATATCCTTATCTCTTTTTAAACAATGGATATAAAACTTATCCTTTTCCTTCTTAAAGATTTTAATCTCTTTGACAACATTTGTGCCTTGAAACTCTTTAAGTCCATGCTTAACCAATGGGTCTTTAAAAATTCGGTCTAAAATTGTGCCGGTACTAACTATTTTCTCTGGCTCTTTTCCAGTTTTAAGCTCCTCTTTAACTTTCTTATAATCTGCTTTACTCATATTTCTCTAATAACCCCTTCTCTTTAAAACTTACAAAGCCATCTCTTGCAACAATAATATGGTCTATTACATCTATACCCAAAATTTCCCCTGCTTTCATTAACCTTTTTGTAATTTCTAAATCGTCCTCTGATGGTTCGGGATTACCCGATGGGTGATTGTGGACAACTATAATCTGGACAGCATTGCGGGAAATAGCTTCTTTGAAAACCTCTCGAGGGTGAACAAGATTAGCAGTAAGGGTTCCAATAGAAATTATACTTTCTTTAGCAATTTTATTACGGGAATCTAGAGGAAAAATTAAAAAATATTCCTTCTTTTTATCTTTTAGAATAGATTGAGCAATTTTTGCTACATCTTTTGGAGAAGAAATAGCAATATCCTCTGATATTTCTTTCTCTTGAGTTTCTAATCGTTTTAATATTTCAAAACAGGCTTTAATTTGAGCTGCTTTTGCTGAACCAATTCCTTTAATTTCACAAAGCTGTTCAATAGTTGCTTCAGAAATCCTTTTGAGATTTTTAAATTTTGCTAAAAGTTCCTGGGCGATATTTACTACTGACTTGTTTGGAGTTCCTCTAGCAATAATTAAAGTCAGAAGTTCCTGGATTGAAAGAGATTCGGAACCTAACTTTATCAGCCTTTCCCGAGGGCGTTCTGTTTTCGGCAAATCATGAATGGTAAAAGATTTCTTCACGTTCTATTTTTTCTTATTTTCCTTTCTTCCTACTAGTTCATCCAACCCTATCTCAAAAGCATCGGCTATTTTAATAAGTGTTTCCATTGAGGGGTTTAGAGTATATCCAGCTTCTATCTTAACTAAAGTACTAAAAGGGATATTGGCTTTTTTGGCAAGTTGGTCCTGAGAGATTTTTAACTTTTTTCTCGATTATATGATTTACTCCTTGGTTCTGTACCACGAATAAAATCGCAATAATCTAAGATTTTTGGTGTTTCCCAGTCTCCCGGAATTAAGCCAATTTCTGTTTGTTTATACCCTTTTGTTTTCATAAAGATTTATAGCTTGGTTAAATTACTTTCCAGATACCTCAAGCTGAATTGAGAAGGAAAATCTTTTACCATTTTAAGCATCAATTCATCATTTTTGATTTGCTTTTCTATAAAAGGATGAAAATTTAATAAGACTAGAACAAATATATCCATAACTTCACTTGTAAATTCTACACATTTATCAAATAATTCCTCATCAAAAGTAAAAATGATTTTGGGTTCTACTTTGCCTGTTTTTATTAACGGTTCTAATTCCGCAGAAGAAGGATGGACGTATTTACACAAATCCTGATAAATTTTGTAGAGTTCTTGCCCATAAGGAAGGGTCTCAGTCAAATCCTTCACTTTTAACTTCCTCTTCCTTTCTAATTCTTCCAATTTTTCCAACTTCTTTTGCATTGACAAAGATGAGTAATTTTTGTCTATATAATAAGCTTGCAAGACACTTTCGAAGACATGCCTCAATTCACGAATAACGCAGTGATAACTACCCACCCATGCGGAAAAAGACAGCCATAAAAGGTGTTTATTAAGTTCCGTTGCACGCCAAAGTAGAAGTGACTTCGTCCATTCATTGCTTACAGATTGGTTGAGCCATTTCCACAAGTCTATCCAATAACTATAAAAATCTATCCAAGTCTGGAACTTTACTCCCAAGACCTTCTTTTTCGTCTCCTCTGCTACTCCTTCAAAAATTTTTAATAGCCAATCTACTTTTTGTTTGAAGCTGTTTTTATTCCCCATTCTTCTTGAGTTCAAGTCGATTGTGAGTTCTTTATAAGTCATTTTGCCCCTTTGGCGCCCCTTTAATGCCCCTTTCACCCCTTTGGCGCCCCTTTAAAACATAGTAGGTACCTTTGCCAGTCACTCCGATGCGTTTAAGAATCTTTTTATCTTCAAGTGCTCCCAAATCATCCGTGGCTTGCCTTTTTTTCACCCTGCAAATTTCCTGATACTCCGTATTCGTAATTTTACCCTTCTCCTTGATATACATTACTGCTTTAATTTGCCTTTTATTAAGTTCCATTTTTCCTAAATTTTCTTCCATATAAATGTCCTTGTAAAACCAAACGCTAAAACCACCCTGTTCTTCTTTATAGTCTGGTTCGGGTAAATTTTGTTCTTTACATAGATCTACAATCCTCTTTGTCCCCGAACCCCAACGCTCAATGAAACCAGCAAGATAAAAGACATTA
>Ga0209979_1003173_pt1 | contig 14795 bp, 16 predicted proteins | sample AnhtaG_FD_183114 | JGI IMG/M metagenome (GOLD analysis project Ga0209979, IMG submission 183114) | Deep subsurface microbial communities from Anholt, Denmark to uncover new lineages of life (NeLLi) - Anholt_01485 metaG (SPAdes) (version 2) | ecosystem: Environmental > Aquatic > Marine > Oceanic...
TGGCCCGACACGTCCTGGGTAGCGACGAGCCCAACTCTACCGAATTCGACGTCGCCACCAGGCATCCCGTCATTGATCTTATGCCAGAGCAGCAGGACATCTCCGACATGGGGGGTACCATGCGCTTGGGGGTCTATCCCTGTCAGTTGGTTTCCGGCACCAAAGCTGCCGCCGCCTACGGCCAGAAGCCTGTACTGAGCTCTGTCGAAGTGCTTGTTAGCGAGCGCCACCGCCATCGTTTCGAGTTCAACAATGCCTACCGGGATCTATTGACGGAGGCTGGGTTGGTGCTTAGTGGCCTTTCGCCCGATGGGCGCTTGGTGGAGATCGTGGAATTGGCCGATCACCCCTGGATGGTGGGCAGCCAATTTCATCCCGAGTTCAAGTCCCGGCCTAACCGGCCCCACCCTCTGTTCTGCGCTTTCCTGGCCGCTGCCAAAGCGCTGGCCCGTAGCGGATAGCCCTGAAAGAGATTTGCGGTAGTCTCTCTGTAGAGTGTTGTTGCTCTCAAAGGGGCTGTTGCTTGTCATTGCGAGGAGCGCTCTTTGCGACAAGGCAATCCCCACCGGTAGGAGATTGCTTCGCTGCGCTCGCAATGACAACTTGAGGAGCTCTCAAACAGCAACACCCAGGAGGGAGGCCACCAGATTTGTCATTCTAAGGCAATGCTAGTATAATGTCCTTGTCTCAAAGGGAAAACTATCTCGTGGAAGATACTTGGTAGTCAGCCACCCTAGCTCAAGCGGCAGAGCAAGCGCTTCGTAAGCGTTAGGTTATCGGTTCAAGTCCGATGGGTGGCTCCTTTCATTCGTCAGTTGGGCAAGGGGCTGGAAGTGGGATCCAGCCCTTTTCCAATTGTGGAGAATGGTGTATAATTATGGTCAGCGAGCAAAGATCACCGTATCCAAACGGGCTTCTATTACGAACCCTCGAGGTATTTCTGGAAGGGCAAGCAGAGGCGATTGACCGAGTTCGAGGCAGGGGTAAAGAAGCGAGAGGGGCGTGAGCGTGAGGCGTAGAAATCCATCGGGATTTGATGACGAGGCATTGGTGGCCGCGTTGCGCGACTACTTTTCCAGCCAACAGGATGTGATCGCGGCCTATCTGTTCGGCTCACGGGTTGCGGGCAAGGCACGGCCTGACAGCGACGTGGACACGGCGGTATTGATCTCCGAGGAGGACGGCGTGGTCCGCTTCGAGCGGCGCCTGCGGCTGATGAGCGAGGTGAGCGAGGTCTGCGGTCGAGAGGCCGACGTGGTGGTGTTAAACGATGCTCCGCCGCTGTTGCAGGACCAGATTCTGCGCCACGGGCGGCTGATCTTCGAGCGAGACCGGCAGGCGCGGGTTGAATTCGAGGTGCGGGCGGGCAAGGTCTATGCCGACCTGAAGCCGATGCGCCGTTTCTTCCAACAAGCTCTCTTCCGAGAGATCAAGGAGGTTGGACTGGGTGGACGCCGATGAAATCATCTTAGAGCGCTTGGCATTTCTGCGTAACGAGGTGGCGTATCTGAAGCGCGAGCGTGACCGTGTACGATCGTTCAAGGAATACGTGGATAATACGCGGCTGTGCAAGGCCGTGGAGCGTGGCCTACAGGTAGCTGTTGAAGCCTGTCTAGACGTCGGCCGGCGTCTGATCGCCCTGGAAGGATTTCGCTATCCTGAGGGCAACAGGGACGTGTTTCAAGTTTTGGGAGAGGAGGAGGCGGTGCCCCAGGAGCTGCTGCCTGCGCTGCTCGACATGGCCCGCTTCCGCAACCTGATCGTCCACGACTACGCCAAGATAGACCACGCCAAAGTCTACGGCATCCTCAAAAAGAGGACGGGGGATTTCGACGAGTATGCCAGGGCTATTGTGGCTTACTTGGAGCGGCGGGAGCAAGGGTTAGGGAGGGTGAGCTAGGCATTGCCAGGTCCGATTACAGCCAGGAGGTGGGCTTGGACAGCCACGAGCGACAGACAAGCGAGGTGCCGATCAGGGTTAAGGAGGGAAAGTATTGAAGATCTGCGTGGTGACGGGTACTTTCCACCCCGAGCCCGGCGGCCCCTCGACCTACTTGTACAACCTCTTGGGCGATCTGGTCCAACGAGGGCACGAGGTAGCGGTAATTACTTATGGAGACCTCGAGGAGGAATATGACTACACTTACCCTGTGATGCGCATCTCCCGGCGGCAGCCCATCCCAGTACGTTTGATTGAGTTTGTTTATCACATCCTATCCATCGGCCGCCGGTATGATCTCCTATTTGTGAACAACTACGGGTTGCCAGCAGTTGTAGCCAATGCTTTTCTTCGCAAGCCCATGGCGATAAAATTGGCAGGTGATTTTGCCTGGGAGTATTCGATTCGCCATGTCACGCCTTTGTCGGAACTGCAGCAATGCATCTTGGCCTTGTTGGGCCCACCGGCGTCGATCTATGAGAACCTGACCCTCTATGCCAACACAATTCCGCCGTAGTGCCCTCAAAATGAGCGAACGATGGGGCACAAGTTAGCGCAAAAGGCAAAAAGCCTATTATTTGAGCCTAGCTATATCCTCTCCCAGCGGGTGGTGCGGGGTAGTATCGTGAAATGGCACGTTGACAAGATGCAACTCTGGCAAAGCATCCAACGCCGCCTTCGCAATCGCCGCTTCTGGCGCGACAGCGGCCTGTTGATGTTGGCAAATGTTATCGTGATGGTGTTGGGCTTGGTACGGGTGCCAGTGCTGACCCGTGTCCTCTCCAAGGACGACGTAGGGATGATTGGCGTTGTGGCCTCCGTTTTGCCTTTTGTGCAGCTCTTCTCTCTCTCCGGCCTCGATGGGGCCACTTATCACTATGTAGCCAAGGGCTATCCGGGGGCACTTCGAGTCAACATTGCTACACGCTTGCGCTGGTCCATACTCAGCACATTGGGATTTCTGGTGGGGGGAGTGTACTGGCTGTGGGCGGGTAATCCAATCCTGGCCGGGCTTTTCACCATCGCCGCGTTGACCTATCCGGTGACGACGGGATTGACGACGGTGGCCGGTGTCCTCTCGGCGCGAGAGGATTTTGGTCACCTTTTCTGGTATCGCATCGGTGAGGCGCTGACGCGCTATGTGGGCTTTGGGGTGCTTCTTCTGCTCCCGGCGTTGTCTACCCAGGTGCTCTGGCTCTCTCTGGCAAACAAGGTGGCGTTAGCCATGTTGCAAGTTGGAGTAGCCAGTTGGTTGATCAACCAGTTGCGCGAAGATAAGTCACCACCGATGCCTCCAGAAGAACGACAAGAGATGGTACGCTATGGCAAACATCTAACAGCTATAAATAGTATCTCGACGGCCCAGACACGGGTAGATGCGCTTCTAATCGGTTGGTTCTTGCCTTTGAGCGTAATGGCGGATTACTATATTGCCCAACTTGTCTATACTCAGTTTAAGCGGCTTTGGACAGTCTACTATGCTGTTCGTTATCCACCCTTGGTTCGCTTGCGCCTGGCCCGACGTCGGCGGCAGCTGGTATTGGAGATAGGAGTCGTTTGGGCTGGTTTTATCCTGCTCGGATTGGCTACGGGGTCCGGACTCTGGGTGTTGGTGCCAGTAATCTTGCCACGAGAGTATGTTCCCAGTCTCCCTTTCATCAATTGGTTACTGGCGACCTTCGTCGTCAGCATCCCTGGCTTCTTTGCAGAGATGTATTTTCGCACCCGGCAGGATGAACGAAGCCAGTATCTGCTGCGCGGGGCAGCGGCAGTAAGTGGGGTGGTTCTGCCTTCACTTTTTATCCTTTTCTGGCAGGCGTACGGCGTTGTCGTGGGGCGGTTTGTGGCCAGTTTGGTTCTTTCTGCCTTGGGTGTGCTGCTATTCTTAAGAGATAAAGGTAAGGGCGATGCAGGTTTAGTCAATTCTGAGTCAGCAGCGATAGATATCCTTTGAGCATCCCGGCACAATTTAGGAGAAACTAGCTTGAAGAAGATGGTTGTCAATCTTGCATCATGCTTGGCGCGGTGGGTACGCAAAATTAGGGTAACGATTTTGGCCCAACGTCACTACACGTGTCTAAAACCGAAGGCATGGCAAAGCTCTCCGGAATATGAGCAATACCTGGATACACAATTGCGCCGAACGCTGTCTAAGAAAAATGCCCCACTTCCAAAACATGCCCGGATATTGATTGACAAAATGGTGGAATTCATTGATCCTACCCAAAGTGATGTCCTATGCATTGGAAGTCGAAACACAGCCGAGATTGACTACTTTCGCAGCAAAGGCGCCAAGAACGTGGTTGGCATTGATCTCTATAGCGAAGATGAGGCGATTTTAGTTATGGATATGCACCAAATGACCTTTCCAGATGACCATTTTGACATTATCTATAGCTGCCACTCACTGGAACACGCTTATAATATACAAAAAGTAGTAAATGAGATTGTTCGCGTTGGTCGCCCTGGTGGGCTAGTAGTGATAGAAGTTCCCGTTCGTTATGAAACAAAGGGGGCTGATTTAGTTGACTTTGGTAACTGTGCGGGCCTGCATGCTGCTTTCGAACCTTATGTCGCAACGGTACTTTGGTGCGACGAGCAACCACCATACAGCTCCAAGAACGACAGCGGAACCGCAATCGTTCGCACGATATTCTCGGTCTGCGAGGAAGCCATATGACTGAGGAGGCAGATGTGAAAGAGTCGATTAGCATTTCTTGGAGTGAGTTGACACGTTGGCGTGAGGAATGCTATCGGCGGTTTGGAAGTATCCGGGATTTGCCCCTACACGCTCCCTACAAAAAGTTCCAAGAGTTGTTGCAATCAGATAGTTGTGTCTTGGATGTTGGGGCTGGGGTTCATAAGTCATTCTCAAAATACTTGACCCTTTCGACCCAAAGTTACTTTTCTCTGGACAATGATCCTGCAGGTGATTTCGATTTTCGTTCGTTTAAAGATATTCTCGCAGATCAAGAGTTTGACCTTATCGTGGCAAACCAAGTCCTTGAGCATCTGACGATTGATGATGCCTTTGCAATGCTGCGTTCGGCTTATCGGTATCAAGTGGCGGATGGCTATTTGCTCGCTACGGTACCCAACGCAGCTCACCCGGTGCGTCAGTGGGGGGATTCTACCCACCTGACAGCTTGGTCAGTGAATGACCTGTACAGTCTTGTGCGCAATGCCGGTTATTATGTCATTTCCATGTTCCGCTATAACAAGCGTCCCCTCACCTGGAACCCGATCAAGCGCATGGTCGTAAATATTGTGTGTGAAACATTTAGAGTAGATTGGTGTGATAGCCTGATGATCCTTGGGCAAAAAAGAACTCAAGATGGGTAGATTGTTGCGGCAAGCTAAAGATTTGCAAAAAGTCAAACTGCTTGTTGATGGCCAAATCTACAATGTACAGGTACTTCGGTGCATTACCCAGCCCAAGCAGGCTCCTCGTTTGATCATCGTCGCCTACCAATCCAACGAACTGGCTCGGGATGTCTTGCGGGTATGCATCCAGGCCATTCAACGCTACACGCCAGAGCCACACGAACTTTGGGTAGTAGATAACGATTCACCGACGGAGAATTTGAACTGGCTGCTCCAGTGGCCGGATATTAATGTGGTCCTAAATCGCACTGAGCCCTTGCCCTCGGAACAACGAGAAGTGCTGCCGCGTTTGATAGGATACTTGAAGGGTAGATGGAACCAACAGAGCTGGGCCAGTTATGCTAATGCAATAGCGTTGGAACTTGCCGTGCGTTTGATTGATCCACAGTCGCAGTACCTGATGTCCTTACATATGGATACAATGCCATGCCAGGCGGGCTGGCTCTCATTCCTGCAATCAAAGCTGGGTAATGGGATTGCGGCAGCAGGTGTACGTATGGACAGAGCACGAACACCTGAAGGTGTGTTGCACGTTTTGGGATACCTGGTGGATTTTCAACTCTTTGCAGAACTCGATCTGAACTTTCTACCGCAACTGCCCAAATACGACGTGGGCGACCAGGTGACGGTGGCGCTAAGAGAAGCCGGATATGATGTCTTTGCCTGTCCAAACACACTTTGGGAACCCAAGTTGATAGAGAAGATACCAGCATCTTGTCCATTGCACCATTTGCATGTTGACCGATCTTTTGATGACAACGGGAACGTGATTTTCCTACATCTCGGACGGGGAGTCAAGAAATCGTCTCTTGGCCATCGTACCGGGATTACAGCAGAGAAATGGGTCAAGTTTGCTGAGAAATATCTTCTCGCTTAGTCTTTCGGGTTTCGATAGCTTCCAACTAACGAGACCTTTTTGCCACGGAAAATCGCCTGGGCTACTCAGTGTGCCGCTACTTCGCGGCAAAAGGATCATCAGAAAAGGAAATCCAATTGCGCTACTTTGATGAGCAAAACAAACGGTTGATTTATATTGGGGAGCAAGCCACCCCAGGTTTTTGGGATAGGCAATGGAAAACCAAGGAAGAAATTCGCAGAGCAGTTATTGACCTCAAAAGCACATATGTCACCAGAGTAACCCGAAAATGTTTAACACCAGACGACGGCATTATTCTGGAAGGTGGCTGCGGTCGTGCTAAACATGTCGCCGCGCTGGTCAATAACGGCTATCAGTGTATCGGTGTAGATTTTGCGCAACAAACTGTAGAGATGATTAATGAGGCTGTTCCCGAATTAGATGTGCGGTTGGGCGATGTACGTCATCTTGACTTTGAAGATGCCTCTTTTGCTGGCTATTGGTCTTTAGGAGTGATTGAACATTTTTGGAACGGTTACGAGTCTATCAGTTCGGAAATGGCCCGAGTAATTAAGTCAGGCGGATACTTGTTTTTGACGTTTCCCTATATGTCACCATTGAGAAAACTGAAAGCTAGGTTCGGCCTGTACCCAAAATGGGACAAGGAACAGTCACCAACCCATTTTTATCAATTTGCCTTGAACCACAAATCTGTCATTCAGGACTTTACAAGGTACGGGTTTGAATTGGTGCAAGCCAAACCTCGGGACGGTCTAAAAGGTACAAAAGACGAAGTAAAGGTTTTGAAAGGCTTGTTACAAGAATTGTATGACTATCGGGAAACCTCTATCCTGATCTGAGGTTTGAGGTGGGTTTTATCAAAAGCCCTGTCCCCATTTGCCGGTCACTTCATTTTGTTAATTTTCAAGCAAAGTGCTCCTTGAGCAATAGCACAGTGAAAGCATTTCATATACTCAATAATCGTATCAACCGTCGATACAATCATTTGGGGTACTCACTGCGCCGCTACTTTGTGGACGAATTCCATTTCCACCATGTGCCCAATCTGCCAGTCACTAGCCGGGTGCTTGACTTGGGAGGCAACAAATTCCGCAAGCGTGGTCAGTTCGACATTGCACAGTACAATTTGCGTGTAGTCTATGCCAATCTCTCGACTGCCAAGCAACCCGATGTTCTGACAGACGCAGCCTGGGTTCCGTTTCAAGATGGGTGCTTTGATACTGTCATCTACTCCGAGTTGCTGGAGCACGTGCGCAACCCAGAAGCCGTTCTGCGAGAGACTTTCCGCGTGTTGAGTGAAGGGGGAACTGTGCTGATAACGGTACCGTTCCTGTATCGCATCCACGCTGATCCCCATGACTTTGGTCGCTACACCGATCACTACTGGCATAGTGTGCTACAGGAAGTTGGGTTTCACGATATCGTGATCGAACAGCAGGGATTATTCTATTCGGTGCTGGTTGATTTCTTGAAACAGTACGCAAATCACATTCACATCCCCAGGCCATTTGGCAGAGTCAGCCGCTGGCTCATAGCCAAGTTGACTATATCCCCTATGCAGCACTGGGCATTAAGGCACGAGCAGAATCCGAGGGTACAAGCGAGTCCGTTCTTGCGCAGCTTCACGACAGGATTTGGAATCGTGGCGACAAAGAAGTGATCCAGCCATGTTGATCTCAATGCGACGGAAGTTGGGAATCTATCGCCAGCGTCTAAAGACGTCATATCAACACGTGCTAGGCATTCCGCTTGCAAGAGCACTGGCCGAGTTCAGGCAGGCCGATGTGTCCGTTTTTTACGAATTCCATCGGCCGCCTTACGGGGGTGGAAACCAGTTTATGCGGGCATTATGGGGCGAGTTTGAACGACGCGGTCTGAAGCTGGGAAACAACACAATCTCCCATACCACACGTGCTTGCTTGTTCAATTCCTATAATTTCAATTTCGAGCGGTTGCGAAGATTATACAGGGACGGTTGCCGGATGGTGCATCGTGTGGATGGGCCGCTGGGTGTCTACCGCGGCTGGGACGAAAACAGTGATTATCGCATCTGGCAGATCAACCAGGAACTGGCCGAGGCTACGATTTTTCAATCGCGTTACAGTTTGCAAAAGCACCTCGAACTGGGCTTGGAATTCAAATCGCCGCACATCATTATGAACGCGGCCGATCCACAGATCTTCCACTCACACGGACGTGTTGGATTTGACCGCCAACGCAAAGTTCGCCTTATTTCGATCAGTTGGTCTGCCAATTTGAACAAGGGCACGCCCATCTATAAGTGGATTGAAGAACACCTTGACTGGAGTCGGTTTGAATATGCATTTGTGGGAAATTCACCGATTCAGTTTGAACGTATTCGAATGGTGCCCCCAGTTCCATCTCAGAAGTTGGCAGCGATATTGCGCCAACACGATATTTTCATCATTGCCAGTCGGCATGACCCGTGTTCTAACGCTTTAATTGAGGCTTTGTCCTGCGGTCTGCCTGCCATCTACTTGCGCAGTGGCGGCCATCCAGAGATCGTCGGTGAGGCAGGATTTGGCTTCACTGATGAAGAAGAGATACCAGAGCTGCTCGATCGGCTTGTCACAGGATATAAGGACCGGCAAGTGCGAATTTCACTGCCAACCCTGACTGAAGTTGCAGACCGCTATCTAGACGTTATGGGGATTGAATGAGATATGAGGCGAAAGTTTGCTCGTCGGCTACCGAAATTATGGGCCATATTAACCAGCGCGCCTGCTATGGTTTATCGTCTTGGTCTCAGGCATTTGGGCCTATCATCCTTACCTGAGTTGTACTATGTAGTGCCTGACGCAGGATGGTCCGTTGACTGGGATGGCTATTACATCACGCGTGGCATTACCCATCAATTCGGCTGGCAGGCACACGTCACTTCTACACCGCATCTGCTTGTAGATCATATCATACACTATGGCCAACTTTGGGGCTTTCTGGGCAGTCTGAGTTCTCGTGTCAACACTCGCAACACAGTCGTAGCCACCGTTTTTCACGGCAATCGCACGGCACAGTACCCGGAACTTGCACGCGCAACGGATCAACTTGTGGAGAATTCACACGTGCCAGCCCGAATCGTGACAGCCTGTCGGATCACGGAGCAACGCTTGGCTGCGTGGGGAATATCGTCGGACAAGATAGTTCGTATTCCATTGGGGGTTGACCTTTCGCTTTTCAACCCAGCATCGCCGCAACAACGGCTGACACTGCGGCGTAAATATGGGGTTCCCGATGACGCGTTTTGCATTGGCTCGTTTCAGAAAGACGGAAATGGTTGGGAAGAAGGGTTAACACCCAAGCTCATCAAAGGACCAGATGTATTCCTGCGAGTCATCGAACGTCTACACAAACAGTACAAGTTGTTCGTTTTCCTAACCGCTCCAGCGCGTGGCTACGTCAAACAAGGGCTAGAATCGCTTAATGTTCCGTACAGACACGAAATCTTATCCGACTACCGAGAGGTGGCTAGTCTCTACCACTGTCTTGACCTCTATTTAGTTGCTTCCCGTGAAGAAGGAGGCCCAAAAGCTGTTTTGGAATCGTTAGCCTCGGGTGTGCCTCTGGTTTCCACGCGAGTTGGCCTTGTTCCAGACATTGTGCAGCATGAGCAGAATGGTTGCCTGACTGACTCGGAAGATGTAGACTCGCTAGCGGAACATGTAGCGCGACTGATCGAACAGCCTGAGTTGCGTGACCGGCTGGCTGCTAATGGCTTGACCAGTATCGTTTCGTACGACTGGCAACACATAGCGACCAAATACTATCAAGAACTATACCGGCCATTGCTCAATGAGCTGAGTCAATAGGTTTTGGAAAGCGGAGATTGTTTATCATGGCTCAGACTCCACGCAAGAAAAGCCGGCGGCCTACCTCCTGGCTGAAGCGCTTGTTCCGCCTTTTTGTGATTGGGGGCATGCGTGCCTTGCCGCCAGATAAAGTGCTTAGGTTCCTATTCCGCCTGGATCACTGGCTCTACTACTTGGAAGGTCAGATGGCCGTTGTCTATGGTGGCGGCGTCCATACCAAACACCGCCACACGCGCTATCACGACTTTTTTGTTGGACGAATTTCCCCTGGTGAGCGGGTGCTTGACTTAGGCTGTGGCATCGGGGCGGTGGCTCATGGTGTAGCTGAGAAAGCTGGAGCCTATGTAGTGGGGGTAGACCTTAACCCCGATGATATCGCTCAGGCTCGTCAGCGCCACGCTCACTCGCGGGCTCGATATCTTGTCGGCGATGCGTTACAAACGATTCCCAATGGGTCTTTTGACGTGGTCATTCTTTCCAATGTCCTGGAGCACTTGCCAGGCCGGGCAGCTTTTTTACGCAAAGTGCAGCGGGTAGCAAATCCATCTCGCATCTTGATTCGAGTCCCTCTTTTTGAACGGGATTGGCGTGTCCCCCTCAAGCGTGAGTTGGGTGTGGAGTGGCGCTTAGACCAAACTCACGAGACTGAGTATACCCTGGAGTCCTTTGCTGAGGAGATGGCCGCAGCCGGATTGCATATCACCCATCAACAAGTACGGTGGGGTGAGATTTGGGCTGAGGTTACTGTAAAAGATAGAGAAGCAACCGATGAATCTGGCTAATATAAATCTAGTTTTTTTTCTCTCTCGTGCTGTCCCCCTTTCTAGATGGGATGAGATGGGTATCCTAGAGCGGGAAATTACGCTCTACAAAGTGCTACGTTCGCGCCTGGGTAGTCTCAGTATTGTAACCAGCGGGGGGCCGGAGGAACTGGCCTACCAAGACCGATTGGGTAGAATCCGTATTCTCTACAATCGCTGGGGACTTTCACCCAACATCTACAGTCTGTTAGCCCCCTTCCTGCACTGGCGGGCTCTACGCGAAGCGACGGTCTATAAAACCAACCAGCCCGATGGCTCCTGGACAGGCGTTATTGCCGGCATCGTACATCGCAAGCCAGTGATTGTACGGGCCGGTTATTTGTGGGCCGAACTTAACAGACTGGAAGGTGGTTGTGGTTTCAAAGCTACACTGATGGATCGTTTGCAAGCATTCTCTTTCAAGAGAGCAGACTCGATCTTTCTGACAACCGAAGCAATGAAGCAGCAGGTCGTCGACGACTACAGCGTGTACCCCGAAAAGATCAGGGTTGTTCCTAATTATGTGAATACCGACAGGTTTCATCCTATGCCTACTGTGTGGGCGATCAAGGGCAGAATTTGTTACGTGGGTCGGCTACATCCTTGCAAAAACCTCGATATCTTGCTCGAGGCTGTGTCTCAAATCCCTGGGGCATCACTTGTTCTAATTGGGCAGGGGGAACAGCGTGAAGAATTGGAGACGTTGGCCCAGCATCACAAGGTGAAAGTACAATTTCTAGGCGTCCTTCCGCACAGTCAGGTCCCTGTAGAAATCAATCGCTCTGAAATCTTTATCCTGCCCTCGTCTTTTGAAGGCCATCCCAAAGCTCTGATTGAGGCGATGGCTTGCGGAGTAGCTATCGTAGGCACGAGTGTAGATGGTATTCGAAATATCATTCGACACGAGGAAACAGGCCTACTGTGTCCACTGACTGTGGAAGGAATTGCCTCAGCGTTACAACGTTTGTTAGCGGATGAGAGGTTACGTATTCGTTTAGGTAGGGCAGCTCGGGACTTTGTGGAGCAAGAATATGGCCTGGAGAGAATTGTGGAAGCTGAGGTGACTATGCTGCAACAGGTTCTAAATGACTGATATCCGTAGCGTACACGTAGCGAGTAACTCAGATATTCTCTGCTTCTCTTCCACCGACTGGGATGGCGTGTGGGGAAGTCGCCAACAGGTGATGTTGCGCTTCGCTCGCCGGGGCCATCGTGTCCTTTTTTTCGAGCGCCCTGTTGGACTGGAGCATCTGTTGCGCTATCCGGCGTTTCGCCAACGCAAGCTTCACCGTTGGCGCGAAGGCCTGCGCACCGTTGCGGAAAATCTTTGGATCGTTAGCCTGCCGCCGTTGCTGCCGGGACGGTACTACTCGGTGACTATCAATCGCATCAATCAATGGCTCATTGTTTACTGGTCTCGTCGCTACTTGCGCAAACTGGAGTTTGTATTGCCTATTCTCTGGCTCTATAACCCGGAGCAGGGGCCACTGATTAATCAGTTCGATGAGTGTCTAAGTGTTTATCATTGCATTGACGAATGGGCGGCAGGTAGTACAGGTCGCAAGTTTCAAACCATCACCGCCCTGGAGCTTGATCTACTTCGTCGCGTAGATCTCGTGTTTGCTAACTCACCACCAACCTATGAGAACAAGCGTCGCTTCAATTCCCGCACCTACCGTATCCCCAGCGGCGCAGATGTGGAGCACTTTGCGCAAGTCCTAGATCCAGCGGTTGCAGTGCATCCCGCTATGGCTCAGATTCCACCGCCGCGCATCGGCTACAGTGGGCATGTGAACGAACGGCTGGACTACACTCTTCTCGAGTACCTGGCCCACCAGCGTCCGGACTGGTCGCTGGTCTTTGTTGGTGATACCTATCCATGGACACTCGACGCCCCGCCGTTGCGTCGCCTGCGAGCACTGCCCAACGTCCATTTTCTGGGGAAACGCCCTTTTGCCGATATGCCCTCTTTAATCAAGGGGATGGATGTTTGCCTACTGCCTTACGTGAGCGATGAACGTGGGTACTACCGTAGCCCGCTCAAACTCTATGAGTATCTAGCAGCCGGCAAGCCCGTCGTCAGCACCGATCACCCAGAGGCGCGCGAATTCGACAGTGTGGTCTATCTGGCATCCACGCCGGCAACTTTCCTGGGGTGCGTTACCCAGGCATTTGCTCAGAATAACCAAGAGCGCCAGCAACAACGGGTTGCCCTTGCTCAACAACACTCTTGGGGTTGCCGTGTGGATGAGATGGAACGAATTATCTGTCAAATGCTGAAAGTATAGCTATGTGTGATGGCACTCAAGAAAAGACTATTAATATCCTCTATTTCATCACCGAACTAAACATCGGTGGCGCAGAGAAGGTTCTGGTCCACATGCTGGCGCATCTGGATCGTAGTCGATTCATCCCCACCGTAGCCTGTCTTTACGGTGGGGACAGCCCAATAGCCGACGAAATACGCGCCCTGGACATCCCGGTCATTGACCTGGGTATGACGGCGAAATGGCGATGGGATGCCTTCTGGCGACTCTATCGCTTGCTATGCCGTGAACGACCGACTATTCTCCACACTTCCTTGTTTCACGCTAATATCCCCGGTCGAGCATTGGGACGACTGTCCGGCGTGCCCATCATCGTTACCTGGCGACAGAACATCAATATCGGAGGAAAATTGCGTGAGTTCATGAACCGCTGGACCGCGTGGTTGGATGACAGCGTAGTTGCCGTGTGCGAGTTAGCCCGGCAAGCTGAAATCAAACATGCCAGAGTGTCCCCTGATAAGGTGATCATCATATACAATGCAATCAACACAACGGCATTCTCTGCCACAAACCCACAGGCGGTTGCTCAGATTCGGCACACCTTTGGTATCTCAGAGGATACATTACTGGTAGGAGCAGTTGGCCGGCTGCATCCCCAGAAGGGCTTGACCGACCTGTTGGCTGCTATAGCACAAGTAAGAGTACACGTTTACCCCATCCGACTGCTATTAATAGGAGATGGTGAATTGCGAAGCGAATTGGAAGCCCAAGCTCGGTTACTAGGGTTATCTGATATCGTCACCTTCGCTGGCATCCGTATGGATGTACCCGAAATCTTAGCGGCACTGGATGTATTCGCGTTTCCGTCCCTGTGGGAGGGTCTGCCACTCGCTGTGCTGGAGGCTATGGCGGCGGGACTGCCGGTGGTGGCTACTCGTGTGGGCGGCATCCCTGAGGCGGTGGAAGATGGTGTGACGGGGCTGCTCGTCCCACCACGTGACCCCGAGGCGCTGGCGGAGGCGATCATCACTTTGCTCCAAGACCGCGAGCGAGCAGTGGCCATGGGCCAGGCGGGGCGTGCACGGGTGGAGGGGTACTTTAGCGTGGAGAGGATGGTGCAACAGACGGAAGCCCTGTACGAGGAGTTGATCAGGGGAAAGATGGGGCTGGAGTGGGTGAAGGGGAAGGGGTGGTGCGAGGGGACAGGGCGATGAATGCTGAACAAGTACGGAGGCTGATTGCCCAAGGTGAAGGGCCACGCCTGGAGTTCAAGCGCTCGCTGGCTGCATTGCAGGACGGTGTGCGTACCATCGCTGCCTTCGCCAACGCCTGTCCTGAGCCTGTCGAAGGGCCGATGGTGGTAAGCTCCTCTTTGGCGTGCGGGACGACGGCTCTGTGGTCGGTGTGACCCTGGGGGCCAATACCTGTGAGCGGGTGGTGAACACTATTGTGGACAACACGGATCCGCCACTCTATCCCCAGGTGGAGTGCGTGGAGGGAGACGGGCGGACGCTGGCCCTGTGGAATACGTCATATTCCAACTCAGACTCTGTAGAGGAGGCCTATTCCACAGGGCTGGTGGTCGTGACGGTAGCGCCAGGTCACGACCGGCCTCACCTGGCGTATGGACGAGCCTACCGGCGAGTGGGCGCTGTGACGGCCCAACTCTCCCGGGATGAACAGCGGCGACTGCTCCTCGAG
>Ga0209979_1003174_pt1 | contig 14793 bp, 12 predicted proteins | sample AnhtaG_FD_183114 | JGI IMG/M metagenome (GOLD analysis project Ga0209979, IMG submission 183114) | Deep subsurface microbial communities from Anholt, Denmark to uncover new lineages of life (NeLLi) - Anholt_01485 metaG (SPAdes) (version 2) | ecosystem: Environmental > Aquatic > Marine > Oceanic...
TTCACCTACACCGTGGCCGGCCTGTCTCCCGCCGAGTCCAAAATCTGGCACATGGTGGAAGGTTGTGATTACCTCAACCAGATGATTCAGGAGGGCGGCTATGATGTCTACATTCCGGCTGGTGTCATCACCGTTCCCGAGATGTTCCTCAGCACCTCCGATAGAGAGCTCAAGAGCGCCGCCGACATCAAGGGACTGAAGATTCGAACTGCCGGTGACGATGGCGTCATCTTCTCCAGAATGGGCGCCGCGGTAGTGTTCCTGCCCAGTAGCGAAATCTACGAATCCATGCAGAGGGGCGTGATTAACGCCTTCCAGATGAGCTCACCGGCCATGGACTGGTCATCCGCAATGCAGGAAGTTGCTGACTACGTCTATCTCGGAGGCACGCGCCAGCCCTGCGAGTGGCTTCCAGTCATGTTCAACACCGATTCCTGGAACGCACTGGATGATAGCCTCAAAGTCCTGCTCATCGAACTCGTTCAGGCTGAGTCATGGAACTACTATGCCATGATGACACAGGACGACCTGGTAGCCGTACAAAACTACATTGACTACGGTACTAATATTGGCCCGATTCCGAAGGACATCGAAGAAGAAGTGGTCAGACAAGCCCTGATTCTTTACGAAGAGTTATCGGCTGATGACCCGTTCTTTGCCGAGGTGTTTCAGTCCATCGAAACCTTCAAGGCTACTTACCGGGAAGCCTGGCCAAGCGGCATGTAGGTCCAATGTCCCCTGCTTCGTGAGCCTTCACGAAGCAGGGGACCCTGTTAACTGAGTTAAGAAAGATGAGCAATGAGGAAAGTATTCCGGTTTATTGATAATCTCAGTGACTGGATAGGAAAGTCAGGGCGCTGGTTAGTCGTAATCCTGATTATCGTGATGACCATTGAAGTCACCATGCGCTATGGCTTCAACCACCCGACGATGTGGGCATACGAGAGCAGCCTGCAACTTGGCTGCGCCTTCTATGCCCTTGCTTACGTTTATGCCCAGCGACACAACGCCCATGTCAGGGTTGATGTCTTCTACACGCATATGTCGCCCAGGGGAAAGGCATGGGTTGATGCCATTTGTGGGTTAGTGATGTTTCTCCCGGTGCTTGCTCTCATCGTCGGTGCCTCCTGGGTGTGGATGCTCAAATCGTGGAGTATTCACGAGAAAATGGTGGAGACTTACTGGTACCCGCCGTATTATCCGTTGAGAACGGTGGTGGCGTTTGGTTGGACTATGCTTTTAGTTCAAGGCCTAGCCCAAATCATTCGTAATTGGTATACGGTGATAAGGAATAAAGCCTATGATTGAACTAAGTCCTGAATTAGTTACCATTATAATGCTCGGTGGGGTCCTGGTCTTGGTTTTGACCGGTTTCCCGCTGGCTTACGTGGTCGGGATAATAGCATTAGTCGTTGGCTTCTTTGTCTGGCAGGAACAGGTAATGCAGATGATGTATCTCCGTGCCCAGAAGATAATGCTGAACTATACCCTCTTAGCTGTTCCCCTGTTTGTTTTTATGGGGACCATGCTGGAACGCTCGGGAATAATTGAAAGACTCTATGACACCTTATACCTGTGGCTCGGCGGGTTCAGGGGCGGACTGGCGGTAGTCACCGTGATTGTCGGCACGATTATGGCGGCCACCGTAGGCATCATTACCGCCTCGGTCACCCTGCTGACGCTGGTCGCCCTGCCCTCAATGATTAAGCGAGGCTATAGCAAGAGTTTTGCCAGCGGTGCAGTTACTGCCGGCGGCTGCCTGGGTATTCTCATCCCACCCAGTATTATGATCGTGCTTTACGGACCGATGGCGGAGCTGTCGGTAGGCAAGCTGTTCTTCGGCGCCTTTGTCCCCGGTTTCATCCTGTCCGGTTTGTATATCACTTACATTGTCACTCGCGCCTTCGCTCAACCGCATATTGCGCCGCCGGTTCCGGTGGAAGAAAGGGCAGTCCCATTCCTCAAGAAGACGACGATGCTTCTCGTCTCGCTGGTTCCGCCCGGCATACTTATCATGTCAGTGCTGGGGGTTATTTTTATGGGGATAGCTGCCCCGACTGAGGCGGCGGGCATCGGCGCCTTTTCCGCCACAATGCTCGCCATCGCCTACCGCCGGTTTACCTGGGGAATCCTGAAAGAATGCGCCACGATGACATTAAGGCTCTCCGGTTTTATCCTTCTCGTCGGGTCAATGTCTTTTGCCTTCACCGGAGTATTCCTCGGCGCCGGGGGCGGGGAGGTAGTCACTGACGTCATCCTGGCTACTCCCGGGGGCAGGTGGGGTGCCTTTGCCGCTATCATGTTCATCTGCTTTCTCCTGGGCATGTTTATTGACTGGATAGGCATTATCTTCATCATGGTGCCGATAATAACACCCATCGGTGAAATTCTGGGGTTTGACCCCATCTGGTTTGCCATCATGATTTGCGTTAACCTGCAGACTTCCTTCATGACGCCCCCCTTCGCCATGGCGATATACATCTGCCGGGGTGCTGCCGACCCGTCGTTGGACGTGCGCGTCGCGGACATAATCCGGGGAGTAATTCCGTTTGTTATCCTCATCCTTGTCGCCATTGTATTACTTGTCATCTGGCCTAACCTAATCCTCTGGCTGCCAAGTATGATGATAAGGTAGCAGCGAGAGATAAAAAAAGAGGGCGAAGCCCCTCTTCGACTGACCTATATCCTACCCAGAACCTCTTCCAATACTTTCTGCCACTCCCCACCCAGTCGTTTCGGGTTCAGGGTGAGCCGGGTGATGCCCACTTTGATGCCGTCTTTCAAGATGGGCTCAAGTTTTTGTTTATCAAAGTGCATACCCTCAAAGCGCCTGATGACGATTTGCCCATGCTCGGTAGAGATGGAGTCGATACCTGCCCTGGTGGCTAAGAGTTTTATTCTTACCGCGTAGAGCAGATTTTCCACCTCCACAGGTAGAGGGCCAAAACGGTCGCTGAATTCTTGAGCCAGAGCTGCTACCGGCTCTGCCGTTTCCAGTTTTACCATTTTCTGGTACAGGCCCAGCCTGGTCTCAACATCAGCCACATATTCCTCAGGTATATAGGCGGTCAGGGGCAGGTCTATGGTCGGGGTGGGCGGGCGGGGTGGTTTGACCGCTTTCTCTTTAACGCCAGCCAGTTTGGCTTTTTGCGCCTCAACCGCTTCCGACAGCAGCCGGCAGTAAAGATTGAAGCCGATGGCACTGATATACCCGCTCTGTTTTGTCCCCAGCAGAGTACCAGCCCCTCTAATTTCCAGGTCTTTCATGGCAATACTGAAACCGGCGCCCAGTTCGGTGGCTTCATATATCGTCCTCAACCGCTTCTGTGCCGTCGGCGTCAGGTGCTTCTCCCTATCATAGAGAAAGTAAGCGTAGGCGAGGTTAGCGCCACGTCCTACCCTGCCCCGCAGTTGGTACAGCTGTGTCAGGCCAAATTTATCCGCCTGGTTAACAATCAGGGTATTGACATTGGGCATGTCCAGCCCCGACTCAATGATAGTGGTGCACACCAGGACATCGCTCTTCCCCTGAGTAAAGTCGGCCATCACCCTCTCCAGGTCTTCCTCGGGCATCTGCCCATGAGCGATGGCGATGTTGGCTTCCGGCACCAGCGACTGGAGCTTGCCGGCGACCGAAGCGATGCTCTGCACCCGATTGTGCACAAAGAAGACCTGACCATTACGTTCCAGTTCCCGGAGTATGGCTTCTCTGCTCAGTCTTTCGTTGTACTCGGCAACATAGGTCTTGATGGGCAGGCGTTCTTCGGGAGGGGTCTCCATCGTGCTCATATCCCTCACCCCTACCAGCGACATATGCAGGGTGCGGGGTATGGGGGTGGCACTGAGGGTGAGGACATCTACCTCCCGCCTCATCTTTTTCAGGTATTCCTTATGGTTGACACCAAAGCGCTGCTCTTCATCAATGATTAACAGTCCCAGGTCTTTGAAAGCTACATCCTTCTGTAACAAGCGGTGGGTGCCGATACAGATATCCACCCTGCCACTAGTCAGACCCTCAAGAATAACGTGTTGTTCCTTCGGTGACTTGAATCGACTTAACACCTCAATCCTTACCGGAAAGGCATCCAGTCTCTGGCTGAAGGTGGAGAAGTGCTGCTGCGCCAGCACCGTAGTTGGCACCAGCACCGCCACCTGCTTATTGTCCATTACTGTCTTGAAGGCAGCACGGATGGCTACTTCAGTTTTACCGTAGCCGACATCACCACAGACCAGTCGGTCCATGGGTTTGGCTTTTTCCATATCTGCTTTTACCTGTTGCTGTGCCTCTAGCTGGTCGGGGGTCTCAACATAGGGGAAGGCCGCCTCGAGCTCCTGCTGCCATAGGGCATCACGGGAAAAAGCAAAGCCGGGCACCACTTCCCGAGCCGCATAAAGAGCCAGTAGCTCACGAGCCAGGTCCTCGGCTGCTTCTTTAGCTCTCTGCTTGGTTCGTGTCCACTCCTGAGTGCCCAGTCGGCTCAGCACCGGAGGTCGGTCGCCAGCACCAATGTAACGGTTGACACGGTCTATCTGGTCAGTAGGGACATAAAGCTTGTCGCCGGCTGCATACCGCAGGACCAGGTATTCTTTTTCGCTGCCATTAGTGCTTAGTGTAGTAACCTCGCTAAACCGGGCAATACCATGCTCCACATGTACCACATAGTCGCCCGGAGTTATGTCAACAAAAAGCTTATGGTGAGGCACCGGTCGCCTTTTCATTAGCCGTCGTTGCTTGATAAAACCGAAGATTTCAGCATCGGTGAACAGGTAGGTATCATTATTCATAACCCAGCCCTCAGTCAGTGAGCCCTGAATCAGCGTCAGTGAGCCGAGGGGAGGTATTTGCTTGATTTCAGTCAGCGGTGCAGCGATGATATCTTCTTCGCCAAGTAGTTCAGATAAACGGCTTGCCTGACGGCTGACAAGGATAAGCCGTTTTTTTTGACCTAGGAGTTGCCTGGTCTTTTTGACGAATACCGGTAGCTGTCCAGCATAGCTGGGGGCAGGCGTGAAGTTTAATTGGTGTGATTTCCCATTAGCACTCCAAGCGGTAAGCGCTAGACATGCTCTGTCTCTAATTACTGGCTCTATCTCTTTCCAAGTGAAATATGGTCGGGGGAAATTAGGTGGCAGTTCTCCTCTCTCCAACTTCTCCGAGCGCATTTGCTCCGTTTCAGCGTCCAGCTCTTCTATAGTCTGCTCAATATTGCGAGGCTCATCAAGTACCAGGATGGCATCCTGAGGCAGGTAACTCAGCAGGCTGTCTTTATTAAACAATGAGGCATAAAACTGCATATCGCGAGGTCTCTGCCTGTCAAGCAGCATGGCCATTTCTTGTTGCAGCTGCTCTTTGACCTCAGCAGTACAGCTAGACAGGTCAATACTACTAAGAATCCGCTCTAGCTCCAGCTTTTTGTTCAATAACGGAGTCAGTAGTTCGGTGGCAGGGCTAATAGCGATTGATGACACCGCCTTTACCGAGCGCTGACTTGCCGGGTCAAAGAGTCGGATGCTATCTACGATATTACCGAAAAATTCAAGTCTGGCGGGCAGTTCACCGGTAGGAGGATAGATGTCAATGATACCACCGCGATGGCTTATCGTGCCTGGCACCTCCACCATGCTCTCAATTCTATATCCCATCGCTTCCCATTGACTCAGCAGGTGGAAGGGCTCGATCTCCATTCCCAACTTCAAGGTATGGCAGGTAGAAGCGAAATCGCTATACAAAGCTGTCTTCGTCATCAATGCCGGTGCAGAGGCGACAACCAGAGGAACCTCCATGCTCATCTTATCTTGATGACAATTAGCCAGCGCCGAAAGCACCTGGACCCGTTCCAGCTCAGTGGAGACGTCCGAAGTAACGCGCTGGTAGGGCAAGGCATCGGGTTCGGGGAAAAGCTTCGCCCGGGAATTAGACCAGATTAAGAGTTGTTCATAGAGCTTTTTCGCATTCTCTGGCTGCGCCGTAACTATGAGCATAGGTAGTCGCCAGCGTCCGTGTAGAGCCGCGATAAGATAGGGTTTGGCAGCATCAAGCACTACTACCCTATTCTCCCCGTATTGTGGATGCCGCTCCTCAATAAACCGACAATAGGCAGGCATCTCCTCAATAATAAGATGAAGTAATTGAGTTAAGTCTAACGGCACTTTTTCTTCCCCCAAATGCCTTTAGGGCTCGCCGAAACGACCAGCCCTATAATAAATTTTAACACTGACGAGTAGAGAAGCTCAAATGCGCTTTATGTTCCTTAACGCTATGACTAGAGCCAAAGCCATAATACCAGAGTTTAAGGTTAAGCCCAACTTTACCCCTAGTATCTCGCCTACCCAACCCATTACCGGCGCCCCGATGGCAACCCCAGCCGTAAGCAGAGCGTGGAATATTCCGGTTGCCAGGCCACGCTCTTCGGAAACAGTATGGTCAGCAATCAAAGCGGAAATCGAGGGGAACAGTATGCCGTAGGCTGTCCCGTATAAACCGGTGGCCACTGCCAGCAAGGGAAATACTACTACCGAAGGCATCATCACCAGGGAAACAATGGCGAGACTTAAACCGAGCGCAGTTGGTATCAGCCGCCCTACCCTATCAGAGAAAGCGCCACTGGGAAACTGGAGGATGATAAACATAATGGCGAAGATAGCCAGTAACATCCCAACATGAAAGGCTTCCATTCCCAGGCCCTTCACATAGAGCGGCAGAAGGGTAACCACACCGCCAAAGGTAAAGTACTGGGCGAATATGGAACAGTAGGCGACACCAAGTCCCTTCCTTATAATTAAATCTTTTGCCTTGCCGAAACCAGCAGGTGAAGTTTTAGTGTCGCTGCTACCTTGTCGGCTGTTGGGCAACCAGAGACTCAGCATCACTCCTATAAGCAACATAGCGGCTCCAAACAGGAAAACCGCTTTATAACCCAGTCGGGAGGCAAGAGTCCCGCTCAACCCATAGCCGACCAAAGTGGCCATAGCCAGAGCCATGCCATAGAAGCCCATCACCCTACCTTTTTGCCTTCCTCCACTATAACCAGCCATAACCGACATAGTCGCTGGACCAATTGAGGCACCAGTCGTTCCATGCAGTACCCGCACCAGAGCCAGGTGAATCGGCAACCGGCTTACCGAGTAAAGAAACATGCTCAAGGCATCTCCGATTAGACCAGCAACCAACGGGAGCTTATAACCTATCCGATCAATCAACCGACCGAACAGGATATTTGCCGGGGTATTCGTTAGCGAATACAGACCGATGATAAGCCCGATAATCACGATACTGGCACCAAGCTCAGAAGCGTAAAGAGCCATAATTGGTATCAGTAAGTGGGTATCAAGAAAACCAATAAAGGTGACGACAGAGGTGATAGGTAAGACCCGCCTGGCTTGAGTTAGTTTTAATTCGTTCATCCTGCGCCAGTATAATAGCATATATCATAGCCGTCTCCTTGTCCAACCTGCCCCCAGCTTGCTATAATGTAACAAAAGCTTTAAGGTTGATGGTAAATGGGCAACAATAATAGACCTATCTTAAGTTCATCAACTCTGCCATATCACCGAATAGTGGTCAAATTCGGCACCAGTCTGCTTACCGGTGGCAATGACCAACTGAATCAGGACACCATGTCAAAGCTGGTCGTCCAAGTGGCCCAACTGCATAAGCAGGAGCGGGAGTTGCTTATCGTCTCTTCGGGGGCAATGGCTTTGGGTAGGCATAAGCTGAGTTTAACCAAAAAGATTAGAAGTATTCCATTTAAGCAGGTACTATGTTCGGTGGGACAAAGTCGCCTGATGTATGTCTACGAGCAATTGTTCAGTCAATATGATATTACGGTAGCTCAGGCATTGCTTACCAAGGCTGACCTTTCCGACCGCGCTGGTTACCTGAATGCCCGCAACACTCTTTTGGCTTTGTTGCAACTCAGAGTAGTATGCATTGTTAATGAAAACGATGTGGTCGCTGTTGATGAGCTTGATGAAGCTAAGTTTGGCGATAATGATAACCTGTCAGCGATGGTAGCCAATCTGGTTGATGCTGACCTGCTCTTGCTGCTTACGGATACTGCCGGGCTGCATACGGCTGACCCGAGACGTGACCAAAATGCCCGTCTTATTTCCCAGGTAGATCACATAGACTCAGAGATCGAGCGCCTGGCGGATAAGGCAGGTAATCTTGGTATTGGGGGTATGGTTACCAAGATAGAGGCAGCTAAGCTAGCCACTGCTTCGGGGGTAACCGTAGTTATTGCCGATGGCAGGGAGCCGGATATCATCTTAAGACTGGCCGCTGGTGAAACTGTGGGCACCCGCTTTTTGCCAACCACCAGCAAGCTTGAGAGCCGTAAACGCTGGATGCTCAGTGGTCTTTGCGTTCGGGGTAAGTTGGTGGTTGATTCCGGGGCAGCGCTAGCCCTAAAAAAGCAAAATCGGAGTTTACTGGCCGCCGGCATCAAGCAGATTGAGGGCGAATTTGACCGTGGTGACATAGTTGATATCTACGATGTCGAAGGCTCTCATCTCGGCTGTGGTCTGGTCAACTATAGCTCCAGTGATGTTAACCTCATTAAAGGAACCCACTCCGAAAAAATCGCCACGCTACTTGGCGTTGGCTACGGCCCAGAAGTCGTGCACCGAAATAATTTAGCCGTTCTTTAGGAGGACTAAAGTGAATATAGGTAAACTCTACAGACTGAGTGATAACCAATTTGTGGCCGAAGTTAACTATCAGTTCCAGGATGTGTCAGCCACAAGTTGGTGGGGAGAACTCACCCTAACCGACTATTTACGTATTGATACTGGTGAGGGGTATATAATTGAACTAGAGGATGCACGCAAGGGCAAATGTCGCCTGAGAAAGAGAGTTAACCGGGCAGTGAGTGGAGTCCCACCCCGTTATGTATATCAATTCACCGGCACCAGTGCGCTTGAATAGTGCAGATGAACATAATTAGTATAGACCTACCCTGGAAGGAAGATAAAAAGGGACACCGAACCCTAGCCATTACTGATTTAGACGGTAACGTCAAAATTGCACCAGCAAGCGATGATAACGAACTTTTACAACTAGTCCGTGATACTTCTGAACCAAGGTCTATTATTCTTCTTGACATACCCATCGATGGCTTCGATAATCTTGTCGGTGAACATTTCCGACCGATCGATAGGGCTATTGCCCGTCAGGGCATATCGGCATTACCGGCATCCATAGCAGGAAAAGGTAGAGGTAAAAGCTTAAAAGGGCTTCTGGAAAAGGATAAAAATAGGCTTATAGTGTATGAGACATATCCATATGCTATTTATAAATTTCTAGCCTATTTACAGATGAAAAAATCGCTTCAGCGCCTCAATCTCGATAAATTTGATACTTTACTTGACAAAGGATTTCGCGCTTTTTGGCCGCCAAAATATAAACGGGAGAAGAAAAGAGAGAAACGCTTGGGAAACATGGAATATTTGTACTCGCTGCTAATGGATACGGGCATTGGGTTGAATTTTCGAATGCCTCTCAATTGCCCCGAGGCTTCAAGCAATCTTGACCGACTTGGTGATGAGTATGATGCCTGCTTAGGGGCTATTGCAGGAGTATATTTTGCCAATAATAGCAGTTATGCCTGCATCGCTGGAGATTCAAAATCTGGCAATATATTACTGCTGGCTGACCAGTGGTTGGCGGCGCAACTCAGTAAGGAAGTCAAGGTTACTAAACCTAAAGGGAGTTCAAAAATATGAAAAACGCTATTGCGGAACTGGAAGCTAAAGGGAAAGCAGCTAAGGTAGCTTCGCACCGCCTGGCTTACCTTTCTAGCGATGTCAAAAATAAAGCCCTGCATAATATCAGCCATGACCTGTTGGCCAAGAAAGATGAAATACTGGCGGCCAATCAGGTTGACTACAAGGAAGCTGAGGCATCGGGCATGAGTGCTGCCATGCTTGACCGCTTGATGCTGAACCCCGGCCGACTTGAGGCGATAGCCCAGGATGTGCTGACGGTGGCAGCGCTACCTGACCCGGTGGGTGAGATATTCGATATGCGCACCCAGCCCAACGGCCTACAGATAGGTAAGAAACGCGTTCCGCTGGGGGTAATTGGCGCTATCTATGAAAGCCGACCCAATGTCACCATAGACATCTCCGTCCTCTGCCTGAAGTCGGGTAACGCTGTTATCCTGAGAGGCGGCAAGGAGGCAATCCACTCAAATAGTGCCTTAGCCAAGGTAGTCCAAGACGCCTCGGTAAGCGCCGGAGTGACCGAGGGAGCAGTGCAATTTATTGAGAATACCGACCGAACCCTGGTCGACCATCTGCTTACCATGAATGACATTATTGACTTGGTTATCCCGCGGGGTGGGGCCGGCCTGATAAAATCTGTCGCCGAAAATGCCCGCATGCCAGTGGTTACCGGAGGGATTGGCGTCTGCCATACCTATGTGGACAAAAGTGCCGATATAAACAAGGCGGTGGCTATCGCCTATAACGCTAAGGTACAGCGACCAACCGTATGTAATGCCTTAGACACACTACTGGTTCATGCCAAGGTTGCCGAACGCTACCTGCCCCTAATCGCCACTGAATGGGCAAAAGCCGGGGTAGAAATGGACTGCGACGAGCGTGCTTTATCTATCCTTAAGTCCCATTCTGGTTTGAAGCTCATCCCATCAACAAAGGAAGACTGGGGTAAGGAGTTTCTGGCACTGGTGGCCGCAATCAAGGTGGTGGATTCTCTGGATGAAGCGCTGGAGCATATTGAGCGCTATGGCTCAGGGCATTCCGAGGCGATTGTCACTGAGGAATATCCGGCAGCAATGCGCTTCCTTAATGAAGTAGATGCCGCCTGCGTCTACGTTAATGCCAGCACACGGTTTACTGATGGTGGCCAGTTCGGCCTAGGGGCTGAGGTCGGCATCAGCACCCAAAAACTACATGCCCGTGGCCCATTAGGACTGAGAGAACTGACCACCTATAAATGGATTATCTTTGGCAGTGGTCAGGTCAGAGCTTAAAGACCTTGTCTATTTATAATTTTCCAGGGCAGTCTGCTGAACTTGAAACAGTTGTTTGATACCTTTTTCGGCTAAAGAGAGTAATTCATCAATGGTCTCTCTGGAGAAGGGCTTGCCTTCGGCGGTACCCTGAACCTCAACAAACTCACCCTTGCTGGTCATGACCACATTAAAGTCGACCGCAGCATTGCAGTCTTCATCATAGCACAGGTCCAACAGCATATAGCCATGCACAATGCCAACGCTGGTCGCGGCTACCGCGCTCTTTAGGGGTACGGATGAGATTATCCCCATATTCGACAGAGTACGAAGAGCTTGATGCAGGGCAACATAGGCACCGGTAACTGCCGCGGTTCTAGTGCCACCGTCTGCCTGGATGACATCACAATCTACAATCAAAGTTCTTTCGCCCAGTGCACTGAGGTCGGTTACGGCGCGCAGGGAACGCCCAATAAAGCGCTGGATTTCCTGATTTCTACCACCAATCCTGCCCAGCGAAGAATCACGAGGGGTGCGAGTAACCGTGGCCCGCGGTAACATAGCATATTCCGCGGTAATCCAGCCGGTACCGCTCCCCTTGAGGAAGTTCGGCACCCTCTCCTCAGCACTAACCGAGCATAGCACCCGGGTTTTGCCCAACTCTATCAGTGCCGAGCCTTCAGCAAAGCTAAGGGGCCCGGGGACTATCCTTATCGGTCGCAGCTCATCATAGGTACGCCCGTCAGCTCTTTTCACCAAAAATCTCCAATCTAGTCGATGATATGTCAGAGTATAGCATTGAGAGGTGATAATGGCAATTTATAATCTACCTCACCCCCTTAATCCCCCTCTCCTTCAAAGGAGAGGGGGAGATAACTTAGAAGAGGGGCTGACGCCCCTCTTAAACACCCCTTTGGTATCTCCCTCCTTCAAAGGAGGGGAAAGATTTTGAAAGAGGGGCGTTAGCCCTTCTTAAACTCTCTTTTTATCCCTTACCCAATCTATCTTAAACTCACCAGATATTCTTTTAACCAGTTCAGGGCTGCCTCAGCAGCCCTCCGCTTATTTTGCTCCCGGTCTCCCTGGAAGTTGTGCTTCCGACTGTAAGTTCCACCCTGATGGGATAATCCCAGGTAGAATAGCCCCACCGGTTTTCCCGGGGTAGCCCCGCCCGGCCCGGCAATACCAGTATCAGCCAGACATATATCCACCGCCAATACCTTGCGGCCCCCCTCCGCCATTCCCTCAGCCACCTGAGAGCTCACGGCACCGTGCTGGTTGATGGTCTTCTGCCTTACCCCGACCACTTTAATTTTGGCCTCATTGCTATAGGCAGTAACTGACCCTTTATAGTAATCTGAACTACCCGGGACATTAGTTATCAAATGAGAAATTAGCCCCCCAGTGGCTGATTCAACTATTCCTAAAGTCAGCCCCTTCTGACGAAGTAAATTTCCGACTTCCTGCTTCAGACCAGCCATGACTCTCTACCTCAAATCAAAAATAATGATTAACTTTCTATTTTTTTAATTATATAATAAACTAAGCTTAGTGGGATAAAAATAAAATAAGGAGGTTCGATTATGGGTTTAACGGCCGCAATCGTGGGTGCTATTGGTGGACTATGCGCAGTGATTGGTATCATTACTGCCGCGGGAGTAATTCCATTAGTTCTGCCAGAACAATTTAGCTGGATGTTCTGGTTTGCGCTGTCGGCAATTTTACTGTTAGCCTCTATCGTCTTTACCCTTGGACGCGGTAGCTACGAATAACTAGAGGTTGAGCAGTAATTTAGTTCCTGCCCAGAAAGAAAAAGTAGAGAGGTTTGTGATTATGGGTATGATACGTGGTGATGAGTATCGGGATAGTCTGAGGAGGGTCAAGCCTGAAATCTACTATATGGGGGAGAAAATTGAAAGCGTGGCTGACCACCCTGCCTTTATCCCCCACGTCAATGCCGCAGCGCTAACTTATGAAATGGCCTGGGCACCCGAGTTTGAGGAACTGCTAACCACCAAGTCGCATTTAACTGGAGAGAAAATTAATTTCTTTACCCATGTCCATCATAGCTGCGATGACCTGGTGCGAAAGGTAAAGGCACTGCGTGCCTTAGGCCAACAAACGGGAAGCTGCTTTGCTCGCTGCGTCGGTCATGATGCCTTGAACGCTGTCTATTCAGTGACCTACGACATGGACCAAAAGAATGGCACTGAGTATCACCAGAGGTTTGTCAACTTGCTCAAGGAGGTGCAAGCCAAGGATTTATTTATTTCAGGTGCGATGACTGACCCCAAGGGCGACCGAAGTTTGTCGCCCAGCGAGCAGAGTGACCCTGACCAATATGTCCATGTTGTCGAGAAGAAGCAGGATGGCATTGTGGTTCGGGGGGCTAAGGTCCATATTACTGGCGCGGTTAATGCCTTTGGACACCTAGTAATGCCCACTACTTCCATGAAGGAGGCTGACACTGACTTCGCCATTTGCTTCTATGTGCCGGTAGATGCTCCCGGCGTAATTCACGTTTTTGGTCGTCAGACTAATGATGAGCGAAAGTGTGGTAGCTGCCTCATAGACCAGGGTAACCCAGAATACGGCATTGTCGGCGGTGAGGCACTGGTAATACTTGACGATGTCTTCATCCCCTGGGAAAACGTTTTTATGTGCGGCGAGTATGACTTCGTCTTCGAGCTTGTGGAGCGTTTCGCCACTGCCCATCGGCAGAACTATGGTGGTTGCAAGGTTGGCCTTTCTGACGCCTTAATTGGGGCTACTTACGCCCTTAGCGAAGTTCAAGGCACTGTCAAAGCCTCTCACATTAGAGATAAGCTGGTAGAGATGGTGCACTTGGCGGAGACCCTTTATTGCTGCTCAATTGCCTGTTCTTGCCAGGGCTATCGTATGCCAGCGGGCAACTTTATGGCTGACCCACTTCTGGCCAATGTGACCAAGCTGAATGTTACCCGCAATATATATGAGATAGCCAGGTTGGCTCAGGATATTGCTGGCGGCTTGTTAGCCACCATGCCCTCTGAAATGGACTGGCAAAATACCAGAGTCGGCAAGTATGTGGACAAATATATAAAAGCGGTGGCTGACGTTCCTGCTGAAACCAGGATGCGTCTCTTAAGGCTGATTGAAGGTATGACCTGCGGTACTGCCTTAGCCGAATCAATGCACGGCGCTGGGTCGCCACAGGCACAGAAGATAATGATTATGCGCCGCTCAAATTGGGAGCGTAAGAAAAGGCTAGCCCAAAAATTAGCTAAGATAGGGGAGCAACCACGGTTAGTGTGCTAGATTCCAAGATAAGGGTATCACTAAAATACTGCGGTTCCTGCAATCCCCTCATTGACCTGTCTAAAATCGGTAATGAGTTAAAAGAAGTAATCAGAAAAGAGAATGGCTTAAGGCTGGTATTGCCGCAAAGCAACGATATAGACACAATGGTCATCCTCTGTGGCTGCCCTCGAGCCTGCGGTAACAAGGAGGAAATCAGGGCTAAAGCTAATCAGAGTATAGTGGTGGCCGATGAAACAGTTGACATGGTGCCAGTCGCCGAAAAAGATATCATCACCGCGTTAATCAAGAAGCTGAGAGCGCGAACAGATTCCAAAATAGAAGGCTAGCTCAGGTAGTATAATCGGGCGCCGGTCCGACACTCTCACCACCATCGACGATAATAGTTTCTCCGGTAATATAACTTGAGGCGTCTGAAGCCAGGTAAAGTGCCGTCCCGGCTATATCGTCAGGCAGCCCAATATATCCCAGTGCTTTACTTCTGGCGGCTTCCTCGCTTTTTGCCGGCTCCTTCCACAAAGCT
>Ga0209979_1003175_pt1 | contig 14792 bp, 21 predicted proteins | sample AnhtaG_FD_183114 | JGI IMG/M metagenome (GOLD analysis project Ga0209979, IMG submission 183114) | Deep subsurface microbial communities from Anholt, Denmark to uncover new lineages of life (NeLLi) - Anholt_01485 metaG (SPAdes) (version 2) | ecosystem: Environmental > Aquatic > Marine > Oceanic...
TAGCCTGAAGGCCGCGCAGTTGCATCAAGCGCGCCACCCGGTTGTCGCTGCAAGCCACACCCTGGGCCTGGAGTTCACGGTGGATGCGCGGACTGCCGTAGGTTTGGTAGCTGTCATTGTATACGATCTCGATCTTCTTGAGCAGTTCTTGGTTCGCCATCTCCCGCGCGCTGGCAGGCCGTTTGCGCCAGGCGTAATAGCCGCTCGGTGACACGTTGAAGTCTTTGCACATTAGCATGACAGGAAACTCGTCCCCATGGTCTTCAATGAATTGGAACCTCATTTGTTTGGGTGCGAGAAGATGGCCACTGCTTTTTTTAGGATGTCTCGTTCCTGGCGCAGGATCTCATTCCGGCGCTCTAGCTGCCGGATACGTTCTTGCTCCGCTGTGAGACGCCCATGACCTGGAAAAGCGTGCTCGCCTTCTTCTGTCAGCTTCTGCTTCCAGCGGCAAAGACAACCGGCTCCGATACCCAGGTCGCGTTCAATCCGGGCAGCACTGTTGCCGCTTGTCTCTACTAGCCGCAGCGCTTCTCGTTTGAATTCAGCAGTATAGGTCCTTCTGGACTCTTTCATCCTTGTCCCTCCGATAGTAGTATACACGAATCTTGCTTATCTTCGTGTCCACTTTTTCGGGGGAAGATCAGATATTGCTAGGCACCAAGTTGAGGAAACGATTGAACAGCCACAGGAGAATTGGCGTGACAAGGAGATGAAGGATAGGCACATTCACGTGAGAACGTATGAGCGGGGACGACTCAAGGTAGTTTGGACTCCGGAGAATCACGACGCCTGTGTCATAACCGCAGTCTGGCTCGAAGAGGAAGGCAAGTCATGAATATAGTAGTGACGTTTGAACCTCGCGGTGCCCTCTACGTTCAATTCCGTGATACAAGAGTCACAAAGACTGTCGAGCTGGTCAAGGACGAACTTCTCGTGGACCTGGATGAGCACGCTAACATACTCGGTATTGAGGCACTAAGACCCGGGACGCTGAGTGTCCATCTACGCCAGATTCCAGAAACTTATACTCTCCCAGCAGAAGCCCAATTCATTGATTTCGAAAACCTAGATAGGGCATTTGTGATGGCTGGGGCCTAGCGTGGTTTCTGGTCATATCTAGGCCACCTTTCCTACACTATTCCTTACTTGGCTTAGTGCTCCTTGTCTCGCTTTCCCCAAGGCCATCGCGTGCATCACTATCACCGACAGCAAACAGTGCAGCTCAACCTTGTGCAGACCCCGTAGGGTTACGAAGTTCAGCGCCCTGAATCCCTTGAGCCTGCCAAAGACCCTCTCCACGCTTCCTCATCAGTGTGTATAACGCGTTCCATGCATGGGAAGACCTAGCCAGTTGGCCTGCTAAGGTCAATCACACTTCTTGCAGATGCTTCTCCGGCAGCGATACGAGAAAGCACAGCTCGGGTATGGTTTCTATGTCGTCAGGCCTAGTGCGCTACCAGGACACGAAGCGCTCAACGAGCTAGCGCTCGAAAGCAAGCTGACACGCCACGCTGCATGCACGAACTCTCGAAATCTCGGCGCTGGTGGTATTTGACAACTTGACAAGAATGTGGTATAATAGTGTCAAGCAGCCGAGGTAGCAGGATACCATACGCATTATAGCAATGAAAGGGGGATGATGTCAAGATGCGAAGCATGACTGTCCGATTGAGCGAGGAACAATATGAAGAGCTACAAGTGGCGGCCTTGATCGAAGAGCGACCAATGGCGGATATTATCCGCGATGGTGTTCAGGAGTATATGGATCAAAGACTCCCTGCGCTGGACCGAGTCAAGCAAGCTGTTGCAAGAGCTCGTTCTCGTGAGCCGGTCCCGCTCGAACGTGCATTGAAGATGGCCGAACGAGCTGCAGAGCTAGATGATTCAGAAGGGCTTGGTGAGGTGCGCGTAGTGCGGAGACGAGCGACAGGATCTCGACGCGCCCCGGGAAAGAAGACTGCTAAGGCTAGTGGCAGCTAAAGTGTGGAAACCGGGATGCCCGGAATGGGAAGAGGACATAGAGAATTCCCCAGCGAGGAAGCAGCGCAAGCATGTGTTCAATAAGGTTGTGACCGAGGATTGCAGGAATCCGCCGAGTGCACAAATGGCAAGAGTGTGGCATCAAGAGCTGTTTGACAATCTGGTGCCACACTCAGACTATTTAGGCAAGTTTAGAGATGTCGAAAAGACATCACGGTGTTTGAATGGTTACGATGTGCGTGTGGATGACGCAGTTGCCGTCCTGCACGAGAGTGTACTGGAAGAGGTTGACACCTTTTTCGAGGCATTTCGGTCAAAAGTCAAGGCGCTAGACCAGATTTGGAGATTGCGGGGCGGAGCGTATCCAGTGGAGGACATCGATCAGGTTGTCGGCTTGGCTGCCTGGGCACATGGAGAATGGGTAGGGATTCATCCGTTCGCGAACGGAAACGGGCGTACCGCCCATCTATGGGCCAACTATGTGTTTTGCCGATATGATTTTGGTCCCGTGGTGATCTTGCGACCTCGTCCTGGTCAACCTTATGGGGTATTCTCCCGCATCTCGATGAAATCTGCCAATCATGAGCCTATCAAGGGTCTCTTCTGGGTATTGTTGGCCAGGAGCTATCCAGAGTCCGCCGATATCATGCCACCCTTCTGACATTGCTCCGAAGGCACGTTGCTTTGCTTAACTCCGTGTCCACAAAACTAGGGGAGGGTCAATTACGCAAGTGGCTAGGATTCCCAGAAGCCGGGCGTTGAGGAAACTGGCGTGTCAGGCATTGCTTGGTGCCCCTGAGTTCGGCTCCGGGCCAGTGGGTATCTCCACGAGCCGGTCGGAAATGCCTGCCAGGTCTTGCGCCCGCCAGATGCGGCCACTGCCCAGTGGCCACTCTCCCCGGAGCGCCTCGTGCCATGCGGCTGGAATCGATTCCCAACCGTAGGCCGCCCCGGCCATCGCCCCCACGACCGCCCCTGCGGTGTCTGCATCGTTGCCCAGGCTGACCACTTGTACAACCGCCTCCTCGAATGAATCAGTGGTCAGCAGCCCCCAAACCGCGCTCTCCAGAGTGTCCCGCACCCATCCGCTGTTCTGCAACTCCTCTCGACGGCGAGAAGGGGCTGACTCGATGACCGATCGCAGCGGCTGAGGCACCGCTGCCACCTCCAGCGCCCAACCCACCACCTCTGTTGGCTCGATTCCATGCAGGAGGCGGTAGACCGCTGCGTTGACGAAAGCGCACCCGGCCACGCACTCCGGATGAGGATGAGTCACCTGGCTCTGCAAGCGACTGTCCGCCAGCAAGCGGTCCACATCCTCCCAATGCGCCAACGCCACCGGCCAGCAGCGCATCACCGAACCATTCCCCGCCGACTCGGGCCGCCGCCGTTGTGCCGCTTCCACAGCGTCTTGCCACGTTTCCCCGGCAGCGATACGAGAAAGCACAGCTCGGGTATCGTCTCCTATATCGTCGGGCCCAGTGCGGTACCAGGACACGAAGCGCTGTGCGACTTCATCGCCCAGCGCCTGGGCTGGGCTGAACGTCGAATGATCAGCCGAGCCATCCACTGGATCCCTCCGACTGACGACCAGCATGCTCTCAGCCAAGGCGAGGGCCATCTCTGTATCGTCGGTGAAGCTACCAGCCGGGAGCCGCCCCGCCTGCATCTCCCGTACCAGGCGGTCGGCTGGCTGGCGCGGGCCGAACTCTAGAGGCATCCCGAGGGCGTCCCCCACGGCCGCTCCTACGGCGCAACCGCGCGCACGATCCAACATCGTAGTGTTCACTGCGTCCTGTCCTTCCGGTCACGTCTCACAGATACTCCATCAGTTTCGGTAGCACGTACTTCTTCACGGATGCGTTCTACGAGCGCCCGGATGTACTCCATGGCTTTCTCATCGGGGTCAAATCCAAAGTGGCGCCACCGCCTCTGCTCAAAGAACAGGCACGTACGCAGTTTTGTGAGGGAACTCGGCAAGACTCCCTCCGCACGGAAAGCCTCGGCTCCCCCGTAACCAATCTCCGCACACTTCTTGAAAGAACCCCATCTCTCGTACCCGTTGAAGGACAGGGCGAATCCTCCGATCTCGTGCCATTCAGCATGGGGTGAAGGCAGGTCACTTCCAGCCAGATCCGCGTTGGCGATTTCTCTCACTATCTTCCCCCACTACTGCCGAAGCGCTCGCAGGTGGGCGTCAATGCTCGCACAGGCCGGCTTCCCTCATCAGACGCAACAGCCCCCCGATTGCTACACACGGACCCCCGTGCTATACTGTTTTTGCCCGAGGCGCCGCTGCGCACCCCAGATCCTGCCTCGGATTCGCACCAGCCGCGAACCTTGCGTTCTTCCTCTTACCAGGCAGATTGTACCAGAGTGCGATGACAAGGGCAAGCCCTTCTGAGCCCAGACTTGCGGCTGAGGTTCGTAGATCAGAGTAGAACACCTTGCGAATTTCCAAATGGATACTTGCCCTGTGAGGAAATAGGCTATGCGCGTACCCGAGAAAATCCAGAGCATTTCACCACCACCTATGGACCTACTGAACGCCCGGGCGGAGAGACTCCGACGGGAAGGGGCGCACGTCATCAGCCTGGGGCAAGGGGTGCCAGGGTTCCCCATGGTGAGCGGGGCGATGGAGATGGCCCGGCAGGCCCTGGAGGAGCCCGACACCCACGTCTACAGCGCCGATGCTGGCCTTTTGCCCCTCCGGCAAGCCTTGAGCGCCACCCTGGCTGAGGAGACTGGAGTAGAGGTCGATCCCGAGACGGAGATCATCATCACCGCGGGTGCCAATCAGGCCTTCGTACTGGCCTTGCTCACCCTCCTGGAGCCTGGCGACAAGGTGCTCTTGCCCTCTCCCTTCTACTTCAACCACGAGATGGCGGTGCGCATCGTGGGTGGCGTCCCTGTGGAAGTTCCATTGTCCGAAGAGACCGGATTCCAGTTGCGGCTCGGGGACCTGGAGCCCTACCTGGAGATGGGTCCTGGGGCCTTGGTGATCGTCTCTCCCAACAACCCCACCGGAGCCATCTATCAGCCGGAGCAACTACGCCGGATCGGCGAGGCCTTGGCCTCCAAAGAGGTCACCATCATCAGCGACGAAACCTATCGACACTTCGTCTACGAAGGCGCTGAGCACTTCAGCCTGGCTTCTGTCCCCGAGTTACGCTCTCAGGTGATCACCATTGGCAGCTTCTCCAAGTCCTTCAGCATGACCGGATGGCGGGTCGGTTACCTCGTAGCCGAGCCAACTTTCATTGGAGAAGCGCTCAAGGTCCAGGACTCGATGCTGGTCTGCGCGCCGGTCATCTCTCAGAAAGCCGCTCTGGGAGGCCTGGGGGAGCCTGCCAGGGAGATCTCGCGACGTCGGGAGATCCTCGACCAACGACGCCGCTTCCTGAACCAGCGCCTGACCGAGATCCTCCAACTGACCTGGTATCCTACTCGTGGGGCATTCTACGCCTTCGTACGGGTCGAGGGATGCACCGACTCAGCAACTTTGGCGAGGGGTATACTGGAGAGCGTTCACGTGGTTACGGTTCCGGGCAGCGTCTTTGGGGAACGTGGCGAAGGCTACCTCCGCCTGTCCTACGGTTCCGTTGACCTTGTCGACTTGGACGACGCCTGTGATAGGCTCACTCAGTACTTCCGGGCGGTTTGAGCTTGACCCAGGAAGCACTAGGCATCATCTCAGAGGCGGGAACGTCCTTCAGATGGGGAGCGTCTTACTGGTGGAGAGCGAGGAGAAAAGGTGAGACCCTATGAAGCGCTGTCTGATCCTGTGGATGGCTCTTGCACTACTCGCTGCGGCATGGTTGAATGGATGTAGTGGAAGACCAGCGGACATCGCTCCCCCTGATGAGCCCACTGCGAGCCCATCCCAGGGCAGGGTAGGCGGAGAAGAGACAGCCGCGCCCACAGTTGAGCCCAATTGCCAAGAGGGAACGACGACGCCCACACGCACCCCCCTGACTGAGGAGGAACCAATGACTCCCGAACCCACCCCTTCGTTCCAGGAAGGTGAATTGCCGCCGGGCGCCGAACGGGTCGTCCGACTCGCGGTAGAAGACCTGGCCCGGAGGTTAGACGTGTCGCCCGAGGGGATCGTGGTCGTCTCTGTCGAGCCTGAGCAGTGGTCCGACGCGAGCCTGGGCTGCCCGCAGCCAGGCATGATGTACGCCCAGGTGATCACGCCTGGGTTCCGGGTGGTGCTGGAGGCAGGCGGCGAGACATATGACTATCACGCGGACAGAGCTGATCGAGTTGTGCTTTGCCAGCCCCAGTAAGACACTCAACCACCATCAGCAAGAGGCATCGGCGCCAACATCCATGACAAACGCATGTGGAAATGATCATGGACACCAAACGACTCCTGAACGGCATTCAGACTGATCTGGAACAGCATGCCGATGCTGAGTATCGGACTCGTGCCGCGGAGTACTCCAAGAAAGAAGTCGATAGGTACCTGGGCGTGAGAACGCCGATAGTGAGGAAGATCGCCAGTGAGTACTACAGGGAAATCGAGGATCTGGGCATAGACACGATACTTCAGCTATGTGACCAGCTCTTGGAGAGACGGATATCCGAGCACAGGACCATCGCTTTCGAGTGGAGTTTTCGCTGTCGAAGGCAGTATCGGCCCCAACACTTCACGTTGTTCGAGGGCTGGCTGAAGAGGTACGTTGACGGTTGGGGCAGTTGTGACGATCTCTGCACCCACACATTGGGGGAATTCATACTACAGTACCCGGAGTTCATACCCGAGGTGAAGGAGTGGAGTCGCTCGCAGAACAGATGGCTTCGAAGAGCCTCTGCGGTGACCTTCATCTACGGAGCGCGGCGAGGCAAGAACCTGGACCACGTTTTCGACGTGGCAGATGCGCTGCTCACCGATCCAGACGACCTGGTTCAGAAGGGTTATGGGTGGATGCTCAAAGTGGCCAGCAAGTCGTATCAGAACGAGGTCTATCAGTACGTCACTAGGAACAGAAGAGCCATGCCCAGAACAGCCCTCAGGTATGCCATCGAGAAGATGCCCGACAAACTGCGACGAGAGGCGATGACGAGGGATTGGTAGCCTCGTCAGTAGCTCGCAAGCGTCAGAAATGTAGGGACACGGCGTGCCGTGTCCCTACTACATTCCCCCGTGAGGCCTCACTCGAAGCTACCAAGACGTGCCCACTCGAGGCCGCTTCAACTACCCACGCCTCCTGCTCAGTCGTTCTACTCCCCCTCAGCCCCGACGGCCTCCAGAGCACGCATCTCTCGGTAGGTCAGTGTCCATACACTGGACTTGAAGACCTCCGCCAGCCCGTTCAGGAACGCCAGTGGCGCCGCCAGCACCAGGATGAAGATGGGAAGACCCACCAGCGTACCCAGGATCCACGGCACCGCTCCCTTCACCGCCAGGCTGGCCAGCCCTCCGACCAGGAGTCCTAGGCCACCACCGAGGATTGCTCCCACAAACACCAGGAACAACACGACTGGTATCAACGCGAGGCCCCACCCAATTTGCAGACCGATCATAATCAGCCAGGTGAGCACCACATCGGTGATGTGCTCTCGGATGAAGGCGAACCCCTTCTTCAGCGAGTCGATCACCCCCACTTCCTCCACGGCACACAGACGGAAGATCAAAGGTCGCACCAGCGAGACCGCCAGCGCGATGACGATCGACAGCAGAATCACCAGGAAGGCAACGCCAACGGCAGCCACAATGCCTATGCCCTGTAGGACCGCGGCGTCACGCAGCAGTGTCAGCCAAGCGAACAGACCCAGACCCAGCAGGAGCAGCAGGAACAGTATGACCATGCCCGGCAACTTCGACAATAGGTCTATGACAAATAGGCGTAGCGCCGTCCTCGACCAACCCAGCCTAAGTCCCTGGCGGAAGCCCACCCGCTGGCCTGTCTGTTCGTAGTCGTCCACCATGCGTATGAGCGCCGTCTCCGCTACGTAGAGGAAGATGATTTTCACGACGCTGATGATGACAACAAGACAGGCTAGCCCCAGTACAATGGCCAGGATGGTTCCGGCCACCGCAGCCCAAGCCTGCGCTGCCTGTGGCACCACCTCCGTCAGCTCCCACGACCGGGTCCAACCTTCCACACCAAAAGGCGCCTCGCGACCGTCTCCGCCGTCAAACGTGTAGAAGTTGGTCCCGCCGGCGCCAGCCGCTGCCAGCGCCACGATGACGCCAAAGACCCACAGCACACGGTATTGCCACAGGATCTCCCACGCTCGTTTCAATACCTTTCCATGATCCATTTCTCTCTCCTCTCTCACCAGCTATTGCACACCATTACTCAGAACTAACGGCAAGCGCCTCCTGCGGCGAACCCACCAACTCGCCAGCCAACTCCAATAGAGCAGGCCGATTACCGCCAGGAGCACCACATACAATGTGGGTGTCCAGCCAAGGGGACCCCCCCGGACCAGCTGCCACATCAGCTCCCCGAAATCTTGCACGCCCTTCTGTGGCAACTGGAGCAAATCGATGAGGCCCAAACCTCCTCCAGTAGGGAACAGCCTGGCAACAACGTCACCCCCCAGCCCCATCCACAATGCCAGTTGCGTTACCCCAGACGCAACGAACACCGACTGGACGAAGGCCAAGGCGCCCAGTAGACCAACTGGCACGAGCCGCCACCCCATCTCTAAGGCCCTCTGCGGGGCCGACTGACCTGGTCGGTCGCGGAGTCTCAGACCAACGTTGGCCACGAAGCGCTCCGGAGGAGTGATGTCCTCAGGGGCGGGGCTCTCCTGTAGGAGCGCACTCAACCTTCGAAGATGTTCCAGCTCCGCCCGGCAAGCCGCGCACTGGCTCAAGTGCGACTCTACCCGCCACAGGCGCGCGTACCTCAACTCGCCGTCCAGGTAGCCTCCCAGCCAATTCGTCACGTGTCTGCTCATGGAACCTCCATGTAGTGAGCCAGCGACTCCCGGAGGCGACTACGGGCATAGTTCAAGCGAGACATCACCGTACCCATGGGGATGTCCAGCGTGTCGGCCATCTCCCTATAGGACAGTCCCTCGTATTCTCGCAGCACCAACGCGGCTCGGCTGGCCCTCGGCAAGGACAGCACTGCCTTTCGCACTCGTTCGCCCCGCTCCTCCCTCTCCAGCACCTCCTCCGGACCCTGCTCTGAACTTGCCACGGGCAGTTCGCCTATGTCCAAGGTCTCCTTCTGCCGCCGGAGGACATCCCGCGCGACGTTGACGGCGATACGATACAACCAGTTCCGGAAGGCCGACCGCGGTCGGTAAGCGGGCAAATGCTGCCAGGCCCGAATGAAGGCCTCTTGGGCCGCGTCATCGGCCAGGTTCGCGTCCCCACACATCCGGTACACCACGTTGACCACTCCCTCACGGTGACATCGGACCAGTTGACTGAAGGCCTGCCTGTCTCCCTCTTTGGCGAGAGAGATGAGTTCTTCCTCGGTTTCCCCTGGCGACACCGGCCTGCCACTCACCCTGCTGATCGACCTCTCTACCCTTCAAACGTACCCGCCCACGGCTTTATTCGGTCGGAAAAGGAGTGGGATCTTCTCCCCATCTAGCACATCCTGTCCCTCCGCCCACGCCTCGGCGCAGTCAACGCGCCAGACGGCGAGGAGCTATGTCAATCGGCAAGCCCCTCTTTCAGAATGTCTGCCGGTTGGACAAGCCGGATTCCTTCAGAGTCAGCCACGCTCTCCAGATCAGGAGTGAATCCAGCTTTGGCAAAGAGGGCATAGGACACGTTAGGCCATCGTCCGGAGGCAGCCAAGACCCGGGCCTTTCTTTTCAGATCCACGAGTACGTCGAGTCCAACCCGATTCACCGACCACTTGCACTCTCCCACCAGCATGGCCCCGTCGGCGTCGCTCACGGCCATCACGTCTATCTCATCCAGCCTAGTCCACCAACCTCCAATACGCTCTGGCAGGAAGGGCAGCTTCTGAGCACGGGCCAGGCGGGCGATGTACTCTCGCGCCAGTTCCTCAAAGGCAGGGGCGACGAAGTGATCGAAATCCGGTCGGACTCTTTGCTTGATGATCGCATCAGCCAAGCCTTGCTCCAAGGATGCCCGATAGGGGTGAACATAACGAAACCAGAAGCGCAGAAACGGATCGGTGATCTGATAGAGGCCCTTATTGCTCCTTTCAGGGCGGGGTTCGCTGGCCGGCACAGCTCTCTTGACCACTCGCATCTCACGTAGGATATCAAGATAGCGGGCAGTTGTTGGCCCTTCACCCACCTTTGCCGATTGCGCAATCTCGTTCAGCCGCGTATTCCCCTCCGCAATAGCCCGCAGGATCGAGAAGTAGTTACGTGGTTCTCGCAGTTCCTCCATCAGCAAGAGATAAGGTTCGTTGTAGAGAGTCCCCCTCCGGTCCAGCACGTGCTCCCGTATGTTGGCGAAGATGTCCACGGAGTCCACAAAGGTCCGCAGGTAGTGGGGCATCCCACCCAGCACTGCCCAGGCCTCCGTCTGCTGAACTGGAGAGTATCCAGGGAAGAAGGCAGTTGCGGCAGGCGGGTCGAGAGCTTGCAGCAAGTATCCTCCGGTCCGCCGGCCATAGAGGGGGGCCTGGTAGCTCAGAACCGCTTTCTCCATCATTCCTACGTGCGACCCACAGAGCACAAGAAAGACCCTCGTGTGCTGCAGCGTCTCATCCCACACCATCTGAAGGATCGACGGAATCGCTTTGTTCCCAGCAACCAGATAGGTGAACTCGTCGAGCACGACCACCGGCCTGCCCGGTAGCTCCGCCAGCGCACGAAAGGCCGCTTCCCACGACGGCAGGCTGAAGCCATCCGCCACCCTTCTGTCAGGGAACTCCCAAATCCGTTGGGAGAAAGCAGCCAGTTGATCACCGTCCGAGCTGTGGGTTGCGATGAAGAAGATATCGGGTTTGTCCTCACAGAAGGCTCTCAGGAGCTCGGTCTTGCCTACGCGGCGCCGGCCATAGAGGATGAACAACTCAGCGCGGTCTGAACCGTACATCCGCTCCAATTGGTCAAGTTCGGAGTCTCGGTTGATGAACATCATACCCCCTTGGAGAAATCGGTCGTGCTCACTCCAATCGCCATTTGTCTAATTACGATTATTATAATCGCGATTCGTGATACTGTCAAACCACCCACAACCGCCGAGTGTACGCTGTTTCGCCTACGTGTGGCCTGAGAAGAGACCCAACTAGCACCGCCGACACGCCGAAGACCAACACAGTCGGCTCGCCGTGGCCACCACTTTGGCTGTCAATGCCACAGCGTCATCAACCCAGAAGTGGCTTCTGCCAGCGCCTATGTCAACGCCCGGTCAGGTGCCACCCTTCGTGACCAGCATGGCTGCCCGACCGATGCTGTCTACGCAGATGCCTCAGATCATCTCACCGTTGACGTAGCGCCCCTAGGTCGTGGGCGGACCCACCAAGTCGAAGACCTGCTCGAGGAAAACGGCACCGAGAGTGCGGAGCACCACGTCCCCGCTCAAGGCGAAGACATTGCAGAGGAGCGAGATTGAGAGTATCTTGGTGGAGGGCGTGAACAGAAGGTACACGCGGAGAAGCAACGCGTCCGTCTCTGTCTCGTTGATGTGGCGGAAGAGAATCTCGGACCAGAACCCAGCGAACAACGCGTGACAGATCTCGAACGGTCCCAGGCCCATGCTCACCAAGGCAAAGGGCAAGAACGCCAGCCAAAGGAATACAGGTAGCCTGCCAGGTCTGGGGCCGCTAAGGTAGTCAGCCACCTCAGTCGCGACATGACTCAGGAAACAGAAGATCACCACAGCGGTGAGAGCGCCATTGATTGTCCTAGGAGATACCGGCAAGTTGTGCGTTCGCCCACTCTCAGCCGGGCCTCGGCCCACCAGGCCGTCGGCTGAGCAGGCCCATCACGTTTTCCTGGGTCAGGAGATCGAGGGCGGCTGTACGATCCACAAAACGGCGTACATCGTCCACCGCCTTATCCCAAGCTACCTCTTGCAGTCGGTTCGCAACCAGTTCTCGCCAGTTCTCTCCGGTTGCATCGGCGCCCTCCCAGTTTGTCTGTCGAAGAGCATTGTTGAGCAGCGTCAGGTTCGGCTCGGGCCAGTCGGGATCGCTTAGATACCAGAATAGGTCGTAGATGTCCCTCCCCTTGGTGTACCGCCGCTGGAGGATGGCGTGTAGTTTGCCGGCAAGCAATGACGCACGGTCGTGGTGCTGGAGATGGAGGGTCACGTGGCGACGGATGACTGTGGTGGCTAGCACCGCTCCGGCCGGTGGATTCGTGTCGACCTCGATCTTGATCCACAGTACCTCGTCGGCATGAGGCGAGAGGCCCAATTCGTACATCAGCCCAGGGAAGCGGACGGACCCACTTTGTACGACCTTCTGGTCGCTCATTCTCGTGTCCACAAGATATCCCTCGGCTCGCAGAAGCACTTCAATGGCGCCCAGATAGCGCGCCAACTCGTACTGCCCCCGGTCTCGTTCCAGTGCGAAGTCGAGGTCTTCCGAGTACCGGGGCATAGCGTAGAGCAGACGCAACGCTGTGCCCCCATGGAACGCGAGAGGGATCATCGCACCTGCGCTCTGTAGACTATCCAGGATCCTGGCCTGTAGATACTCGCGCACTTGATTGAGCGCGTGGCCCACTGTGGGCGAGGCCCGAACCAGGTCGGCGACATACTCTTTCATACCGTTTCGTACTCCGACGATTCTGCGCGCACCAGATCTGCCACGCGTGCGGCTGCCCGCCGCAACTTGGGCTTGTTGAAGAGCTCGGCCTCGCTCTGCAGTCTCTCCAGATCCAGACCGTCGAGGCGTTGTAGACGCAATTCCACCAAGTAGTCTGGGGAATCAGCTCCCGGTGTCAGGTACACCAAGTCTAGCAAGGCCTTCTCTGGGGTAGCGACAAACGCTCTTTGCCGTCCCGCCAACTCCACCATCTGATATCCGCGGAACAACCCACGTTTGATCTGACGGAACTCGTAGCTTCCCAGCGGTGTATCCCAGCGGCGACGCTCCCCGGTGGTGACACTGGTAGTGACCGGCACGTATTCGGGGATGAGGCCATAGTGCGCCAGTGCCGACTGCGAACTGACGTAGGACGCACGCACCATACGATTGGCAATAGCAAAAGGATGCGGTTTGACCTTCTGATAGGGTGGCGCCAGCGCGTACAGGTCACGCCGCAGCCGCTGGAGCCGTCCGTTGGATGCCCAGCGAGACAACTGGCGGCGGACATCTGCGGGGTCGACATTGCCAGAGAGCAGTACGCCCGTGTCGAAGACGGGCTCATCGTCCACGATTTCGACTAGCCGACTGAATCTCATCCGCTGACCCTCCCGAAAAGGGCATTCTGGTTTGCTGGTCCAATTTCACCCGAGTTTTATGCCATAAATGGCATATTACTACAGTAGATTTCTCTTCCAAGACCATAATACCACAGGTCTTGTGTTACCGCAATTCGGCGTCTGCGCGTACAGTTGGACCGTCAAACGATTTGGGGCTCTTGAGCTACAATACCGGTGGTTTCTCACGCCGGCCAAGTTGTCGCGTACGGTTGAGCAGCGCAGCAGTAGAACGTCGAAGCAAGCCCGCCGCTAGTGCTCATACCGGCTGAGAGCCACAGGAATGGCCATCCTCACCCCGCCCACCACCATCAGTGTGCAATCATTGAAGGGACCGTACTCGTCCATGCTCAGCTCTGCGGTATTGATGATGACGGCCGGAGTGGTGAGGCCTGGATGCCTCTGAGCGCCGATGGTGATGGTCCCTTCCGTGCCTGCGGAGAGATCGTCCACTCCCCACACGTGCGTGGTGCCCTCCCGGAGAGTGATACTGGGTCCACTGAAGGTGTAATCAGGATCCGTCCCTGAGCCAGGCAGTGTGGTTCTGCTGGCTAGCGGGTTGATGGGGCTGGCCGGATACACTCGTCTGCGGCTGCGGAAGAGGTAAGCAAACCTCCCGAAGGTTCAAACCTTCGGGAGGGTGTTTCTGAGAGAAGGGGCCATCGTCACTGAGACGGTGGACCTTCTTGCTTCGGTGGACGTGGAACGTAGGCGGACGGCATGCCGTGCGGGTACACTTGTCGAGTGGGTCTGGAAACGCAAGTCGTGCAGGAACGGAATTCCGGCGCCAAGATCAGCAAGCCGCTCCTGGAATTGTTGTCGCAAGTCAGCGAATTGATTCGTGGCGGTACACTCGCGAGGAGCCTCGCTGCACCGGATGGTGGCCACTACGCTTGTACCGCCAAGACGGACGTGATACAATGCGATAGAGCCGCCATCAAGAAGAGAGGTTCCTGTGCCAACCCTAGACGCCCTCACACGACATATCGAGATCACTCCAGGTGTGCGCAGCGGCAGGCCCCGCATTGCTGGGCGGCGTATCACAGTGTCGGACATTGTCGTCATGCATCTGAAGATGGGGCGATCCGTGGATGAGATCGCCAGTGAATATGATCTGGCGCTGAGTGATGTGCACGCTGCGCTCGCCTTCTACTATGACCACCGTCAGGAGATCGAGCAGGAGATCGAAGGGGATCGCGATTTCGTCGAGGCTTTTCGTGGCCAGAACCCATCTCTCTTACAGGAGAAGCTGAAGGCGCTGCGCGGCGCCTGATCGCGTCCGCTTTCATTTGGACGAGCACGTAGCGTTGGCCATTGCAGGTGCGTTGCGCAGGCACGACTAGGCAACCCTCCCGAAGGTTTTGAACCCTCGGAAGGGTGTTTCTGAGAGAAGGGGCCATCGTCGTGGAGACGGTGGCCCTTTTTGCGTCGGTGGACGTGGACCGTTGCCGTGCGGCTACCCGTCTGGGGTGGTTCCGGAAAC
>Ga0209979_1003176_pt1 | contig 14789 bp, 12 predicted proteins | sample AnhtaG_FD_183114 | JGI IMG/M metagenome (GOLD analysis project Ga0209979, IMG submission 183114) | Deep subsurface microbial communities from Anholt, Denmark to uncover new lineages of life (NeLLi) - Anholt_01485 metaG (SPAdes) (version 2) | ecosystem: Environmental > Aquatic > Marine > Oceanic...
ATCCTCGACGCCATCCTGGAGAAGGACCCGCTGGCCCGAGTGGCCTGCGAGACCGCGGCCACCACCGGCCTGGTATGGGTCATCGGAGAGATCACCACGGAGTGCTATGTTGAGATCCCCCAGATCGCCCGGGAGGTGGTGCGGGACGCCGGCTACACCCGGGCCAAGTACGGCTTCGACTACGAGACCTGCGGGGTCGCCGTCTCCATCAAGGAGCAGTCCCCAGACATCGCCGTCGGCGTGGACCACGCCATGGACGCCCAGGAGGCCGAGAATGCCCTGCTGGAACTGGGTGCGGGGGACCAGGGGATGATGATCGGCTTCGCCTGTCGGGAGACGCCCGAGTACATGCCCCTGACCATCTCCCTGGCACACAAGCTCTGCCGGCGGCTGGCCGAGGTGCGCAAGGAGCGCATCCTGGGCTACCTGCGGCCCGACGGCAAGTCCCAGGTGACAGTGGAGTATGAGTTCGGGCGGCCCAGGCGGGTGGAGGCAGTGGTCATCGCCGCGCAGCACGACAGGGTGGTCTCTCACGAGCAACTGGTGGAGGACGTCCGGAAGGAGGTCATCGGCTATGTGATCCCGGAGCATCTCCTGGACGAGCGCACCAGGTACTTCATCAACGCGACGGGGCGCTTCGTGATCGGCGGGCCGATGGGGGACGCCGGGCTCACCGGGCGGAAGATCATGGTGGACACGTACGGGGGCATCGCCAGGCACGGTGGGGGCTCCTTCTCGGGGAAGGACCCGACGAAGGTGGACCGGTCCGGGGCGTACGCCGCCCGCTATGCGGCCAAGAACATCGTGGCGGCGGGTCTGGCCGACCGGGTGGAGCTCCAGCTCTCCTATGCCATCGGGGTAGCCCATCCCACGTCGATGGCCATCGAGACGTTCGGGACGGGGCGGGTCGAGGACGGGCGCATCCTGGCGCTGGTGCAGCGGCACTTCGACCTGAGGCCGGGGGCGATCATCCGGGACCTGGGCCTGCGGCGGCCCATCTACAGGCCGACGGCGACGTACGGGCACTTCGGGCGGGAGGACATCGACGCGCCGTGGGAGCGCATCGACAAGGCAGACGTGCTGCGGGAGGAGGCGGGCCTGGAGGCGGAAGGGGCAAGGGGCAGGGGTCAGGGGCGACGGGCGTTTGATTGACCGTTTGTTTGTGAAAAAAGATCCGGTCCCCATCGGGAAAAGGGGCTTATGATCTGATTGACCTCGGGCGGGCGGCGGGCTCGCTGGGGCCGGGGCCGCGTCCGCGGGGTGTGGTGGAAGGCGGGGCAAGAGCCTCGCCTTTGTGGTATATGATGTGCGCATAGAATGGTAGCGGACGGTGAGGAGAGGTCAAAGGGGATGGTGGCACTGGGAGCGAGGGACTCCGTGGTCGCAGGCTGTATCTGGCGCGACGCTAGGGCGCACAGCGTTGAGGAGTTGTGGTCCGTGTTGAAGCGTGGGAACGCGTGAGTATATCATTCGGTTATGGGGAAAGGCAGTCAGACGTGCATCAGGGGGTATCGGGTCCGCTACAATGAGCCAGGCGCGTTCTGCAGGTTTGGTGGAAGAGTGAGGAGTGTGAGAACGGCACGTTACGGACAGCATGCCGCGACAGCATAATGAGCCGTGAGAAAGCCATCTAGATGAGAATAGAGGCTTTGGCTGAGGATTGGCCAAATGAAGTGTGCAGCCTGTGCCGCTGCGTGTGCAGCGCGCCAACGGACGGAAAGGTCTGACGGCAATGGCTGACTCTCTCACATTCACTATCCATCCGGATGCGCAGTCGCTGTCCCTGGGGCTGTTCCTGAAGACTATCGAGGATATTCGGCGGCTGGTGAGAGATGTTGATTACGCGGTGAGCCGTGAGCGCATGGGCCGTCTCTGGGTTGTTTCTGAACTTCGGTCAAGCACGCCGACTATCACCATCCGGCCAGTGGTCGACGGCACAGAGGCGGTAGATGCGATCATCAATGGCCTGCGGATAGTCGTCGCCGAGCATGGTGCAGAGCCTCCTCCTCACTTCTCGGCCGACGTGCTCGACGACCTGAAGCGGATGCGGCGCCTATTCGCCGGCCGAGAGCGGGCGCGGCGCATAGTCTTTTCCTCCGATGGCGGCGAGGTGGCAACAATCGACGAGGGAATCTCGGCGAAGGTGGACCGCATTCTGCGAGGCACGTATTCTCTACTGGGTTCTCTTGAGGGTATGCTTGATGCGATCAACCTTCATGGGCGTCCGTCATTCACCATTTGGGACCGCGTGAGCGGGAGTCCTGTCCGCTGTGCGTTCCCGAAGGAAACAGCTTGGGTCGAAAGCGTCAAAGAGCTGCTACAGCATCGAGTGCTGGTTGCTGGTCAGGTGAACTACTTCAGCAACGGCGTCCCGCGCTCTGTCACACGTCTTCGTGAGCTTCGTGACATGACACCTGACCTGTCGCTACCACAAGCTCGATTTGGGAGCATCCCCGATCTCACCGGCGGGAAGGAGCCCGGTGATTATCTGGAGTCTTTGAGGGAGTAGTCTTGCCGCCATCGCGCCGAGCATGGGATGCGAATGCCATCATCTATTATCTGGCAGGGAATGCCGCTGCCCAGCCAGAGTGTGACCTGATCATTGAGGAGGCAAAGCGGGGAGACACAGAGATTGTCGTCTCTGTTCTTGCGGAGGCAGAGGTGGTCAAGCTCGATAAGGAGTTGGATCAGGACGCCGAGCTGATGATCCGTGAGTTCTTCGGGCGCCCGTATATTGTGCGCGCCGCGCTGGACATACCGGTGGCACAACTGGCGCGTACCCTGGTGCGGCGATATGCGGGAATGAAGCCACCCGACGCGATCTATATCGCGACGGCACTACACCACGGGATACCCGTCCTTGAAACCTATGACGAACGCATGATTAAGGTTAGCGGAAAGGAAGGAAACCCGCCCCTTATCATTCGCAGGCCGACCTACGAGGGGCCCCGGCGCCTCTTTGAACTGCGGGACGCAGAAGCGAACGAAAGCGATTCCCAGTGAATCCCCCGTCGTTGAACTTGACGATGCGGGGCTGGCATGGTTCTCCCTCGCTGGTATGAATGATGCCCGACTCCTAGCCACAATGGGCACGCACACCATGAAGGCGACAGTTCGGAGTCGGGCCAATTCCAGTAGTAGTGTCGAAGGTGGGTACCGAGTTGTCAGCGGATAGGGAGACCCTTCGCTTCGCTCAGGGTGACAGGAGAGCATGGTTTTGCAGCAGCGTGGAGCATTGAGAGAGAGCGCTTGGTAGTGGCACGGCGCGGAATCCCTCGAAGGCTGCGGGCGGCGGTGCGGAGGTACGTGCCGGAGCTGGTGGAGCTGCGGCGGGAGCTGCACCGGCATCCGGAGCTGTCGTGGCAGGAGGAGCGGACGCAGGGGGTGGTGCTCGAGCGGCTGCGGGCCTGGGGGCTGGAGGACGTGCGGGCCATCGCTCGGACGGGAGCGACGGCGCTGGTGAGGGGCCAGGGGACGAGGGCCAAGGGACGGAGGCGAGGGGGCGGCCCAACGCTGCTGTGGCGGGCGGACATGGACGCGCTGCCGGTGCAGGAGGAGAACGAGGCGGAGTATCGCTCCACAGTACCCAACGTGATGCACGCCTGCGGTCACGACGGGCACGTGGCGATCGCGCTGACGCTGGCGCGGGTCGTGCACGAGGGGCGGTCGGAGCTTGCGGGGAACGTGCGGTTCGTGTTCCAGCCGGCGGAGGAGACGGCGGGCGGGGCGCGGTCGTGCATCGACGACGGGGTGATGGACGAGCCGCGGGTGGACGCGGTGCTGGGGCTGCACGTCGACGCGGACACGCCGGTGGGAGGGCTGAACGTGGTCGGCGGGCCGGTGTTCGCGGCGGCGACGGGTTTCCGGCTGGTCATCACGGGAAAGAGCGGGCACGGGGCGCTGCCGCACCAGACGGTCGATGCGATCGCGGTGGCGGCGCAGGCCGTCACGGCGCTCCAGACGGTGGTGAGCCGGTCCATAAACCCTCAGCGGGCGGTGGTACTGACGGTGGGGACGATCCAGGGAGGCGTGCGGGGCAACATCATCGCGGGCGAGGTGGACATGACCGGCACGATCCGCACATTCGAGGAGCGGACCCTCGAGCGGGTGCTGCGGCGGGTCGAGGAGATCGTGCGGGGGGTGACCTCGGGCATGGGTGCGGAGTACCGGTTCGAGCACGTGACGCCGTGCCCGCCGGTCGTGAACGACGAGGGGATGGCAGGTCTGGTGCGAGAGGTGGGCGCGGAGTTCTTCGGACCGGAGCGGCTCTCCGGCACGCGGAGCACCGGCGCCGATGACATGGCCCTGTTCCTCGAGAAGGCACCGGGCTGCTACTTCCTGCTGGGGGCGCGCAACGAGGAGCGGGGCATCCGCTACCCTCACCACCACCCACGCTTCGACTTCGACGAGGAGGCGCTGGGCCTGGGGGTGGAGTTCGGCCTGCGCCTGATCGAGGCGTACCTGACGCGGGGAGGAGTGAGCTGAGGTGCACGCGCTGGTGCTGGCCGGCGGGAAGGGGGAGCGCCTGCGGCCGCTGACCATCGACCGGCCCAAGCAGATGGTGCTCGTCAACGAGAAGCCCATCCTCGAGTACCAGATCGAGTGGCTGGCGCGGGAGGGCGTGACCGACGTGCTGCTGCTGTGCGGCTACCGCCATGAGGTGATCTCGGATTACTTCGGGGACGGGGCGCGCTGGGGGCTGCGCATCGCCTACTCCATCGAGGACGAGCCTCTGGGCCGGGGCGGCGCCTTCAAGCAGGGGTTCCGCCAGGTGCCGCAGGGCGAGCCCTTCGTCATCGGCATCAACGGGGACAACTTCAACACGCAGCCGCTGGCGCCGCTCGTGCGCAGCCATCGGCGCTCCAGGGCGGTGGCCACGGTGATGCTGGTGCCTCTCGCCAGCCCCTACGGGGTTGTGCGGCTGCGAGGCAGCCGAGTCGTAGCCTTCCAGGAGAAGCCGCAGCTCCCCTACTGGATCAACGCCGGGGTGTACGTGCTGAGCCGCGAGTTCTTCGCGGGCCTGCCGGACGTAGGCGACCACGAGGATGAGCTTTTCCCTCGCCTGGCGGCGGAGGGCCGGCTGCGGGCCTTCAGGTCGCGGGCCTACTGGAAGGGCATCGACACGGTGAAGGACCTGGCGGAGGTGGCCCAGCACCTGGCGGCAGGGGGATAGGCCTTCGTCTCCGGCCTCTCCCTAGGCTATAATGCCCCCAACGCTATGACCTCTCCCATCAAGTTCGGCACGGACGGCTGGCGAGCCATCATCGCCGAGGACTTCACCTTCCACAACGTGCGGGCCTGCGCCCAGAGCGTGGTCCAGTATCTGCGGGCTCACGGGCTGTCCGGACGCGGCCTGGTGGTGGGCTACGATACGCGTTTCGCATCCGATGATTTCGCCGCCGCGGTGGCCGAGGTGGCTGCGGGCAACGGCATCAAGGCCTACCTGTGCGACCGGCCCGCGCCCACGCCCGCAGTGAGCTACTCGGTGCTGCGCAAGGGAGCGGGAGGAGCGGCGGTGATCACCGCCAGCCACAACCCGGCACGCTGGAACGGCTTCAAGTACAAGCCCGAGTACGCGGGTAGCGCCTCGCCGGAGGTCGTCGCCGAGCTGGAGGCAGCCATCCCTCGCATCCTGGCCGAAGACAGCGTGCGCGCGCTCCCCCTGGCCGAGGCGGAGGCGCAGGGCCTGGTGGAGCGCTTCGACCCCCGGCCGGCCTACCTGGAGCAGCTCGGGCGGCTGGTGGAGCTGGAGCGGATCCGCTCGGCGGGCCTGCGGGTGGTGGTGGACTCGATGTACGGCGTGGGAGCGGGCTACCTGGCGGGCCTGCTGGCAGGCGGCCGCACCAAGGTCAGGGAGCTGCACGCCGAGCGCAACCCCCTCTTCCCGGGCCTGGCCCGCCCCGAGCCCATCGCCGAGAACCTTTCGGCCCTCTCGGAAGCGGTGGTGCGAGAGGGCGCGGACGTGGGCCTCGCCAGCGACGGCGACGCCGATCGCCTGGGGGTGGTGGACGAGAACGGCAGGTACATCGACCAGCTCCAGACCTTCGGGCTCATCGTCTACCACCTGCTGGAGGTGCGGGGCGAACGCGGCCCCATCGTGAAGTCGATCACCACCACCCGCATGGTGCAGCGGCTGGGCGAGCTGTACGGCGTGCCCGTCCACGAGACCGCGGTGGGCTTCAAGTTCCTCGGCCCCAAGATGATAGAGGTGGACGCCCTCATCGCAGGCGAGGAGAGCGGCGGCTACGCCTTCCGCGGCCATCTGCCGGAGCGCGACGGTATCCTGGCCGGCCTCTACTTCCTGGACTTCATGGCCCGCACCGGCAAGAGGCCCTCACAGCTCCTCGAGGAGCTGTACCGGAAGGTGGGCCCTCACTACTACGACCGCCTGGACCTGCGCCTTCCCGAGGAGGAGCGCGAAAGCATCTACAGGCGGGTCAGGCAGGCGCGACCGGAGCGTCTGGCCGGGCTTCAGGTGACCGGTATCGATACCACCGACGGCTTCCGCTTCCTGCTGGAGGGCGGGGGCTGGCTGCTGCTGCGCTTCTCGGGCACCGAGCCTCTCCTGCGCATCTACACGGAGGTGGGAGACAGGGCGCTGGTGCCCCGGCTCCTGGAGGCAGGCAAAGAGCTGGCGGGGGTGAATCAGTGAGCGTGCTCGACGATCCGTCCGTGTACGAGCGGCTGGACCCGGAGGGACTTCTGGGCCGCATCGGCGGGCTGCCGGAGCAGTGTCGGGAGGCCTGGCGGCACGCCTCCGGCTTCAGCCTCCCGCGGGGTTACGGCGAGGTGGACCAGGTGGTGGTGGCAGGCATGGGGGGCTCAGCCATCGGGGGCGACATCCTGCGGGTGCTGGCGGAGCTGGAGAGCTCGAGGACGGTCAGCGTCTGCCGCGGCTACGACCTGCCCGCCTTCGTGGGCGAGCGGACGCTGGTCATCGCCTGTAGCCACAGCGGCGACACCGAGGAGACCGTCTCCGCCTTCGAGCAGGCCCTGGAGCGAAAGGCCAAGGTGGTGCTCATCACCACCGGCGGTCGCCTGCTGGCGATGGCACGAGAGCGCGACGTGCCCGCGCTGGTGTACGAGTACGCGGGCGAGCCGCGCTCGGCCCTGGGACATCAGCTCATGGCGCTGCTGGCGGTCGGTCAGCAGGTGGGGCTCGTCGGCGACTACAGCCACAATGCCGCGGAGGCGGTGGCCCTCATGGAGGAGCTCAAGCGGGCCATCGCCGAGGGGGTGCCGGAGGAGCGCAACCCCGCCAAGCAGCTCGCCGCAAGGCTGCACGGCCGACTACCCATCGTCTTCGGGGCGGGCGTGCTCGTGCAGGCGGCGCATCGCTGGAAGACGCAGCTCAACGAGAACAGCAAGTGCTGGGCGGTCTACGATGAGCTGCCGGAGCTGGACCACAACGCCATCGCGGGCTTCGGGCTGCCGGAGGGCATCGGCGAGCGGGCGTACGTGGTGTTCCTCTATCATGCCACGCTGCACCCTCGCATCATCCTGCGCTACGAGGCAACACGGGAGGCCCTGACTCGGGCGGGCGTCCCCAGCGAGAGGGTGGAGGCGAAGGGCAGCAGCCCCCTCAGCCAGGTGCTGACGGCCGTCCTCTTCGGCGACTACGTGAGCTACTACCTGGCCGTCCTCAACGGGGTGCCGCCGTCGCCGGTGGAGGCGATCCAGCACCTGAAGCGGAAGCTGGCGGGGGAAGGGTAGGACGCGGGAAGCGGGACGCGGCACGCGCGAAGCGGGAGAGTGGACTACGCGGCGCTGTTGTGAAGCATGCCGCACTCTTCAGTCGCAAGTCGGAGCAGGGTGTCGGCGTCCTCTCCGTCATCAGGGAACACAGCGCGGCCGAAAAAGCAGCGGTAGCGTTTCATTGCGCTGGCAACGAACATGATCATAGCGCGTGCGCTGCGGCGTTCGCAATTGGGCAGAAGGAAGACGTACTCGAACATCCCCAACGCCGTCGGACAGACCAGCGCGCCGCGGTGCGACGTCACGAGTTGCGCCACGTCGAAGTTGGCCTGAGTGAAACCGGCGCGAGAAGGCGCCTCGCCGGGTAGCTCCAGCCTCATTGCCACCACGGTGAGTAATGTCGCGTACTCCTTGCATTTTGCGATCTCTTCCTCGAGGCGAAGCCGGAGTTGTCCGGCGTGGAACGGGGACCCGGCCTGCACGCTCGCAGCAACGTTACTGCCTCCCGAAAGCATGTCGCGAAGGGTGAGGGTGCTCTCTACCTGCCAGCGGTCCTGCGAGCGGACCAGGCTCGCTGTCAGGGCAGCCACGAAGCCGCCGTAGCAGACGATCAACACCTCGATGACCGCGACAACGCCCAGGTTGGGGAGTAAGAGGTCGCCGTAGAGACCCCACAGCGCGATGCTGGCAAGTCCGGAGAGGGCTACGGTTACCAGAACCCCTGTCTGAGCTGGAGCGTGCGAGAAGAGGGCCGCGAGCTGGCTAAGAGTGACCCTGACGGCGGTGAAGTGTGGCTTACCCATCGCTCTCCTGAAGCGGCCCGTGGGCAGGCCGCCTAAGGACTTATCGTCCGGCGCGAGGGCTTCCTGAAGCGGGCAACTCGGCGCAAGGCCGCAGGCCAGGCGCCGCCCTCGCCGGTGGAGCCGACCGTGGCGCTCAAGCGGAAGCTGGCGGGGGAGGGTGGTTAGGCGAGGCAGTGGGCATCCGGCAGCGGGGCCGTTGTCGCAGCACATGTGAGTCTGCGTGGCGATGCACGAGCCGAACCGGCGCGCCCCGCTTGGGGATGTTGTGGCGCCTTGGCGCAAGCCCGCTTCAAGCCCCCAAAGGCGGTTGGCAGCCCGTGTTGGCGCTGTGCCTCCGCAGACCCGCCCCGTCTGTATCCAACATCCCAAATGTATCACCGGAGCGTAGCCTCAGCAGAGGACGCATCAATAGTGTATAATGAGGCCGCGATGCACCATCAGATCCGTTTCTACACCACCCGTGGCGGCCAAGGGCCTCATGGGAAGGCCCGCATCGACTCAGACCCCAGGGACGCGTGAAGGAACGCCAAGTGTCGGAGCAAATGGGGCGGCTATAACCGATGCATGTAGTCTTCGACTCCTCAGCTCTGCGCCTTGGGCGAGCTCTAAGCGGAATCAACGCGCAATACCTCGCAGCATACAGCGAACACGAAACCACCCAGTTCCACGTGCCTGAGGTCGTAGTCCTCGAAACTGAGACGTTGATACGGGAGCACGTGGCGGCGGAGTACAAGAAGGTCGTCAAAAGCCTTGATGAATTCCGAAGGCTAGGCGTGGCACTACCCTTTGGTGACATGGACCAGGACAAGTTAGCCGAAGCGGCAGTCACGGAGCTTCACAGGACCCTCAATGGCCTCCAAATCGGTAGGCTTTCCCTACCTGAGACTGGCGGGCACCAAAAGGTTCTTGAACGGCTGCAGACAGGCAGAAGACCCTTTCGAGGCACGCCGGGTCAGCGAGACGTGGGATACCGGGATTACCTCGTGTGGGAGACGATACTCGGTCTAGCGCATTCGGGTGATAGCAAAGTGGCGTTCGTGACCGCCAATATCAAGGACTTCGCTGAGGAGGATCCAGTCGGCTGGCGGTTACATTCCGAACTCGTCGCAGAATCGAGGGACAAAGGTCTCGATGTGGATCTGTACACGAGCATTGAGCGGTTCCTCAGTGATGTTGTCAAGCCGTCACTACCAGCGGCCGCTCGAGTGGGCGCTCTTCTTTCCATGCCTCAGCAGGAGCAACGCCTCCGACAATGGATAGCAGACCACATGGGTGAAGAAGGATATGGCCATGTCATTGAGGATGTCATGGAATGGAAGGGTGGCCGAATTGAGGATGTGACGGTAGTCGGCGGATATGAAGTCGACGACCTGAGCATTGAGGACGTCTCGGAGTTGGACTCGGCAACTGTTGTAGCGGACGTTCGCGCCCAAATGGACCTCCTTGTCGACTACTATGTGTTCAAAGCTGACGCGTTTCTCTTAGAGTATGAGGATTTCCGCGGTCTCTCAGACTGGAACGAACACTACTACTGGGGCGAGACAGACATGTACGCTAGCGTAGAGCTCGAAGTCACCCTGTCTGTGGCAGAGGACAAAGTGGAACCCCAGTCACTCAGCATCTCGGCAGTAACCATCCACGAACCCTGATATCGCTGCAAGCAGCGCCTCATGGTGAGGTTGGCAAGCCGCTATGGGCCTGGCGCGCAGCGAAGGTCGGCAATCCAAGGCCGGTGAAGCGATCATAATCAGGGTTGCACCCACACCCAGGTTCGAGGTGGCTACGGCACTCGCCTCACACCCTCGCCTCGACGGTGGCGCGGCCGCGGAGGGTGAGGTTGATGACGGCGGCGCGGCGGGTCTGACGCCAGCGCGGCCTCTCGGCGGCGCCTGAGAACGTCACATCCCTGACTTTCGCTGGTTCGAGCAGGCGCACTTCGAGGCGCTGGCCGGAGGCGCGCAGGTCCAGGCGCACGCCTGCGTGGGTGCGGCGAGCGCGTGCCTCGACGCGGCCCTCGGGAGCGGGCAGCGAGAGCTGCGCCCGCGAGCCCACGCGCACATCCAGTCGCAGGGGGTCCCAGGGGCGCTGGCCCACGAAGTCCTGCTCGGGCGCGAAGGGGAGGATGGAGTCGTCCCGCACGTACAGGGGGATGCGATCGAGGGGGACGGAGAGGTCGAGATGGCACGGGCCCTCCAGGGCGGAGCCGCCCCAGAAGTCGTACCAGCGGCCTGCGGGCAGGTACAGGCGGCAGCGGCCCTCGTCGTTGAGCACCGGCGCCACCAAGAGGGACGGTCCCAGCATGTACTGATGATCCAGATGCGGGGTGTAGGGGTCCTGCGGGAACTCCAGGTACATCGGGCGGAGCAGCGGCACCAGGGCGCGGCTGGCCTCGTGGGCACAGGCCCAGAGGTAGGGCAGCAGGCGGTAGCGCAGTCGGGCGAAGTCGCGGACGATGCGCACGGCGTCGTCGCCGTAGTACCAGGGCTCGCGGCTGCGGACGCCGTGAAAGCGAGAGTGGGAGGAGAGGAGGCCGAACTGCGCCCAGCGGATGTAGAGGAGGGGGTCTGGCGGCTCTGCGTTCAGCCCGAAGAAGCCGCCGATGTCGTGGGACCAGAACGGGATGCCGGAGAGGCCGAGGCTGAGGCCTGACCGGAGGGCGCCCGCCATGCCCCCGAAGGTGCACTGGGCGTCGCCGGTCCAGTTGATGGGGTAGCGCTGAGAGCCGGCATAGCCGGAGCGGCCGAAGACCACGGCCTCGCCCCGCTCCTGACGGATGACCTCGAAGACGGCGCGGTTGTAGAGAAGCGGGAAGAGGTTGTGGATCTGGGCGCCGCTGCGGCCGTCGGCGAAGAGGGCATCGGGCCGGACCGCCTCGCCGTAGTCGCTCTTGAAGGTGGCCACCCCCATGCGCAGGTAGGGCCGATGCTTGTCCTGCCACCAGCGGACGGCCTGCGGGTTGGTGAAGTCCGTGACCACGTTCTCGGCGGGGTTATCCTGGGAGGGTGAGGGCTTGCCGTCGGGCCCGCGGGCGAAGTAGCCCTTCTCCACACCTTCGCGGAACATCTCCGTGTCTTTGTAGACGTAGGGGTTCTCCCAGAGGGAGAGCTTGACGCCGCGCTCGGCCAGCCAGCGGATGAAGCCCTCGGGGTCGGGGAAGTCCTCGTGGTTCCACTCGAAGTCGCAGCCGTCCCGCTGGCGGTGCTTGCGCACGGCGAGCCAGGCGGGATCCAGGTGCAGCACGTCCATGGGGATGCCCAGCTCCCGCATCCGCTCTACCACCCCCTCCACCTGGGGACGGTCCCTGTACATGCAGCGCGACATCCACACCCCGAACGACCAGAGCGGTGGCAGGGCCGCGCGGCCCGTGAGGTCCGCGTAGCGGGCCAGGACCTGCTTGGGGTTGGGCCCATAGATGAGAAAGTAGTCCAAATAAGGGTCCTCCACTCGGAAGGAGCCGGTGATGGTGGACGGGAACCCCAGTTCGTAGACGATCTTGCTGGCGTGGTGAACGAACACGCCGTAGCCGCGACTGCTCAGGAAGAAGGGAACGTTCAGGTAGGTGAGGCTGGTGGTATTGGTGCCCATGGTATCGCGGGACCAGGAGATGACCCGCTGGCCCCGCTTGTCGAGGGGGCCATACTGCTCGCCGAGGCCGAAGAGATGCTCATCCGGCTCGAGCTGGAAGCTCTCGTGGAAGGCCACACGACCCTGTGAGTCCCGCGAATAGCCGAGAGGGAAGGCCGCCAGGTCGAAGAAGGAATTGTCTGCGACCTGCTGGGCTAATACCTTGCGGCCCCGCCGGTCGAAGACGGCGTAGCCGAAGGGGTCACGCTTCACCCGTACCTCGAGGGCGGAGGTCTTGAGCGTGACCATGCCCTGCTCGGAGTGCACATTCACCTTCGCGGCCCGGCCGGCCCGCTCGACGAGCATAGGTGACGTCAGAGGCGGCTCCTCGCCCGGCCGATAGAAGCGGACCCGCAGCACCTCCGGGGCGACGAAGCGCAGGTCGAGGATCAGCTCCTCTTCCTCATTGGTGAGGACGACGAAGCGGGCACCGCCTTCGATGCGGCGGTGGCGCCGCAGGCGGGTGACGTGAGAGTACTCGCGCTGGGGGTCGGCGAACATGGGGACGGCGTCGCCGGCCAGCTCGACGATGCGATTGGTGGCCCTGACCATGGGTCTTCTCCTTGCTACTCGCTATGCTGAGCGGCCTCGGCAGCGAGTGTAGCAGGAGGGAGTCGCTGGGGCCAGGAGAAGAGCGAGGGACAGCCTGTTCGCATCAATACCGCCCCACATCCTTGACGACGCCGACGATCCGTTTGAACGCTTCCAGGCTCACGTTGGAGGGAGTGGAGTGGTCGGTGGCGAAGATGTAGCCCCCGTTCTCCATCAGGACCGGCAGGTTCTCGCGAACCGCCGCCTCCATGTCTTCCACGTTGTCCCACAGCACTGCGTTGAAGCCGCCGTGGAGAAGCAGCTTGTCGCCGAACTCGCGCTTGAGGGCCAGCGGGTCGACCCCCGCCTTGACCTCCAGCGGGTTGAGGCCCTCCAGGCCCATCTCGACCAGGTCGGGGATGAAGGGCCTGATGTCACCGCACGAATGCATGTACGCGCGGATGCCCTTGGCGTGCGCCCAGTCGATGGCCTTCTGATGGATGGGCTTCAAGAGCTCCCGGTACATCTTCAGCGAGAAAAACTGGTTCTGCTTGTAGCCCATGTCGTCGTACCAGAGCAGCTCGTCGAAGTGATAGTCCGCATCCCACATCCTGTCGAGGAGGGTGAGGCACAGGTCCTGCTCGGTACGCCACATGTCGACGCACCACTCGGGGTTCTCGGCCAGGGCTACGAGGTGGGGCTCGGTGCCGATGAACCAGGAATGGGTAACATCGAAGCCGAACCAGCCGATGCCCACGATCCAGGCGCCTCGCTCTCGCCAGCGTGGCCATCTCTCTCTGATGTAGTCCCACGGGATGCGATCGTCGCTGGGGGTCATCCGCTCCTTCGCCTTGAGCCAGTCGTCCGGGGTCTTGACCGTGACGTCGAACGCCGCCAGGGAGGCGTCGTGCTTCAAGTACTTCATAGTCGCGCCCCACGGGTTGACGAAGACCAGGTGGTCGTCGGTATCCTCCAGGACGGAGGAGGGAAAGCGGGGCGAGTTGTCCACGCGTAGGTGCATCACTCGGTCGAGCCCGAAGTACTCGAAGTAGTTGGCGTCGCCGAGACCCTCACGCCGCCAGCGCTCGACGGTAGGGCCCCACGCTGTTTCGAAGAGCGGAACGCGGTCGGCCTCGCGGTGGTCGTACATGCGGCTGATGCGTTCGTGCGTGGTCATCTCGCTCATTGCATTCCCTGCACAGTCTGTGGTGAAGAGTGTGTACCGCCTTTCGGCGTACCCATGCTCCGACGCTGAGACGCCGAAACGGTAGCACCGAGGCGCTTCGGCAGTCAACAGTGAGATGAAGGGGTGCGCCGCGGCTAGCGCTTGGTGTACTGGGGCGCCTTGCGGGCCCGCTTGAGCCCGTACTTCTTGCGCTCCTTCTCGCGGGCGTCGCGGGTGAGGAAGCCCCGCTTCTTGAGGGCGGCGCGCTGGTTCTCATCGGCCTTCACCAGGGCGCGGGCGATACCGTGGGCGATGGCCCCGGCCCAGCCGCCGATGCCGCCCCCGGCGACCTTGATCTGGACGTTGAACTTGTCCTGGGTCTCGGTGATCCGCAGCGGCTCGAGCAGGCTGTCCTGGTGCACGGGACGAGTGAACACCTCTTCGTAGGGCTTGCCGTTCACGACGAGCGCGCCCGTCCCGGGGTAGAGCCGCACCCTTGCCACCGCGGTCTTCCGCCGCCCCGTCCCCTGGTAGTATTGCTGGTTCACGCCTCTCTCCTCGACCAACTACGCGCTGTTCGTCTCGCCCGGCTCGGCCTCTTCCTGCTCTGCCGACGCCGCCTTTCTCTTCCTGCGACCGGCGTTCACCTGGGCCTCGTGGGGGTGATCGGGGCCGGCATACACCTTGAGGTGACGCAGGAGCCTCCGGCCCAGCCGAGTGTGGGGCAGCATGCCCTTCACCGCGTGCTCGATAACCCGGGCCGGGTACCTCTCCAGCATGCGCTCCAGGCTGGTCTCCTTCAGCCCGCCCGGGTAGCCCGAATGGCGGTAGTAGGTCTTCTGCTCGAGCTTCCTCCCGGTCACCTTCACCTTGGCGGCGTTGACCACCACCACGAAGTCGCCGTTGTCCATGTGCGGCGTATAGGTAGGGCGGTGCTTGCCCCGCAGCAGCGTGGCCACCTGGGAGGCCAG
>Ga0209979_1003179_pt1 | contig 14778 bp, 10 predicted proteins | sample AnhtaG_FD_183114 | JGI IMG/M metagenome (GOLD analysis project Ga0209979, IMG submission 183114) | Deep subsurface microbial communities from Anholt, Denmark to uncover new lineages of life (NeLLi) - Anholt_01485 metaG (SPAdes) (version 2) | ecosystem: Environmental > Aquatic > Marine > Oceanic...
GCACCGCCCCAGGCGTCGCCGCCAACATCACCGTCCCTTGATCCAAGGCGCCACGCACCCTTGTCTCCATCACCCCCAAACCCGCCCCTTTTCTTAGCCACCCCCGCGCGAAAGACCGGTTACATCAGCCCCTTTCCCCCTCCTTGAAGCCCACAATCATGCACCCCTTTCCCAAACAACCCCATCTTGCGGAATCGCTGTCTCGCATGTGTCGAACATAGGCGCTTATGGATCAGCGTCCCTCGTCCTGGCTCAACGTCACCGGCCACTGCGTTTCGATCCGGACCGAGCAGTCCGGAGCGCATCGGGATCGTGAGATAGTGGTTCGCCACCGTGTTGCTGACGAAGATCTCAATCCGGCTCTCGCCTGCCTTTGGGCATTCCGTGATATCCACGACCCACGGCGGCGCGACGCGAATGCCCGCGAGCCGGCCTGTTTACCCGCACCTCCGCAGTCGCCACCACGTCCCTTCCCGGCCTTCACCCGGCCGGCAAGGCCGATGCCGCCGGGTTCGATCGCGCCCCCGCACAGGCCGGAGGCGCGAATGCCGACGAGGTCCGGCGGAATCTCCAAAGAGATGGGCTGGCCCGCCTCGGCGCCATCTACACTGCCTGGTCGCGCTTCGACGTAATGGCAGGCCGATGGAGTGAAGAGGCTGCAATACCCTCCCAGGGTGTGTCAACTGCCTGGACCGACGCCGATACTACATCCACCCAAAAGTTCTACAAAATCGAACTGAAGTGATGGACGCTCTGACAGATTCCCATATGCGTGGTTCCAGCGTGGTGTGAAGGCGGAAGGACCCAAGCTCCGACTTTCGAGTGGCATTAGACCGCCACCAGAAAAGGGGGAACCCAAACCACCTCTCGTGCCTGAGAGGCCTGCAGATTGACGCGAAAAGAGATGCGTTCTGAAGCACAAAATCCTCTTCCGCGATTTTGCGCAAGTCACACGTTCGTAATCAACGGCCGCATTTGTAGTTATGGGCAGGGGAAGGGCGTTTTCACAATTGTTCTCCACGACCGTTTCCAACTGTCCCTCTTAGCCGATGTTTTCAGCGTCACGATTTGTCAATATTCTGCATGAGCTAAGTTTTTTGTGGAGTTGCGACGCAAGCTTTGAGAGCTTCCCGGATGGGAATCAAGCCGCCTCTGGACCTGGGCAACAGGGTTTGCTGCCGGCCGGTTCCGGGCCACAGGTTGACCTTGAATGTTTCGGTAAGGTTTGTGTTGGTGAAAGGCAATGAATAATAGGCGTCAGAACAACAACCGTGCCAGCCGCGCTTGGTATTCCTTAACGAAGGGGTTGTCCAAACCGATGACCACAAATAAGGAGACCATGGCTTTTCTGGCGAGGCTCTCCCGAAACGATTTATCGGCCTCTACGACCTCTAACAACAGATCGAGGGCCGGAACGAGTTCCCCCTTGGCGGCCAGAGATGCGGCATAGGTTATTTTGCCGTCGAGGTCTTCGGGTGGAACGTCAAAGCTTTTCGCCTCGGCGGCCATTTTGGTGCACAGCCGCCAGAACTCCGCTCCCTCCGAAAGAAACTGCATATCTTTGGAAGGAGAGTCCATACGGTTGATCAGATCCAGAGCCTCGTCCACGCGGCCTGCGGCCATGGCTGCGGTAGCGGCGATCTCCAGAGCAACTTCATGTTTGGGATCTTCTTGTAAGGCCTTTTGGGCGAGAGCCTCTGCCTCCTTTAGCTGGCCGCTCTGCTGGAGTTCTCGCGCGCGTGCGACAAGCTCGTCGGCCCCGGAAGGTAGTGCCTTTTGTATGAACTCCCGTATCTGTGGTTCGGGCAGAGCACCGGTGAATTCGGCTGCAACCGTGCCACCGGCAAACAGCTTCACGGCAGGGATGCTTCTGACGCCGTACTGTGCAGCGAGCTCCGGAGAGGAGTCCGTATTGACCTTCGCCAGGATAAGTTTACCATCGAGTTCCCGGACAACCTTTTCGAGGATGGGTGCGAGCATGAGACAGGGCGAGCACCACGGCGCCCAGAAATGCACGAGCACTGGCACGGTTCGAGACTTCTGTATGACATCGTTTTCGAATGTTGCGGTTGTGACTTCGAGGACGTGTTGTCCTGCCATGAGCAAACCCCTTTGGAAGATTCACACTACTGCACATCAGGGAGAGTTCGGCAAAGGTGTGTGGGCGAGCATGCCCCGAGCGTCACCTTATCCTCTGCCATTTCCCACGATTCTTTGATGTTACAATCTATTAGCGATTCTGACCAGCGCGAAAACGGTCCTGAGCTTTGTTTGCCCTGTCGGGGCTTGGCTTGTTGGCGGTTCTGCACGCGGGGCGTTCAGATGTGTTGACCTTGGCGGCGAAATAGGGTAGTGTCTGAAGGGTGACGATTTTGAGAGGTTACGGCCATATACGCAATGGCAGCCCGCGATCCGTGCGCACGGTGGTAGAGTTTGTCGCCTGCACGCCGCGGGGAAGGAATTGGGCATCGGTTCTACGGTAAAAGTTTTTGCTGGAGGAGCACAGATATGGAGACAACGCGTTCTTTTCGCAAACCAAGTCCCTTGTTTGATCGCTACGAGGGGAATCCGGTCCTATCGCCTAAAGACTGGCCCTACCCGGCAAACGCTGTTTTCAACCCAGCCGCGGCACAGGTCAACCGGGAGACGCTTCTTCTTGTTCGCGTGGAGGATATGGAGGGATTCTCCCACCTGACGATTGCCCGGAGTGCCGACGGGAAGACAGACTGGCAGATTGACAAGCAACCCACCCTGGTCCCCGACGTATCGGCGAAAGAGCGGAGTTTCGGGATCGAAGATCCGCGCATTGTGTGGCTGGAAGACCGCCGAGAATATGCGATTACATACGTTTCCTTCTCTGAGGGCGGGCCTCTGGTTTCGCTAATGCTGACTCCCGACTTCCAGGAATTCTACCGGTTGGGTCCCATCGTGCCTCCGGAAGATAAGGACGCTTGCCTGTTTCCTCGCCGATTCGATGGGCGGTACGCCCTGATTCATCGGCCCATCATCCGAGGGGAGGCCCACATCTGGCTCGCTTTCTCCCCGGACCTGCGACACTGGGGAGATCACGAAATGCTTTTGCCTACAAGGGAAGGACAGTGGGACTGTCATCGGGTGGGACTCGGCACTCAGCCCATTGAAACCCCGGAAGGGTGGTTGATCATCTATCATGGCGTACGCGTTACGGGCGGCAGAAGCATTTACCGGGTGGGACTGGCATTGCTGGACCTCGATAACCCTCGCCGCATCCTTCGCCGGAGCGATGTGTGGGTTTTTGGTCCCGCGGAGGATTACGAACTGGTGGGGGACGCGCCTCACGTGACGTTTCCGACAGGCGCCATCCTGGATAAAGAGAGTAACGAGCTTCGCGTATATTACGGGGCGGCTGATACGACAGTCGCCCTGACTACGGCGCAGATGGATAAGCTGGTGGATTATGTGATGTCCTGCCCGGAACCGTAGTAGGGCAAGTGTAGTTACAGGGAATCATAGGAGCGTTAGCGCTTGCCCCTCTATTGGTATTTCGACCCCATTTTGTCAGGCCCGCTGCGGTCGCCCGAGAGATCATGAAAAGCGAGCTCTCATCAAAACCACAAATCGCCACAAAGACGAGCCGCGGATGGGCTGGGCTAATTTTGTGCGTGGGTCTTTCAGCACTATTTCTCGACGCACGAGGCTGCCCGTCAGAGTCCCCTGCCGCCGACAGCATCCGCCGCTTTTTTGACTTCCTTGCGAGAAACCAGGTGAAAGAGGCGGCGGAAGTGGCTGTTTTCTCGAGTGGAGTAGCCCGCGCACAGTTCACTGCACAATGGAGCAGGGAGGCGCGATCGCTTTCCGGTTACGCGATCGAGGGATGGGACGTAGAAGCGAGAAAAGGCTCGGCCGAAGTCGGTCTCGAGTTCACCAACTCCGAGCACAACAGGACGCTGGAAGTGGGCCTGGTGAAAGTCAGTGGCGTGTGGAGTGTTGCCCCCGAGAAAGACTTCGAGTTGAATGCACCTGCTTTGTCACTGCCGCCCGAAACAGCGGAGCTTGAGGACCTGGTTGATGTGACCTCGGTCACAGCAGGGAGGCGTATCAAACTGTCGGTGGTGAACAAAACGCCTTGTTCGCTCCTCTTTTGGTTCGACGTGGATTTGCCTCCGTCCTTGAAGCCGGACCGCCCGCTTCCCTTCCTGGGCATCGTTCCTCCGAGTGAGGATGGCATTTCCCTGTGCGATCTGCGGATCGTGGGCAGGTCACCCTACAGCTACTCGTGGCGCTATACCGTCAAGCGGGCGGACGACGCGGGCCAAATGGTGCGACGCGGTGCTCTGACGCCGCTTCCCCAAGTTTCCGACGCCGATGATCCGAAATTCTTCGTTGGAGGGAAATATGCGTACGGTCTCCCTTATCCGGCGGGGCAAGCCTATGTCATCTGGCAGGGTCCGGGCGGGGAATTCTCTCACAGCGAGCCCGGTTCGAGATATGCGGTGGATTTCTCGTTGCCGCTTGGCTCGGAGATCGCTGCTGTGAGAGATGGCGTGGTGGTCGGAGTGATTCAGAGGAATCCGGACAACCCAGATGAGAATCCCGCCCCAAAAGCGATGGCGAACGAGATTCTCATCTTGCACGCCGACGGGACGATTGGCGTCTATGCTCATCTCACGACCGATGGCGCCAAGTTTTCTTTCGGGCAAAAAGTGCGGCGGGGGCAGATCATCGGGCTTTCGGGCAACAGCGGCTATTCGCGGGGACCGCACCTCCACTTTGACGTGCTCGGGTATGAAAAAGGACAATGCGTTTCCATGCCTTCTGATTTCCTTTCCGCCGATGGCGAGCTCATTACGCCTCGCAAGGGGCTTGTTCTCCTGGCTCAGAAAGATGGGGCAGCAAGAATGGTGAAGAAGGAGACGACGCCGTGGCGGGTAGTGCATAGACGCTATGAGAAGTACGATACGGAGATTCATTACTTCGCCAAAGCCCTTGAATTTCTCGCCGCGAACAAGAGTGAAGGCCTGCTGGGGATAGAGCTTTCGTTCACGAAGCTGGAGAATGCGTTTTCTCCGGATGAGCTGCCGCGCAGGGTTGCGCTACCCGCGGATAGCTCGCTTCACAACGTTCTGACGCTGGAGCTTGTCAATCCGGGCGAGAAGTCTTCCTATTCCTACCTTTTTCGCCGTGTGGAAGCACCGGGAATGGAGCATATCCCTCTCCGTGTGGAGCGTGATGGCGCCGACGGGTATGTGGTTGAGATCAGGTATTTCAGCGACAGAATAGAATTCTATGTGGAAAACAAGACTTCGCGGCCTATGACTGGTGTCCTGGATTTTTCGTCACTGACGAACCTCACGTCCAAAGAGAAAATCCCGAGGAAGATTGTTCTGCCCGCCGATGCCTCGCCGCATTATCTGGCGACTCTCCGGTTTGTCCAGCCGACGAAAGGACATTCCTTTCAGTATAAGATCGGTCCCTCGGACGCGGAATAGGTCAGCGCTTCCGGGCCGGCAAGTGCTTTTCCAGAGAAGGTAGTTTTTGGCACTTTCCTTACCAGAAACTGTCCTGTAGTCTCCCGCTTTTCCTTCCACGCTGTCCCTTCCGGCAGTCTGGTTCTTTGCCACTCTTCTGCATCGGCGTTCCCAGGCCAAGGCGGTGACAGGACACGGCGAAAGCTGTTGTTCAACCACCGACCAGGTGTTAGACTTGAGCCTCGCGCAGAAATCTGGGCTGTCAACAATGCCGCTGAGTTGTTCCGCTGCCGGCGCGGGTTCCAGGTGGCCTTTTGACTCTGAAGCAGATGCAGGGCATATCCCATGGCTGAGCAGATGATTTCCCACTATCGTGTCATAGAGAAGTTGGGCGAAGGAGGCATGGGCGTTGTTTACAAAGCTGAGGACACGAACTTGGGGCGCCTGGTGGCGTTGAAGTTTCTCGCTCCGCACTTGCTAAGCAAGATCGAGGAGATCGAACGGTTCAAGGCCGAAGCGCGTGCTGCCTCCTCTCTCAACCATCCGAGCATCTGCACGATCTACGACATTGATGAGGCGGATGAGCAATGGTTTATTGCAATGGAGTATCTTGATGGCGACACGCTTGCGCGCCTGCTCGCTCGTCAGGCTCCGGCGCCCAGGGACGCTTTGGAATATGCCATTCAAACATGCCAGGCGCTGGCCGTGGCACACAGCCAGGGAATCGTTCACGGCGACATCAAGCCCTCGAATCTTTTCTTGACGAAGGAGAAACGAATCAAGCTTTTGGACTTTGGGTTGTCGAGGGTCGCGGCGCCCACGATACACAAGCAGGACACGACTGAGAAGTTGGAGCAGGTACGGGCTGTCACAGGGACGTTCACGTATATGTCGCCTGAGCAGGCGCACGGCTGGAAAACGGATTGTCGAAGTGACATCTTTAGCTTCGGCGTGGTTCTGTACGAGATGCTGACGGGTAGGCCGCCCTTCGAGGCCAATAGCGCGGCGGGCATTCTAAGCGCCATTATCGGCAAGGAGCCGGTTTCCATTGACTTGCTCTGCCCGGAGGCGCCGAGCGATTTTCGGCGAGTCGTCCATAAATGCCTTCACAAGGAACTGGAGCTTCGTTACCAACACGTGGACGATCTGCTTGTGGACTTGAGGCTGGTGAAGGGAGCGCTGCATTCACGGGAAAGCGTTGCCTGGAAAAAGGAGAAGTCGGTGGCGGTGCTGCCCTTTCTCAACTTAAGCGATAAGCGCGAAGACGGCTATTTCTGCGAAGGGATCACAGAGGATATTACGACCGACTTATCGAAGATCGAAGGGCTGAGGGTCGCCTCCCGGTGGTTGGCAAAGAGTCATGTGGCCAGGGGGATGGATGTCCGCGGCACAGGACGAGAGCTGGGCGTTGATTCGATCCTGCAAGGGAGTGTGCGGCGCGCCGGAAAGCGCCTGCGGATCACGGCTCAGCTCATAAATGTTGCGGACGGATTTCATCTCTGGGCTGAGAAGTTCGATCGGGAACCCGAGGACATTTTCGCTGTTCAAGATGAGATTGCAGTAGCAATTGCCCGGGCGCTTCAGGTCCGCCTGACAGGCACAGACAGGGAAACCGTTCAAAGGAGAGGAACGAAAAACTCGGAAGCTTACGAAGAATTTACTAAAGGGCGTTTTCACTATTGGTACCGGAACACGGCGGCGGACGTGGAAGCCGCGGAGCGGCACTATAGGCGGGCGCTGGAACTCGATCCATCTTATGCCAGGGCATGGATAGGGATGGCGGACATTTACAACCTGATGTGGTTCCGGGGAAGCCCGGAGCGGAGCAAGCTCTTGGGGCAATCAAAGAGCGCTCTCGACCGCGCCGAGGAGATTGACCCGGCGATGTCTTTCGGACACGGCGCGCGAGCGACATATCACGCGCTGGCTGGGGACGTGATGCTCGCTGAGAGAATCGTCCACGACGGCCTTGAGATTAGCCCCGAAGCCCCCCATCTGCATTTTGAGCTGGGATCATTTCAGCTTGCCGGGGGCGATTTGAAAGAAGCAGAGAAGAGTCTGATGACAGCCCTGAAATTAGACCCCCTCTTTCATTTCGCCAACATTTATCTCTCGATCCTGGAGGGATGGTATCGTCGCGATGCCCAGAAAGCTTTTGCACACGCCGACGAGGTTCTGGCATTTGTGCCTGATTTCTCGCATGCCCTCAGAGTGAAAGCGGCCTGGAACCTTATACTGATGCGAGACCTGGAGGAAGCTATTAGGCTTATGGATAAGGCGCGGCAACTCGATCGGCCGTGGCCTTACCAACTTGCCATGGAGGCCATCGCTCTCGCTGGGTTGAACAGACGTAAAGAGGCTCTCGCGAGGATTGAGCAAGCTTCGGCCGAGAATTCGAACCCCAAGTGGGGAATCCCGGATCAGGCGCAATGCTTGAACACGATCATCGCTCTTTCCATTCTTCACGAGCTTGGCGCAGCCCTCGAGTGGCTGGAGAAAACGGTGCGAGTCTTTCTCAACAGCTACAACCCTCGCCTTTTCGATATCTTGGATAACCTCCCCCAGCTTGAACCGATGCGCCAGGATGACCACTATGAGATGGCAAAGAAAGAGTACCTGAACCAAGCCAAGTCTTTTGCTTGAGGCAGACGATCTTTGCGTCCATCGCCGTCTCATTCTGGCAACCTGATCCAGCCGATTTTGCAGGCCCGGCGGCCTATAGAACGGCCGATCAGCGCGTTAGCTGAGATTTTGGATTTTAGAGGTCTAAGGAGGAGCTATGAAAATACTTCGACAGATTGGCTCGCTGGCCTTCGTGTTAGGGCTGTTCACTGCGGTATTCGCCGGGATACCCTGGCACGTGATCGTTGCTGATGATCCGGCCGTGCCCTGGTGGCTCAGGACAGCCGTTTTCTGCCTCTTAGGGGGCATCCTTGTGGTCCTGCTGACAGTGGCTCTCGAACAAAGGAAAACCAAGACATCAGCAGAGGCGCCACTGCCTGCTGAGCCTGATCGCACGGTTTTGCTGATGAATTCGGCAGAAATACCCGGCCGAGAGATCACGCAGATTCTCGGTCTCGTCCAGGGCCATACGGTATTTGCCATCTGGCTTGGCAAAGATCTATCGGCCATCGTCAGGTTGATCCTTGGCGGCGAATTGACTGAATACACGGAGATGATGGGGAGGGCTCGGGCAGCAGCTACTAATAGGATGATCGCCCAGGCTGTAGAGATGGGGGCGGATGCAATCATCAATGTTCGCTATATGACTACGAGTGTTGTGGGGAGTGCCGCTGAACTTTTGGCTTACGGCACAGCCGTCAAGCTCAGCGAATAGATCGCCTTGCGGGGGGATATTGTGATGAATGCATGCAAGAAGAAGACAAATGCCAGAGTGATTATAGCAGCAATGGCCATGGTCGGAGTGGCAGTCTGGAGCACTGTGGTAAATGAGTCCCCCGGAGGAGTTGATGAAGGCGGGAAGCGTGACAGATACCTTCTTCTCGATTCTCGAGTGGTTGAAAGTACGGAGAATGCAAAACTAACCGTGGGCACGGTGCAGAAAGACAAGAACAACCCGCTTTTCAAAGAAGACAAGCCCTGGGAACCCCGTTTCGACAACGTCTACGCCAACGTTATCTATGACGCACAGGACAAACTGTATAAGTGCTGGTACAGCCCGTTTATCATTGACGAGAGGACAACCAGCACGCCGCCTGCGGAGCGGAATCCTGAGTCACGGGACTATATGGGTGTTAGGCCGAACCGTCGAGAGATGGGTGTCTGCTACGCTGTCTCAAAGGACGGCATCCATTGGGAGAAGCCAGAGTTAGAGCTGGTCGAGTTTGGCGGCAGCAAAAAGAACAATATCGTGATGCGCGGCCAGGAGATGCGAGGCATGTTCCATGGTCCGCACGGCGCGGGTGTGTTTAAGGACCTGCGGGCGCCGGACCTCGCAAAGCGCTACAAGATGTTCTTCCGGGCCGAGAGGATGGCGGTGGCATTCTCCCCCGACGGCGTGCACTGGGACAACCCGATACTGTGTCGTGAGATCGAGGCGCCAGGTGACACCCACAACAACGCCTTCTGGGCCTCAACTTTGGGCAAGTACGTGGCCATCACGCGTCTGAAGACGAGGGACAACATTCGCTTAGTGGCGCGGACCGAGTCGCCCGACTTTATGAACTGGACAAAAGCCAAAGTCGTTCTTAGGGGCGTGAAGCCTCGCCTCCAGACCCATGATATGGTTGTATTTCCGACTGGCGGTATCTATATCGGGTTGTTGGGGATCATGGATTTTCCGGAAGATTCCAACTACCATGTCAAGCAGCATGTCGAGCTTGCCTGGAGTCCTGACACCATAACATGGCACCGCATACAACAAGGCACACCGTTTATTGGACACAGCCCGGCGGAAACGGAACGCTACGGAACCATGCCCTACGACTGGGGAACCATCTTCGCCTCAGCCCCGATCTTCTTAGACGACGAGATCCGAATCTATTATGGAGCCTGCGACTGGTACTTCTTTGACTGGCGCAAGGGCTACCTGGCTCTGGCAACACTCCGCCCGGACGGCTGGGCCGGCTATGAGCAGATCGATGGGAACAAACCGGCGTCTATTACAACTACGCCCGTCGTTTGTAGGGGAAGGGTACTGCGTCTTTGCGCCGACGTTGGGGAAAAGGGATTTGTCAAAGTCATTCTTCTCGATAAAAACAGCAGGAGATTGGCTGAAAGCAAACTCATAGAGAAAACCGTTACGGATGCCGTGGTAGAGTGGCAAAATGGATTTTCGCCCCACAATCTTGGAGGCAAAAATGCCCAGCTAAGATTCGAATTGAAGAATGCAAAGCTCTATTCATTCAACTTTAATCCGGAGAAGCAGCCCGAGGATCATTTAGCTGTGTCTGTTGTGGACTCCAAAGAGGATGTCCAAAGAATCGTCAAGGAGATCACGGAGAGGCAGCGAAATGCTCGTGAAGCGCGCAGACGTAGGATGCTGGCCGAGGAGCGGAGGCGCGCACAATCTGCCGAAGAACAGGTCCCCGGTTTTATGGCCGAGCTAAGGGACGCGAATCCGAGAGTCCGCGAGAACGCCGCTGACGAGTTGGCGAAAATTGGGCTGCGAGTCAAGCACGAGACGGCGTTGCTGCCCGCTGTCGGGCCGTTGGTGAAGGCGATGGCCGACGATGATATGGAGGTCCGCGATGAGTCGGCTGAGGCGCTGGGGGTAATAGCATCTCGAATCAAGGACAAGGCGGCGGTGACATCCGCTATCGCAGTGTTGGTGACAGGGCTTTCCGACAAGTATGCTGAGGTGCGCGACGAGTCGGCTGAGGCGCTGGGGCGTATTGCGTCAAAAGTCAAAGACAAAGCGGCGCTGGAACCGGCTATTCAACCGTTGATCAAAGCGCTGGAGGACGAAGATAAGGGCACGCGCGAGTTTGCCGCCCGGGCGCTGGAGCACATCGGCACACCTGAAGCGAAGGCGGCTGTGAAAGCTCGTCCGTGACGGACAAAGTCATGGAGAACAAGGTGGAAGACAGGCCGTGATTTATGCGGGCTGAAGGGAAAAGTGATAAGACTCAAATTTCACCTTCGCAACGCAAAGCTCTATTCGTTCAGTTTCAATGAGTGATTATGGAGGTAATCCATGATTGGACCACAGCTGACAGACACAGACCTCGATGTTCTGCGCAAGCACGACACTCCCACAGTCTGCAACGTTATCGAGCTTTTCAACGTTCGTCCCAGGAACACAGGCTATATGGACAGGAGAATCAAGGCATGTTTTCCTGAACTGCCACCCATGGTCGGATTCGCTGTGACGGCGACGTTTCGCTCGGCTGCTCCGGCCACGGGCAATGCTTACGGCAGCCTCGAACAACAAGTCGCATCCTTCAAAGAGGTTCCGCAGCCTCCTATTGTCGTTTTTCAGGACCTTGATGATCCCCCGGCAGCGGCCACGTTCGGAGAGGTGATGTGCACCACGTACAAGACCTTCGGTGCGGCAGGCTTGATCACCAGCGGGGCAGGCCGGGATCTGGATCAGGTACGGGCACTTGGTTTTCCTGTTTTCACCAACGGAGCAATCTGTGCCCATGGTTACTGTCATATCCCCGCGATCCAGGTACCTGTTCACGTCGGAGGCATTACTGTCAATCCCGGCGACCTTCTTCATGGTGACTGCAACGGCGTGACAACGATTCCTGGCGACATCGCTGGCGAAGTCGCCCAAGTCTGTGACCAATTTGTGGCGGCCGAAGCTGTGGTGCTCGATTATCTGAGGTGCGGCAGTGTCACGCCCAAGGGACTGGCTGAGGCCAGAGAGGAATGCCATAGCATGATAGAGAAGTTAAAGGAGCAAGTTGCCCGGAAATAGAGACCCAACCAGACGCTGAACCGGAATCCTGAGACGCCTCTCTGCGATTTGGGAAACAGTCCTTGACATGTCGCGAATGATCGCGGGACAATCATTTGTAGACTCGGGTGAAGCCAGCGGGGTCCCCACGGTTGGCGGCTCTATTCATGAAGGCGGAAGGCTAAAGCATGGGACAGGGTGAAGACCACGATGATTTGTATCCGCGTTCTCAACCGGCGTGGCAAGGGTGTCAAGAGTCCAGTCGCCTCGCTTTGAACACGCCAGCCGGGATGTTATACGGAAACCATATAAAACCCCTGGCGGAAAGAAAAACCGCCCGTTAGCCAGGGAGGAGCAAAGCCATGAGCAATGAAGAAAAGCCTATGCAGCTCCGTTTGGAGCTTCAGCTTAACCCTGTCGCTGATGAGGTATCGGCGATCACGGCTGTTGTACGGCCCATACTAAAGAGCGTGCTTTACGCGTTAAAATCTGACGTCGTTGAGGAAATGGGCGGATTTGAAAACGTCAAGGTCAAGATGCTTCCCAGACTGTATAGACCTGGCGACCGCGACTGTGGGCTCTGCTTTGAGTATGCCGTGCACGATGCGATGAATCGTCATGAACCTTCCGTACTGGAACGTCTTAGCGATGCGATGAGAAATCATTGTAACGTCCCTGGAACTACTACAGCGTCGATTCTCTTCGGTGCGGAGAAGGCAGGCGCACTCAATCTCATAAATACAGCCAAAGAACGACTTACGGAAGATTCCAGACTTCTGGCCGGTGTCCGCGGACAGCCAGCAAAGCTCAAGCGGCACATTGATAGTTTGGCCGCAGCATTTCGCAGGAAAGACGTTCGCGACGCGCTTCCCTGGAGCATATCGGGTACTTGGAAGGCGGACTTGTTTGTGGGGTACACAGACTCCGACCGTTGGGTTGCCACAACTGTCAAAATAAACCCGGATCACTTGGAGGGTGCTCGTGGCCTTCGGATTGGGATTGTTCCCGCCCGGGAGGCAAAGAGTGATCTCGTGAGACGCGACGACTCCAGAAACCTCATTATTTGCCCCCTTCCCCATGATGGCGCGTTCATGGAGGTTTTCTACCAGGGATGGGTTGTCGTGCAGCAGTTCATCAAGGCCGACGCACACTTGCCCAAAGAGGTATACTTGCCCCGACAGGCCGAGAGACAGGTAGCGAGGTATCTAGAGGATCGACGGGAATTCCCGGTGCTCGATGTAGTCGATGCGCTCCACCCACTATCCCAACCCGGGCTTCTCGAGACTCAAGAACAGTCAGCTGAGTTGGTGAGTCGCCGAGAAAAGGCCGTTACGATAGGCACGGGCGCAGTTGTTGCGCCAATAGCGCGCGAAAAAAATGAAAGCGCGGTAGCTGGCTAACTGGCGCATGCAGCTCAGGTTTGTCCTGTCACAGCGCTCGCGCGAGGGCGGGCATCCTCGCTGCGTTCCCTGACCTTCGGCGAGAGAAATGGGGGATAGGCACCTGTTTTGAGACGGTTTGACTTGGTTCTATTGCTCGCCTCATATGGTGAAACTCCCAGGTAAAGGTTTTATCCGGAAACCACATAAACCCTGGTTAGCTGACATTTTAGTGGTCTAAGGAGGAGCTATGAAAATACTTCGACAGATTGGCTCGCTGGCCTTCGTGTTAGGGCTGTTCACGGCAGTATTTGCAGGGATACCCTGGCACGTGATGGTGGCCGATGATCCGCCCGTGCCCTGGTGGCTCAGGATAGCCGTTTTCTGCCTTTTAGGGGGCATTCTTGTGGTTCTGCTGACAGTGGCTCTCGAACAGAGGAAAAAGAAAACATCAGGAGAGGTCCCACTGCCTACTGAGCCTGATCGCACGGTTTTGCTGATGAATTCGGTACAAATACCTGGCCGAGACATCACGGAGATCCTCGGTCTCGTCCAGGGCCATACGGTATTTGCTATCTGGTTGGGCAAAGACCTATCGGCCATAGTGAGGTTGATCCTTGGCGGCGAATTGACTGAATACACAGAGATGATGGGGAGGGCTCGGGCAGCAGCTACCAATAGGATGATCGCCCAGGCGGCAGAGATGGGGGCGGATGCAATCATCAATGTTCGCTATATGACTACGAGTGTTGTAGCGAGTGCGGCGGAACTTTTAGCTTACGGCACCGCGGTCAAGCTCAGCGAATAGGGTGCGGCTGTATTTCCGTTGCACAGCTCCCGGTCTCACGGGAAGAGGAAGGCAGGCTCTCAACCCCGCCCTCAGCGAGGTTGGGATTTTCCTACGGGGCGTGGGTCTACGAGGCTCCTTCACTGAAGCACCGGAAACGCGCGAAAGGCCCCCCAAGGGACGCAATACCATAGCCCGCTGGAGCCCGTTGAAAACTCGTTTTTTCTTGACAAATGACAGAATATATGGCATAATCTCGTCGAAAATCAGGGACAGCAGGACACTGGACGATGGACTCGAGTCAAACAGGGCATTCCAGTATGCCCTCTCGTCGAGAAAGTACTGGAAAACACTGAAGTTTTCGCCCCTTTTCGGGTTTAAAAGGGCGATGCGCTTCCCGTTCATTCACAACGGGTTGCGACGCAAAAAAGGCCACTTTTTGTGCATAAAAAGTCTATAAATGACACCGTTCGCGTCGCCCGCAAGAACCCGAGAAGCTGTGGGGCCCTATTTGTGGGCGAGAATTCGGCTGAGGCGGCGCCAAAGGCGCCACTCCAGCCCCCCAATAGTGGAGAGGCGGGAACAGTGAGGGAAAACAGTGAAAGCCAACCGACACGCCACGGAGACGCAGCCGCACCCAGCGAATAGATCGCCTTGCGGGAGGATATTAATATCTCCTAACCTGAGCGATTTTTTTGTGGCCAAAAGGGTACCCCTTGGGTTAAGCTTCTGGTATAGAACAAGATGCACGGAGCGGCAGTGGACGCCGCGCTTAACCCAAAGGGTGAGGTGATATGATGA
>Ga0209979_1003181_pt1 | contig 14774 bp, 12 predicted proteins | sample AnhtaG_FD_183114 | JGI IMG/M metagenome (GOLD analysis project Ga0209979, IMG submission 183114) | Deep subsurface microbial communities from Anholt, Denmark to uncover new lineages of life (NeLLi) - Anholt_01485 metaG (SPAdes) (version 2) | ecosystem: Environmental > Aquatic > Marine > Oceanic...
TCCCTTCTTATAAATATAACTATACTACCTATCACACCAACTAAAAATGTTATTGGACATATAATGGTTGCTAAAATAAAGAAAAAGGGTTCATCCCCAACACCTATTCTATCCCAAAAATTAGTTCCGAATAACTTAATAAAAAAGGCATAGAAAAGATTATGCAAAATAACACCAATAGGAATTCCTATAGCAGAAGCTCCTGTTAAAATTAAAAATTTTTTTAATAATCTATCTATTTTTTCCCTTATGGATAAAAATATCAAAGCTATACCTAATAAAAAGAAAATAATTCCAGATACAATTATAAAATAGAAACTCCAATATCTTCTAAATATTGGAATTGTAATATAACCTACTATCAAAACAAAAACTACTACTAATGCCCAAAATATCACTTTTAATATAAAAGAAGGATTATTTACCTTCTCTTGATTCCTTTTTAATAGATTCACCATTTTCCCAACCCCTTTTAATTATATTTAGAAATAAAGATGAGTATAAAATATTACCATAATATATAGGAATTGAAAGTAAATCATATATGATTAAAGATAGAAGTTTCTAAAGAAAAATAGAATGGAAATTTAATTTTAAAGATTTTTTTAATTATCTTAACTCAAATAAAGCAAGATTTATATATACCATTGAAGTATAGAGTTGAATATGGTTCTTTAATTTTCAATGGTTTTTACAATTTTATATATTTCTTATATCTATAAATCATATTTATTAATGAAGTATTTAAAAGATCTATTCTTATGCGTGGCTATATCAATATTAAAAAATTTCAAGATTTCTACCATAAAATCTCTTCTTTCAAACTTTTTAGGTATTAAATCATTAAATTTTTCTTTAGTAATTTCATCTGTATTTTTCAATAAACCGATTTTTATTTTTCTTGCACATTCATTGTTTAATCCAGCAAGATACCAAGCTTCTATTTCCTTTATTACAACAATTATTTTGTTTTCATCTATATTTGTTATTTTTTTTTGTATACGTCGCTTTTTATGAGTTACACATGGCGCATTATTGATATCTCTTGTATAAATATAGTCATAATTCATTGATTTAATACTTTTAAGTAGATTTAGAAAATATTTTTTTGTGGTATTTGCATATGGTGTTATTTTAATATCATAATTTTTTTTTTGTAATTTAGGTTTTATTATTTTTTCAAAGAACCTTATATCATCATCACCTTCAACAAAAACATAAATTTTTTTATATTCCATAATTATTCTCCTAGTAAATTTTGTATATATAGTTCATCAATTCCTATTTCATTTTTTAGAAATATCTTTACTTCCTCATTATCAGATGGTTTTGAGATTGTGGAAAAACCATCTTTATCACGGCTAATCAGTAAAATATTCTTTAAACCTGCGTGTTTTACCATTTCGGGGTTATGAGTAGTAACAATAATTTGCTTTTTCTGTGAGGCTTCTTTCATCATATTCACCACTCTTGAAATAAGGTAAGGGTGTATATTTCTTTCAGGTTCTTCAATTATTGTCAGTTGATTTTTCCCAAAAAATAAAGCAACAACAAGAGAAGTGATATTTATTGTACCATCAGAAATCAAAGATGCAGGTAAATATTGTCTACCAAAATATTCTTCTCGTATTTTAAAGAGCAAAGATTTATCTGCAAATTTTTCTATATCCAATTCTGTCACAAAAGGTAAAAGATCACTTATTAAATTAAAAAGTTTTCTCGAATTGTTTTTATTTTTTAAGATATTTTTAAGGACTATGGATAGATTACTTCCATCCTCTTCAAATTCAGCTTTACCAGTTATTGGAGTAGCTCTTTTGGGCAATTTAGGGTCAAAATCATATATAGAAATATCACTTAGGGCCATTTCTAACTCATGAAGTGGTAAAACAAAGGGAATTTCAAAAAGAACAGTATTAGATGGGTATTTTCCTTCTCTAAGAAATGAAGGCAATATATCATTTTCATCTAGCATTACTTCCGGTGGTTTTTTTAAATTAACTTTTAATTTGCCATTTTCAAGATAATAGGAAATTTCTCCCTTTCCATATTTTTTTATTTCTTTAAATTTTGTCTTCAATCTTTTAAATTCGATAAAGTTGCAAAATTGTATTAACTTATCTTCCGTATTTTCGTATCTCTGTCCTCTCCTTTTAGGTTTCAAGACAAAATCATAAACTATTTCGTATGGTTTTATTCCTATTAAGTTTTTATTTGATTTTCGGAGAATCCTTCTAAATTGATGATCAGAAACAAAATTCACTAAAAGATTTTCAAGTTTGCCAATCTTTATATTTCTTAGATACTCAACACCACCTTGCATAGAAATTGCATTATCTAAACCAAAATTTACTATATCTCTTATAAATTGAAATATTTGAATAAAGTTAGATTTTCCTGAAGCATTAGCACCAATTAGCACATTAAATTTCCCAAGTTCTACTTCCAAATTATTAAAACTCTTGAAATTTTTTATATGTATTTTTTTTATAAACATGATCTTATCTCCTTTGTAAATAATGACAGATTAAATTTTTAACATACCTAATATTGTGATAAAAGCAACAATGTTCTGATAAACATTATCTAGGTTATTAATTTTATATACTATATTATATGATTTTCTACATATTCAATCCTCTTCTAGAACCAAACTCCATATCCTTTTTAATGGCAATTCTGCTTTTAACTCATCATCAAATCGATCATAATGTTTAAAAATTTCATTAATCAGATCTCCTGCATCCCATAATCTCATAGAAAAAAATGCATCTCTTGCTTCCTTAATAGCACTATTTGTAAATCCTTCAAAAGAAATTAATAATCCTTGATCAGCTCTAACTTTTGTCATTACTCCTTGCAGTTCTCTCAAGACTTTGACATTGATTTGAGATGATGAAGATTTTACCTGTACACAAATTCGAGGAGTAGTAAAACCAAGTGGTCCTGATGCAGCAAGTATATCAATACCTCCATCTGGACCCGGACTGGATTTCTTTGTAACATAACCTTGTGCTTGAAGAATCGCTTCCACTAATCGAGCTAAATTATGTCCTTTAAATTTTCGTCTAATAAACTTTGCAATTTGATCTCTTGCATATTCTTCGATATCGATAGTTTCCTCAACAACTTCTAATTCTTTACCAGTATCTACTACAAATTCCTCCTTCCTTAATAGCTCTATAATACGATTTTCAGCATTATTTCTGCTTATTTGACAAACTGTTGAAAGAGCACCAAATGAGTATAATAAGTCTTGATCAAATGCAGATCTAGGAATTGTTTTTAACCACTTTACTTTTCTAAGATGCTTAATATTATCAGCCAGTGGTTCATATTGGTATTCTCCTTCTACTTTCCCAATTGCTATAGCAGATTGCGTTTTAAGTGGAAGTGCTACAAGATCACCTTTTTCTATATCATGAATAAATCGCCATACTTGTCCAACTTGGTTAGCAAATTTCCTTTTATTATCCACTTCATCAGGATAAACACCAGTATAAAATTTTGTAAATTCTTCTTTAGTTTTTATATTTGAAAGATCAGGCAATTTATTCCATCCAATTGTTACAACATTATTATCTAAAGCTCCTTGCTCCTGCTGCCCATATCTACCTGCTCTTACCATCCAAAGACTCATATAATTCCCTCCTTATATAAAGAATAAACAAATATTTAAACAAAATATTTTCTGTACAATAAAATTATATATAAATTATAGAAATACCTATAAAATTACATTATAGATTAAATTGTTAATATTCTAAACTAATTTATCTTTTCCTTCTCCAATTTAAACTTCACCTCATAAACATATAAATCAATATCAGGTAAAGACTTTAAAGAATATTTTATCTTTTCGTCAGCTTCAAAAACTATTATTATTCCTTTAACTTTTTTTGTTTTAGCCAAATTTTCTTTTACCCATGCAACATATCTAGTTATTTGTCCAATTACAGAATCAGAAGACTTTCCCTTTTTTAGCTCAACAACTAAATAATCACCTGTTTTCTTATTTATCGCTAAAATGTCTATATAACCAATATCAGTAGGATATTGCTGGCTTACTAAATCCCCTTCTTCATAAATTAATTTGTAATCTTTACCAAATGATGTTCTTTGCCAATTAGAAATTAAGAAGTCTTCTAGGTGTTTCTCCATGCCAAAGTTGTAGATATTTTCAATACCATATTCTTCTGCTTCTTTTTGAAATATCTCTTCTTCAGGCATTTTAATTTCAAATGGACTATAACCTGTAATTTCACCCATAATTCCATCAACTTGCCAAAGGCTAATAGTGTATTCCACAACAGTATCTTCTCTGATCTAATTCTTTTTCATATCTTACAAAAACATCACTTGTAACTGCGTTCATATATTTTATTAATACTTTTTCAATAATCATTTCTCCCTTCTCATATACTAATATCAAATTATAATCATAAAGATAAGAGAGCTTACCAAAAGTAATATTATAAAATCTTCTTTAAACTAATACTATTAACAGAAACCTTTTCTAGTTGTTCTATATCATTAAGATCTAAATATTTATCATCAATTCTAAGATGAACTATAGATATACCTGTTGGAGACCAAGTAGGTGAAAAATCATAATTTTTTCCTGATGTCAGCTTATGAAATTTTCCCTTTCCATCAGCTTTTGTAATATAAATATGACTATGTCTTAAATTATTAGATTCTCTATTGAAAACAATAAATTGTCCATCAGGTGACCAACAAGATGCATTTTCAGAACTTTTTAATCTTGATATTTTATAATACTTATAAGTAGGAAAGGAAAGAATATAGATTTGATATAAATCAGGATATTTATAATTACCCTCATTAACAGTTATAACTAACCTATCACCTTCTGGTGACCATTTACCTCCTACTACATTTAAATTGCATGCTCTTATTATAGATTTATCCCTTAAATTCATTATATACAAACCATCTTCCCCTAAACTTACAGCAAGATATTTACCACATGGAGACCAATCCAAATCAACTGGTAAAATCCCAGTTTTTTCAGTATCCAAAATTATATATTCCTTATCTTCTTTTAAATCAACAACTTCTATTCTATCTTCTAAATTAAATCTTACTATTAATTCTCTGGTCCCTTGTTCTACATACGCATGTTGGCAACATATTGCTTCTTTATCATCAGGAGAAAAAGTAAGTAAATATCCATATAAAGTTATAAAATATTCCAAATTATCAAAGTCATATATGATAGTACTTGCACTGCCCAATGTGTAATTACTAACACCTATGGCTAATAGTGAGCCTGTTGATGAAAATTTAATAGAACTTAAACAACCAAAACGATCCTCTAATTCCTCCGGAGATTTAAATATTACTTCTTTACCAACAACTTCATAAAAAGAAATATTTCTTTTCAAAAAAGAAATTTTTTGTTTTAAATTATCAAGGTTTATATCTATTCCTATTAGATATAAAGAAATTAAATTTTGAAAAATATTTTCACATTGAGCTAGTGGTTTTTCTCCTGCTTCATGAGTACTTACTTGTCTATTTACGAAGGCGTATCTATTCATAGCTTCAACTGCGTTTTTTTTATTCCAGAATTCATAATTCGTTTTATATATATCAGTAAGAAAACCGTTATTCAAATCAAACGCATTTTCCATTAGTTTAGGAATATTCATTTTCCAGAAATTGATATCAGGATATTTCAGGTGAACTAGAATTTTTAAAAAAACCTCATATTTGATAATAATAGTATTTAAATTATTCACTATCCTTCCAGTTTCTGCTCTTCCAGCATAATAATACGACTTAAAAGCTGTTTTAAATTCAACTCCAAAATTTTTTAATCTTTCCTCTGGAATATCTAAATCTATTAATTCAAAAAATATTTCTAATATTTTTTCAATATTATGTTTGTATTTATAAATTATTTTATTATTAAATGGATTAGTTGGTTTAATACAATTTGATCTTACATAATCCTCGAAACAATGATAAAAAATCTTTGATTTTGGTAAAAAATTCATAAAAATCGCCAATTAATTAGAGACTATAAAATAAAAATTTTTAGAAAAATCTTTATAATTAATTTGGTTCATTTTTAATTATTTTCATCTCCTCCTCTGTAATTCCATAAAGTTCATAAACCAAATCATCAATTTCTTTATCTACTCTCTCAATATGGTCTTGAAGTCTATCTTTTTCACTGCCCTTAACAGTTTGAACCTTCTTATTCAGATCTAGTATTATATCCACTAAAGTTACAAGGTTTTTATGTAATTTTTTGTCTATGGCATTGTTAAAATCAATAGTTCGAATTGGCAAATCAAGTATTGCACCTTGTCGAAGATGAGGAAAAGCCTTTTTATCTCTTTCACCAAATTTTGAAAAATAATATTCTGCCATTAGGTGAGAGTTTAAAATGCCTAGCATATATTTTAGACTTGGCTTATCTTTTCTGTTTTTAAATATGTATATAACTTGGATTACATAAAACTCTGAATTGTCGTAAGTAGCATTAATTCCTACCCCAGTTTTCCTAATAAGTATCTTCTCACCTTTATATAAAGAAGGTTTCTTATAATTAATATCTGATACCCCTAGTTTTAAATATCTATGTCCATAAATTGTATATCTTCCTATGTCTTCGCCAACCAAAAAAGGGACACAATCTTCACTTATTTTTTTCTCAGATATAATTTTGCTTCCTTTGCCAATTTCCACTCCACGAGCATTTTTAACAAAATCTCTGAAAGGTTTTGAATGTACTTCTATCTTCTTAATAATGGTATTTAATAAGTCAGATTGATAAATTGTGAAAAGGTGGTGTTTTTCATTATGGAATCTCACCTGAGGAATTTTATATTCTTTTAATTTATTACTTTTCAAATCCTCTATCTCAAGTTTTACACTTATTTTACTTCTTTTCCGCTTATTTTCTTCTTTTTCTTTCTGAATTACTATTATTAATGCAGGCATTTCAACTCCTTCAAAAATATACTCTCCTACATCAACAATTTCTAAAATTGAAACATAATTTAATAGATATTTACGGAAAGGCTCATAATCTAAATTCATTACAAATCTACTTGGTATAATAAAACCTAAAATTCCCTTATTTTTTAATAAACTTATTCCTTTCTCAACAAAACCATTAAATATATCAAATTGTTTCCTCATTGATTCGAAATTAACTTTGTAATAATTTTTATCTCCGTCTCTCATAAATTTCGATTCAACCCAGGGTGGATTTCCTGTTACTACATCAAAACCCGTATTATCTTTTTCTCTTCCATATTCATCAAAAAAAATTTCTGGGAATTCTAATTCCCAATGGAAGAAATGATTTTTGTTATTCAGAATGAATGCTTTTTTAAACCATTCTTTTTTTATCACTTCTTTCCATTCACCTTGTGTTTCTAGCAATCCCAGCATCCACTCATACTCAATATTTTTATTATCAAAATAACTACTTATCCATATATTTGCTGCATCTTTAAAGGGTATTAAAACACCAAGAATTTTATTATAAATGTTCTCTTTCTCCCTTATTTGCTCTACTTTATCTGATGGTTCTTTCAAAATCTTTATTACATCACTTAAAACAATGGGTAAACGTTTTTTTAAGGATTGCTCATACAAACTAAGTTGAATAAACTTTTCTTGAGTCGTTATTTTTTTTCTTTTTACACTAGGTAGCTTACCCAAATCTCTAATCTTTGCTCCAATTAGACTATTTCCACATTTAAGATGGTAATCTAAAAAGGATAATGGTTTATCTTTTGATACAGTGGATAACCACAGTGAAAGCTTTGCCAATTCTACTGCTAATGGATTTAAATCAACACCATAGATACATCTTTCTACAACTTCCCTTCTAGCCCATCTAATATCCTCTTCTTCAATTTCTTTTGGACTTACACCCAAAGCTTCTACAAGACTCCTTGCAATAAAATCTGTTGCTTCTACTAGAAAATGTCCTGATCCCATCGCAGGATCTAATATTTTTAAAGATAAAATTTCATCAATTAAATCCTCTTCTCTTTTTATTTTGCTTTTTTTCTCCTCAATTAGCGGTGTTACTGTATTTTCTACAATATATTTAACAATATAATCAGGAGTATAGTACGATCCTGTAGCTTTTCTTTCACCTCTATCAGTGACTGGATAAAGTTTTCCCTTTAATACTTTATCTATTTCTTTTCTATTGCCTAATTGTTCAGATTTTATCCATGTTTCTTTATTGCCTTTTTTAATAGCTGACATGTCTTCTTGAGCTATCTTTAATTTATTTTCTAATAGACCCTCATATATTGAGCCTAGATGTCTAATATCAAGACTTGAATAATCCACAAATGCTTTTCCAGCTTCATTTTTAATTGTAGATCTTGATAGTAAATCTATAACTTTAGCTATAAAAGTATCTGAAATTTCATTTTTTTCTAAAAATGTATTTTTATCTGGATTAAATAATCCCCCATTATAAGGTGGAACAATAAATTCATCTTTAGAAATTCCAAAAGATTTACTTCCATTATTAATAAGATTAAATAAAACATTTATTCTACTCCAATAACTTTTTTGCAAAATAGGTATAGATTCATTGCTATCAATTTTCTTTGATATCTCATTTTTAATAGAATAAAGACTATAGGATTTTCTATATATCAATTTTTGTAATGGTAAAAGTCCTCTAGATTCTGCATAAAGAACAAATAATAATCTATATAAAAAGATTAAAGAGTTATCATGTATCTCTTGAAGGTTATCTATAGATAAATTATTTCCAGGAGTTTCTAGAAATCCATTTGCTAAAATTCTTATTGCTTTATAAACATTACTTTTTAAATCCTCACCTACAGCTTTTGCATAATCTATGCTTTCTTCATAAACTTTATTTAAAAAATCTGGAAAAGCCTTTTTTCGAAAGAATAGATAAAAATATTTAAAAGCTTCTAAATCATTGTTTTCTAGAATATTAACTAAATCAATTTCATAATAAATATCCAATTTATTAGATGTATTTCTTTCATAAATCCTCCAAAACCTCCCATTAGTTAAAATTCCCCACTTTACTTCTGCTAACCATAGATACCTTTCCATTTGTAAAGAGGGAGCATAAACTTCAAATGGATCACTTTCACTTTTTAACTTTCTATCAAGAGACCTTTCCCACCTCTTTACTTCACCTACTGCAATAGCATTTCCAAAGTAATCTTTTGATAATTCTGCTTTAACTTTCTCTTCCTCTGTTTCATAAAAAGAGTAATCAGGCTTTTTATATTTTCTAAGACTTGGTTGTACCTCCCATTTATGTCCAAGAACTCTTAAAATTGGTCTTATAAACTGATCTTCTAATGAAGGTTCATTTAAACTTTCAATAACATCCTTTTTTCTCTCATAAATCTCTTTTATTTTTTTAAAATATTCACTTACATCAATTTCCCAAATTGGATCATTTGGAAGTAATTCTTTCAAATAATAATCTGAAAATAATCTACTATTTTTAAAAAAATATCTTTCTTTCATTCTTTCTCCTTAATTAGGTTGGAATAATTACTGCAGCTGATAAAAGCTCTGGCATCTCTTCAATAATTTGCTGTTCAATATTAAGTTTTTCAAAATATGATTTGTATTTTTCTTGTAGATCCTTTAGTCTTGCCTGTTCTCCCCTAATAGCTATTTGCATATCTTCACCTTCAGCTAATCTTTGTCTATAATTTTTAATTCTTTTTTTAATTTGTTCTATTCGAGGAATAAAATATACTTTAGCATCAATTCTTTTTATTCTTATCTCTATATTTCCCCTTTTTTCAACCTTTGACGAATAGTTAATTACTTCCTCAATAGCTTTTTCTTCTGCTATATCATATAAATCTAAGCATTTTTTGCTAAAATTTATAATTAATTGAGATTTAACTTTTTGTCCTCAATATCTTTTAATTACAATCCTTTATTCCCCCCAATCATTTTGTTTTACCTATCCCAGCTTGTTAATGGTCTGGTAGTCGTTTGCCGTGCGTTTGTGTGTTTACAGATTTTATAGCACTTTCCTCCTCTCTGGCGCTGTTGACCGTCTTTTAACCACCAGCAGATTCCCTATTCAAATTTAAAGAAATTGTGTTGTGTCTACATACATCGCGGCAATTAATCCGGTAGAATCCTTTTTCTTTTTATTCTCTTCAAGTTGCACAAAATTTATCAGATAAATAATTAAAGATTTGACCAATTGTAATAATTTGATTGTTTGAGACAGCATAGTTTTGTAGCCAATATTATATTTATTCACCTTTTTGTCCCAACTTGTCAATATAGAGTCGTAAATTACTAATCTCTCATGAACTGAAGCATTTCTAATATCTTGTATTCTTTTATAATAACCAGATTTAAAATCCAAAAAAATATCATAAAGAGCGTATAAGCTTATATTTTTAGAATTTACTATTTCAGGTCTAATTTGCCATTCATTTTTATCGTTTTTACATTGCCAAATTGTTGTAAAATATATGTTACCTTCAACATCAAATTTATAGTATTCTTTGATGAATCTAGATATTTTATCTAAGATATTGTATGCTTCTTTGAATGCAGTTTTTAGCAAACCAATGTAAATATTGAACATGCTGTAATCTAATGTATTTACAAATGTTGTTCTCTTACTGATATTGTCAAAATCCTCTCTTTTGAACTGCGATTGAACTAGTAGTAATCTTGCTGTTGCATAGTCCTCTTTTATTTGATTGATGTATTTGGCTAAATTATAGAAAGTCTTATCATCATCTATAGGTGTAATCAAACTTATAAAAACAGGATCTCCAATTGAAGCTTCACATCCATCCTCGTGAATATGAAAATTCAAAAAAAGCTTATGTTTCGAACAAAATTCTATATAAAATTTCTCAAACGAAGTTGCACGTGGTAGATCATATCGAGGATGTTCTAAATTTTTAGATAATATATTTTTGTCTTTAAATTGTTTTTTGATTCGTTGGATTTCATCTTCAAAATTCATTTTTGCTGCAACACCACCAAACTTAATTAAATCCTTGTTTTCTAATGCTGACTTTAGCATTTGGCATGATTTTATATACATTGCTCCTCTATAAATCCCAGAAATATCAGCAAAGAATCGCATAGCTATTGCCTTGTTCCCAAGAGCCATTGGGAAACTGGGATCAATTTTTAACGCTTCATCATAAGCATAAAAGGCTTCTACTCCACGACCTAACGAATCCAAACAATTCCCATAATTTGTCCAAAGTTTGCTTCTTAATTTAGAATCAATATGATTTGCTTCCATTATAGCTTCTCTAAAATTACGCTTGGCATTTTGTAAATTTTCATTATCAACTATTTGCTCAACGTCTCTTTCTCTTTCATATTTGAGTTGATAAAAAGACATATATCCATTGGCACAATTATAGTAAAGATTAACTTTTTGATTCACATAAGAGGATTCTTTCAATAATTTTTGTCCTTTAATAATTCCCTCTTTAATAATTTTGGAATTTCTCAATCCAAACCCAATTTCAATCAGGAAACCTACCTTATTGAATTTTATCTTATTATTTTTAGGATTTTTAGATCCTAAATCACGGAAGCGATTTAGTGCTTTTTGATAGTCTCCTCTGTTTATAAGCTCAGAAATTGCATATATTTCCTGTGCTATTTTGTGTTCCTTTTTCATATTCATCCTTCCAAAGATTTTATGGATGTTTTTTTATTATCCGTCCATTTTATTTAGTGACCAATAGCGTATAACTTGTTTTTATACGAAATATTTTTATTAAAAAAATTTTTATATTAAAGAAATTTATACAAAATTTATTTATAACTTAAACATTTCAAATTTTAACAAATATATATAATTATTCAAAATTATTTGAAATGAATCTTAACAATTGTAATTAGAGAGTAGTATAAAAAAATTGGCTCCCCGGGCAGGACTTGAACCTGCAACATAACAGTTAACAGCCATTCGCTCTGCCAATAGAGCTACTGGGCAATGACAATTATATATCTTAGTTATTATTCCTCTATAAAATAGTCTAAATCTATTTTTTTGATCTGGTAAGAAGAAATATTTGATACTCCAACATTATTTTCGATCATTAATATGGCTAATTGTATACCATCAATAAGGACAATCTTACTATCTATTTTAGAAACAAATTCTATTGCACTTCTAGTGAAATTAGAGGTTGTTATAAATATTCCCTTTTTTGCTTTCTTTCCTTGTAGCGCACCTGCAAATTTTTGTACTTCAGAACGACTAACTGTATTTTCCCATCTCTTTGCTTGTATATAAACAATGTCCAATCCAAGTTTGTCTTCCTTTATTATTCCATCAATACCTTCATCACCACTTTTTCCTATTGCTTTACCTGCATCTTCTCTTGATCCTCCATATCCCATTTTTAATAAAAGTTCAACTACTAACTTTTCAAAGAAATTTGGAGAACATCTTTTAACATTATCTATCAACTCAGAGATAAGGTCACTTTGTAATTTTTGATATCCAATTTCCATTAGTTCTTCAGGAGTATTTTCTTCAAATTTTAGTATTTCCTCTTCCTTGATTTCTCTTCTAACAGGTTTTGAATATTCTATAAATTTAATAAATTCTGGAAATTGTTTAAGATATTTAATATCAATATATTTTGGAGGATCTTCTAAAACCTTGATACCGCTGTTAGTGATACTAAAATAACCTCTTCTAGTTGATTTTAATAAACCTGCTTTTTTTAAATAAGTTTTTGCCCATCCAACCCTATTATCAAAAATTGTTTGTTGACCACTTTGTAAAAGTTCTTTTCTTTCTTCTTCAGTCAAATTGAACTTATTTGCAATTTTCTCTATTGCATCACGAATATGATGTTCTTTCTTATCTCCTGCATATTTTAATAGTGGAAGCATAATGTTTTGATAATCTGGTATCATCTTATCACCTCAATTGTTTTAATTAATATTGAAATCTTATATAAATCTTTTTTATTAGTAATATTTTTCTTAAAAAATCTTACTTAAAAAATTAATAAACATTGGGTACAAATATACTTTGTAATTTAAACTACCCCAATTTTAGCAAATCCAGACAATAATATAAAATTATTTGAAAGAAGTTAAAATAGAGTTAATTGAGAAGTTATATATAAGGAATTGGCTCCCCTCCCCTAGTAGAACCTGAACCTGCAACATAACGGTTAACAGCTGTTCAATCTACCAATTGAGCTATTTAAGGAGTCATTTTGATAACTATTTCAGACTCCTTTAAAGTATTTTTTCATTTTATCTACCCAAGAGAAAAAAGAAATATATAAATCTATCCTATTCTGGAAAAATGAAAAGACCTACCCCACTTGCCCATATTAAAAAAATGAAATTTTGTTTTTTATCGTTGTTATTTGACACGAAGAGCAAGGTTGGGAAGCAATCACAGAGGGGTGCAACTATCATACTCATTTCAATTATTCCTTCATGATTTTCATTGTATCGGGTAAATATTGTTTCCACTTATTTATGAATTTATATTTAAGACCTACTTCTTTAATTCTTGGAAATTTCTTGAAGATTATCATATTAACAATATCAAATATTTTGTCAGTTGCTCTTAGTGTGTCTCTTGCAAGATTTTCATTAAATGAATCTGTCACAAGACTTGAAAAATCTTCCGTCGCAACTATATCCATCTTGCATCACATCTTAAATCATATCAGATTCGACAATTTCACAATTTCATATTAAATTTTATGAATAAAAAAAGTTGTAAAATAGCAATTTGTGGAAATCTTTGATTTCCTTTTTATCCGCTGTTAGGCAAAGTTCAATAAAGTATGAAGTCGATATCAAGCACAGATATCCCACTGTCACCATCTATATCTCCTTTATTAAGTGTTTCAGCACATTCATGGCAGTTGTAAATAGTCTTTAGATACTTCTTTTCCAATAATGGTGGAATAAGATTGTAAAATTTCTTTTCATTAGGGTATATTACCCTGAAAAAATCGTAGAGCCCTTTCGTTCCTTTGGAAGAATTACACTCTTGGCATGCCCATACTTGGTTATGGATACTTTGAATTCTGTCACATGTTCTACATTCAGGTTTAATTTCTAAAGACCTTGGCACTATATGTTCTTTATGAAGGTTACTTCTTGCTCCACAATATATACATTTCTTTTCTGACTCGACGAATTGCCAATCTTCTCGAGTGATTTCTGACTAAGATTTAGCACCACTTTTTAACTCTCGGAATGTTTCTTTTATAAATCCGTAGTGCTGTCTTTTTGCTTCTTTACTATCAGATATGTCAAAAGCTCTTCTGGCGATGATTTTTGCATATTGGTAATATATCAAATCCAGGATTGTCTTTACATCCCTATCTGGCATTTTTTAAATCTCCCTCTATTGTTTGAATTTCTCCTAACATTCTGCTATTATGTACAGTCGCCACCATTAGTTTCATTAATTCTTTTAATAAAGTATTTAATATAAAACCAATTTCTATTAGGTAAGTCAGTTTTTGTTGAAACCTCGTATTCAAAATCTTGCCAACTACCAGAATTGATATCTTCAGAAAATGAATCGCCGTTTAATCCACCACTTCGTCCTACTCTCATAATTTTTAATTCTCTAAATTTTTTATATATTTCTATTCCCTTTCTTCTTCCCTCAGAGTTTTTTCCAAATTGATCTATAGTATACTTTGAAACAAGGTCTGAATAATTATCGACAGCGAATTTTAATATGTCTATAAAATAATTATATTCAGAAACATCTT
>Ga0209979_1003182_pt1 | contig 14769 bp, 13 predicted proteins | sample AnhtaG_FD_183114 | JGI IMG/M metagenome (GOLD analysis project Ga0209979, IMG submission 183114) | Deep subsurface microbial communities from Anholt, Denmark to uncover new lineages of life (NeLLi) - Anholt_01485 metaG (SPAdes) (version 2) | ecosystem: Environmental > Aquatic > Marine > Oceanic...
TGGGGGGAGGGGTGTCCGAGTGGTTTAAGGAGGCGGTCTTGAAATCTGTCATCAGGTGTCCCAAAGGGTATTAACAGATACAAAATAGGGCTTTTGTGTCAATAATTAAAATCCTGTTTTGTGCGTATAATGTCAACCAGTGTTAACCCGTTGTAGCCTGTCCGTTAGCTAAATGTTAGCTATTTTTTGCTTCAGTTTGAACGTAAAATCCGTAGTAGCAACCGAATTCATTGAAGGCATAAACCCTACCTAACGGCTTGACCTTCCACCAGGCTAAGCCGTAGAAGTGTACTATTTTTGATCAGAAGGAATAGCCGGGGGTCATGTTTCTGAAGCTTTGGAGTATAAGTTAATTCTATACCTAGTTCCTTTGCTTTTTCCCTCAGGGTCTGACAAAATGTTTCTACTGCATCATAATGGCGAGCGACATAACCTTGAAGATATTGTTCAAACTCAGCCTATCGCCTTTCACTATCACTTTCTAATTCAGGAGCTAGCTTCACGCAACAAAAAGATTAATTGTGTGATAGCTCTCATCTAGTGCCAATCATCCCCCGAATCCTCACTGACCAGCACAAAGCCCCCATTTTATTATTACCCGACCTGAAAATCTATAACACTTTCATTTTTATAACGGTTGCTGAAATGCAATTTTTGCATTTTCTATATCTATTTAGGGGGGAGCTCCCCCCTCCCCCGTTAGCTTCGATTCTGGAGGAGAAACTTACTGAAATAACCAGGTAAACCATATATGGTAAACGAGAGGGTAAACGGTATGGTAAACGTCATGGTAAACTATAGGGCACAATCCGATGAATTGTGTCCTACCCCGAGGTAGCCTTTATCACACATTCTGATGAAAAGTGCAGAAAGAAGTATAATAACCTATATAAATGAACACGAAAAAGTTGTCAAAATCGATTCGAAAATTTATTCGCAAGGAGAAGGCTCGGATTCGCCGGGAGGTTTTAGATTTAAAAGAACAGCAAAAATTAGTTAATGAGCTAAATCAACAATTTCATTAGGCGTAGATACGCTTGGTCAGGCAGAAGGAGTATAATGATAGGAGTGAGGATCCCAGTATCTTGGAGGAGTTGCCGAGGAAGCCTCAGGGGGCTACAAAGAGGTGCCACAAGTGGTAGGCGTTACCCACAATACCGGCATCTCCAGAATCGTTGCTAGAACAAAACCTATCACGGTAATTAAAGGAAGAAGCATTACTTGGGAGTGGCGAAACCATGAAACTGTGCATAAAGAGAATCTATTGCGATAGTTGTCAGAAGTTGGTCAGGTGCCGTGAGCAAGAAGCTGGTGGTGGGACACAAATCCTGTGTTTTAAATGTGGCCGACCCCTCCGGTTCTTAGACGGCGCTACCTGGAAATACATTCGGAAGAGTGCCTCAGCAAAAGGTGCAACCTGAACCTAAACTAGCCTGACAAGCGCGAAGAGAATTCGCAAGAGTCTATTACATGGCTCTACGTCAATAAGTGTGAAAGTCTGACCTCGCCTTACCTAGGGTTATCTTACCTTACGTTGATGTCTAGACGAGTAAGTGAGTTGGTGGGAAGGTTCTCGAAACCACCCTCCACGACGATCACACAATGGCTGAATGTTGAGTGAGAGATGGGGTTCGAGTCCTCTTAAGTGGAGCTGGGGTATCAATAGGTAGAACTTTTAAGATAGCGTTCAGTCTTGCTATTTTGAGTCAGCTTTAGCCCGCTAGTTTACCTGTCAGGTAATTTTCTAAATAGCCTGCTTTTTACGATTTGAAGAATGTTATTGATAGGCCAGGGTCTGGGCCTTTATGCTTCGCCGTGGAGAGGCGATGTTCCTCAACCGTTGTGCATGAGTCAGTAACTTCTTCCTCAGCCTGATATTCTTGGGAGTTACCTCAACCAGCTCATCATTTTTGATAAAATCGATGGATTGCTCCAGGCTCAGCTTAATGGGTGGAGTCAGCTTTACGGCAATATCAGAGGTAGACGAGCGTATATTGGTCTTCTTTTTTTCTTTGCATACGTTGACGGGTATGTCCTGCAGCCTTGAATTAATGCCCACTATCATACCCTCGTAAACTGATGTTCCGGACTCGATGAAGGTGACACCTCGCTCCTGTGCGTTATTAAGACCATATGTGACGGCTATGCCCTGCTCTGACGCTACCAGAACGCCGCCGCGATTCGGGGCTATTCCTCCCCGCCATGGTTCATAGCCTAGAAAAATGGTATTCATTATGCCTTCGCCGCGGGTGGCGGTAAGAAAGGCGCTGCGGAAACCAATTAGTCCTTTTGTAGGTATATGGAATTCTAAACGTATGTTGTCATGGCCATCGTTGTGCATATCACTAAGCTGGGCCTGTCGCTTGCTCAGCATCTCGGTTAAAGCTCCAATGTATTTATCTTTGGTATCAAGGGTAAGAGCCTCCACTGGTTCCATAAGCTTGTCGTCGACTACTTTGGTGATAGCTTCTGGCCTGGAGACTTCAAATTCGTAGCCCTCCCGGCGCATGGTCTCAATCAGGATAGCCAGATGCAGTTCCCCCCTCCCCTTTACCAGAAAGGTATCCGGACTATCTGTATCCTGTACCCGGAGGCTGAGATTAGTTTCCAGTTCCCTGTAGAGTCTTTCCCGCAACTGGCGTGTGGTGCAGAAGCCTCCCTCACGGCCGCCAAATGGTGAGGTATTTACTCCGAAGGTCATCTCTATCGTCGGTTCGCCAATCTCTATACGTGGTAGAGCTTCAGGCTGGTCCGAACTGGCAATAGTATCGCCAATACTGACTTTTTCAATACCGGTCACAGCTACTATGTCACCCGCTTCGGCTTCCTCTACCTTCAAGCGTTTAAGACCTAGATAAGTAAATACTTCACCGATTTCATAATGAGTTACACTTCTATCAGAACTCAAAATGGCTACGGAATCATGGGGGGCGATCTTGCCTCTCCAGATTCTCCCAATGGCTATTCTACCTTTGTGGCTGTCATAATCTAGGTTAGAAACCAACATTTGAAATGGGCCACTTTTAATTTGAGGTGGGGGCACTTTTTCCAATATGCATTCAAGGAGAGGAAAGATATCTTTGCCTTTCATCCCCAGTTCGGTTACGGCTGTACCGTCCCTGGCACTGGCATATAAAAATTGGAAGTCAAGCTGGTCAGCACTGGTGGCTAATTCTAGGAATAGGTCCTGGGTGAGCCTGGTTACCTCCGCTATCCGCGAATTATTCCTGTCTATTTTATTGATAACCACGATGGGTTTTAGACCCTTTGCCATAGCTTGTCGAAGCACAAACTTGGTCTGGGGCATGGGGCCTTCTATAGAGTCCACCAGAAGCAGACAACCGTCAGCCATACTAATGACACGCTCTACCTCTCCGCTAAAATCAGCATGCCCCGGGGTATCGATGATATTGATTTTGACTCCCCGGTAAAGCACGGCTGTATTCTTAGAAATAATGGTAATCCCTCTTTCCCGCTCGAGGGTATTATTGTCCATTATCAGCTCACCAACTACCTGGTTATCCCGGAATACCTTGCTTTGCTTAAGCATAGCATCTACCAGAGTAGTCTTACCATGGTCAACATGTGCGATAATGGCTATATTTCTTATGTCATTGCGATAATTCATGTGTGTAGTAGAATCTTCTCCTATATGAACGTATTTGTAGTCTATCTCCATCAGTGTTAACTACTCAACCTAAATATTCGGTAGCAATCACTACAGCGCACATGAGGCCCGGGGCATTCTAAGTTGCCAATGATTCCAGTAAATTACAAAATTCTCGGACCTTTTGAGTAGAGCCCTCGAGCTGCCCTGAGAGGCTGACCGCTAGCCCCCGATAGTTGGCAAGTTCTCTCTGACACTCCCTCCGGTACAAGCTGGGCACCCAGTCTATGCAAGATGATGGTCTAATAGGATGAATCAGACAACGGGTCACTTTACTACCCTCGATCCGTTCGAGAAAGACGCATGCTCCATTATTTTTACGGAGGAGAAAGTTCGTTGTTCCAGGCCATCTCTCATCTGTGTATCTGTTAAGGAATTCCTCCCAGACAAGCCCCAGCCCATCAGCAATACGCTGCCCTTCTGCCAGACCTATGTTAACCTGGTAGACAGTACAACATATACCGTAGCGGAAGCATGCCATGAAGGGCTCTACTTGCCCTATGCTCTTAGAAAGGTCAAGACCCGTCATACTGTACGTCGTCCTAATTAACGCGGAGGGCGGATGTATTCGTTGTCTGGTGCAGACACTGTGTAATCAAAGCTTTGCAGCGTCCGGTGCTCCAGTGGCGCATTGAGAAGATGCTCAAGGGCACGTACCATGGATGCATCTTCACTTGTCACTAATGTGAATGCGTCGCCAGTTTTGCCAACTCGTCCTGTACGGCCGATGCGATTAGTGTAGGCGTCCGTACTGTCAGGCATGTCGTAGTTAACGACGTGTGAAATATCCAAAACATCGATGCCACGTGCGGCAATATCGGTTGCTACCAGGACCTTAAATGAGCCGGCACGGAAGCCATCAAGCACAGCCTGACGCTGGTACTGAGACATGTTACCTTGCAATGAGATCGCTCGATAGCCTGCTTTTACTAGTTGCTGCGCAACGCGCTCGGCGCGGTGCTTGGTACGCGTAAAAATAAGTACCGAGTCTGTTTTGGTTCTACGTAAGAGCTCCCTTAGCAGAGCCGTCTTGAGATGCTGCTTTACAGGATACAATGCGTGTGACACCGTGGTTGCCGGTACCGTGCGACCAATTTGTACCGTGACCGGATCATGCAGGATTTCTTGTATCAGGCGCCGGATATCATTAGGCATGGTGGCCGAGAAAAGGAGTGTCTGTCGCCGGTGTAGTATACACTCCAAGACACCCCTGATGCTGGGTAGAAAACCCATATCAAACATCCTGTCTGCCTCGTCGATTACAAGAACTTCCAAATGTGATAAGTCAATTGTGCCCTTCCAGAGGTGGTCGAGCAGGCGGCCCGGACAGGCAGTAATTATTTCGATCCCACTGCGTAGTCTCCGGACTTGTTGATCTATACTAACCCCACCGTAAATGGCAATAGTCTGCAGTCTAGTTTGTTTCCCCAAGTCATTTATAGCCTCGCATGTTTGCTCGGCCAGCTCGCGCGTTGGCGAGATTATGAGAGCTCGGACGCAACCCCGTGGGCCTTGCAGCAGACGCTGCAGAATCGGCAGCACAAAAGCTGCAGTCTTGCCGGTCCCGGTCTGGGCCAGACCAATTAGATCACGTCCCTGCATAATTGGGGGGATTGATTTAAGCTGGATTGGTGTGGGTGTAACGTAACCGAGCGCCCGTACACCGGCCATGATGCTCGGATGAAAATTGAAGGTTTCGAAACTCATTAAAACTCCTTAGTAAAATTTAGAGTTACATGCGTCTAAAACATGGGCAGGCAACTCAACTTATTTTGTATTTTCTTTGTCTTACTCTGCTACTGGACCAGCCACCACGCTTGTCAATATAAGAGCCATTGAGCAAACTAGCGTGATCTGCTAAGTCTGATCGTATTGTAACAATTGATACAATACACTGGTCGATCTTCGAGGGGCTTAAACGGTATTTCCGTGTCTTTCCTACACCAGGCGTAGAAGGCACAAAGCATTCACCACTTGGAACTGTAGCTGTTGTTTCCACTGCCGGAACGCTGCGCTTTGTTGGCTCGACGGCATGAGGGACAACGCTTAGGCTCATTGGTAAAGCCTTTAGATTGGAAGAACTCTTGTTCCCCAGAGCTGAAAGTGAAGGTAGTCCCACAATCGGAACATTGGATCGATTTGTCCTGAAAACTCATTGGATGACCCCCTCTCTTCGGAATTTTAGTTAGAGTTCGGGGTCATCCAATACTTGATACAAATCTAAGGGGATTCTAGGAAGTTTGTAATAACCTAAACTGAAACTATTAAATACATTATACACCAAAGATATCTCTTTGTAAAATGAGAGCGGTTCCACCTGTATGCTAGGTTACTTTTTACAGTGTGACACTTCCTTTTGAAGTAACAAAATGACGGATTGTGTAGTAACAAGTAACTGGGGGTTGGATTCGAACCAACGACCTTCGGGTTATGAGCCCGATGAGTTTCAACGAAAGATACCCTAGTGCACAATCTAGCGTTTTATTACCTCTGACCTACCAGCTTTCCATAGTGGATTATCAACTTTGTTGTCAGTTGTTCCATTCTACATGTAGACTAAGAAGCGGGAGTTAAAATGTCTATTTCTCGCACTCAATTAAGATACGGCCTTCGGACAGGGTCTAGAAAAGGGTGGGGTAGCTTTGTTTGGATTTGCAAAATCCTTATTCCTACCTCATTTCTGGTAATCCTTATTCAGTGGAGCGGTTTGTTGTATCAGGCGGCTCCTTTATTGAATCCCTTAATGAGACTAATCAATCTGCCCGGCGCAGCCGCGTTACCCATTATTACTGGAGCACTAATAGGCCCTTACACGACTATCGCTATCGTAACGGTTATCCCCTTTTCCCTCGAGCAGATAACATTGATTGCCATATTCACCATGATTGCCCATAGTCTCATCATCGAGGGAATCATTCAACACAAATCTGGTATTAACGCTGCCAAAATAACTCTGATTCGTCTCACCGGTGCCATTCTAACTGTGTTCATCGTTTCTCAATTCTTTGGTGACACTACCAGAAGCATCATTGTGCCAGCCTATCTTACGGCCGCCACTCCATTTATTGAGGTTTTAAAGGTCTGGGGGGTTGATACCATAGAGCTACTCATTAAGATCCTTATAATCATCATGACTGTCATGATTACGTTAGAGTGTCTAAAATCACTGGGATGGATGGAATACTTACTCAATTTTTCCCAGCCTATTATGAAGATTCTGGGACTTTCACACCGAACAGCGCTGTTGTGGGTAACTGCCGTCGTCTTTGGCCTGATGTATGGCGGAGCCGTTATCATTGAAGAGGCTAAAAAAGGGGCTTTGACAAAGGAAGAACTGGAGCGCCTTCATATTTCCATTGGTACAAACCATAGCATGGTGGAAGAACCTGCTTTGTGGCTAGCGTTAGGATTGAATGGTTTCTGGCTGTGGGTACCCAGGTTGCTCACGGCTGTTGCTGCTGTTCAGATTTATGGCGCTGTGGGATATTTTAAGAAAAGGTTGGTTAAGCGGTAGATAGGGTATTTAGCAACAAGCAGAGAACGTGCGCAGGCTGCCGCATCTAGAACATACTGCTTAGAAGTTGCGCTTTAGGGATTATCTGGATTTGTTGGTAATTTACCAAAGTGGTCTAGACTAACTAGGGCGTTATGGCTTAATATGATATCTGCTGTTGCTATTAGGTCACTTCTATGTATCTTTAGTAATCATTTCTCAAGGAGATCTATAAATGGAGCTCAAAGAAGCCATTAGAAGAAGAGGAAGCGTTAGAGCCTATCTTGAGAAACCGGTACCAGAAGAAAAGCTGAGAAATGTTCTTGAGGCAGCCCGCTTAGCTCCCTCAGCCAACAACAGACAAGCTATTAAGCTAGTCGTGATAAGAGATAGCAAAAGACGCAGTGAGCTAGCCCAAGCAGCTAATTACCAGTCATTTGTTGGAGAAGCCCCTGTAGTTATCGCAGCTATTGCTACAAACACGGAGCATATTATGAGCTGCGGAATAGCCAGCTATCCTATTGACATAGCCATAGCAGTGGATCATATGACTTTAGCTGCAGTAGATGAGGGACTAGGAACATGCTGGATAGGTGCCTTTTCCCAAGAAAAGGTTAAGCAAATTCTCCGCATTCCAGATAAATACAGGGTAGTCACCATTCTTCCCCTGGGTTTTCCCAAGAGAGAGAAAGGTGTGAAGTCTAGGAAATCTTTGGACGAGATTGTCTGTTACGAAACGTTTCAGGAATGATGGAAATCAACAAGTTAGGGTATTTGGGCTATTTGGGATTTCTAGACTTACTGGGGCTACGTAATCGAAAGCTCTATGCGCTGCATAGCTTGTATGCCCTGTATTTCCTTTTCTTTCTCTAATGCTGAAAACTTACCGTCCATCGCTCAGCATTAAACAAAAGGGCGGATTGTGTAATGATTAGGCAATCCTCCAGACATAGTTCGGCAGCTTTGCCATTGAATGCTTGATAAATTGGAAAGTGGGCTTCATTATCAGGTCAAGAATGTTTATAATATAGAAGCCGACTCGGTTGTTTTAGCTACGGGCTTGAGGGCAAAGAAGGAGGTAGCCGAGCAATTTAAAGACCTTGCCCCTGAGGTGTATGTTATCGGCGACTGTGTTGAGGCACGCAAAATCTACCACGCCTTTGAGGATGCATGGCGTGCTGTCCTCTTAATATAAGCCGTGTTAGTCAACTTGTCGTTACTAGCTTGGACAAACTATTGTTAGGCTGAAGCTTCGTTAGAACTTCTGAGGGAAATAAGATTAAGGAAGGAGTAGTTCTCTGGCGATCGAAAGAAAAGGCTAATAGATAGGTACAGGAGGATGTTATGAAAACAAGAAAACTAGGTTGGACAGGTCTTAACTTGACAACTATTGGACTTGGTACTTTTGCCATGGGAGGTAGCGGTTGGCAGGCCAGTTGGGGGCCACAGGACGACAGTGAGTCAATATCTACTATCTTGCGCGCCCTAGAAAAGGGAGTTAACTGGATAGACACGGCTCCAGCCTACGGATGCGGTCATGCTGAAGAGATTGTCGGGAAAGCGTTAGAAGGGTTAAGCAGTAAGCCCATTATTGCCACCAAGTGCGGTCCCCTTTGCGATAAGGATGGAAAGATAATCTATTGTCTGAAGAGAGAAAGTATCCGCTCTGAAGTTGAAGAGAGTCTAAGAAGACTCCAAATAGATGTTATTGACCTGTATCATATTCACTGGCCAATACCTGATGAGGATATTGAGGAGGCGTGGGATGCCATAGCTGAGCTAGTGAAAGAAGGCAAAGTTCGCTATGCTGCGGCGTCCAATTTTAATGTAGAACAACTTAAGCGCATCCAGTCCATTCATCCGGTAGCAGCCTTACAAAATCCTTACAGCATGGTTGACCAAGGCATTGAAGGTGAGATACTAGACTATTGCAGGCAAAACAATGTCGGAGTTATTGTATGGGGTCCTATGGCGCATGGGTTGCTCACCGGAAAGTTCAGTAGAGAACGTCTTCAGAACCTACATCAGGAAGACAACTTTAGGCGTCAAGTATCTCTCTACTTTCAGGAACCTCAGCTTAGCGCCAACCTTGAACTGGCTGAAGGTCTACGCCCCATTGCCCAAAAGCATGACCGGACAGTAGCCCAGCTGGCGATAGCCTGGACCTTAAGACGACCCGAGGTAACTTCAGCTATCGTTGGGGCAAGACGCCCATCCCAGATTGAGGAAACTGTGCTTGCCGCGGACTGGGTACTTTCTGAGGAGGATATTTCAGCCATTGACAAGCTAATCGCTAAACGTGAGAAAGCACTCAAACAAGCCTGAACTGGGCAACGTATCTATTTGATAGGCTATGATGCAACAAGAAGGAAGTCCTCGCCTACCTTGGACCATATCAGGCAGCGCCTGCCTCCTGGGCTTTGCCATGTTTGCACCGTTATTTTGTGTCCCCCCTATGGAACATATCCTCAAGGCAGAGCTACGCAGAATATCTATTCCCTCATCAGAAATAGGCTCAGCAATTAAAACCTTCATTTTAGCTAACTCCTGAATCCAGCCTGTGGTAGTACTATTTTTAGTGCCGATATTACGGTTTCAATGTCACTTTCCGTCACCCAGCCCAAGTGCCCGATGCGGAATATTTTGCCGTCTAATCTCTGCTGTCCACCACCGAGCACAATCTGGTGTTCCTCTCTTAAAATCCTGAGCATCTTTTTGGTATCAAGCCCATCCGAGGAAGCTACGGCAGTAACGGTATTGGAGGCGTAGTTTTCGTCAGCAAAAAGAGGTAGTCCTAGTGATTTTACTCCAGCTCGAGCCGCTTTACCCACTCGAGCATGCCGGGCTATGATGTTAGGTAAACCTTCCTTTAGCATCATTTCTAGTGATACCCCCAGAGCAAATACGGTGGAAATAGCCGGCGTCCATGGCGTTTGCCCTTTTTCTAAATAGCTCTTAGCTTGAGCAAAGTCCCAGTAGAAGCGAGGCATCTTAGCTTTGGCGTAAGCCTGCCAGGCCTCTGGGCTGACACTGACCATAGCCAGACCAGGGGGAGCCATCCATCCCTTCTGGGAACCAGTAACGGTAACATCGCAGTGCCAGTCATCTACTGGCAAGTTTATTGACCCCAGACTACTGATGGCATCAACCAGCAGTAATTTATCAAATTCCTTCACTACGGAGCTAATAGAAGCCAGGTCATTGGTAACGCCGGTAGAGGTTTCATTGTGGGTGACCAGCACCGCTTTGATTTTGGGTTCAGCCTTAAGAGCCTGACGCACTGCGGCAACATCAACCTCACACATCCACTCCCAACCAGGGATTAAGATAACATCAAACCGCCCAGATTTTGATTCTGTGGCGTCTGATATTATAAAGCAGGGGCTCCGGAAGATTAACCAGCTTGGAGCCCCCTTTTTGTGCCTGTAGGACTTGGCTTAGCTATCTACCATCTCCCAGGGAGAGATTACTTTGGTGTGTCCCTGCTTTTCTGCGGGATAAGGAAGCCTTACCGGCAAACCTTCAGCTTCACGCCAGACCACCCTGCTGACCGGCATAGCAAAATTTTAACACGCGGCCAACCGCTATAATTCAGCCTACTGATTTCCCTACTGTTTTACTGGGGCAAATGGCAAGACTCGTTTCGGGTTCTCCACCAACAATGTGTGAATCTGCTCATTAGACATACCCTTGTTCCGCATTAGGGGCACAATATCACGCAAAATGTGGGCGTAGCCATATCCGCCATAATTAACTAACTGGTGTTTAAAACAGATGTCACCGGAGATAAGGATCTGATCCAGGTACCCGTCAGCAATAAGTTGGATGATGTCATTGATGCGTTGCGTCGGGCTTGGTATATCTAGACGACGCCCTGGATAAGGAGGGAACAAGTCTGCGTATCCAAAACAGTCATATTCGAGGTAGCAACCTGCATCGGCTATTCCATGGCGGGTAGTTCGGCTAAAACACATATTATCAACATGACTAATGATAGTCCGACTCAAGTCAGCGCCAGCGTCATCCAGGATCTTGATAATCTCCAGTACTAAATCATCAGTAGGGCTAGGGTGTATATTTATTGCTGCTCCTGTCTGCTGCTGGGCAGCAACACTAGCCCGGAGAACCCTTCGCTCAGTCTCCTCCAAAGGTAGTGAGCAGCCAATCTCACCAATAACTCCAGCCCGCACTTCAGTTTTATCAACGCCCACCATTATGTCTCGTACAATTTCTTCAGCGATTTCTTGCTCAGTCCTAGTAGCTAACTCTGGAGGGTGTGACGCTCCTATGTAGTACCCCGCGCCCATAACTATGTTAAGGCCTGTGGCCCGGGCGATACAGGCTAGTCCTAGGGGATCACGATGAAGGCCAATGTTACTCATTTCGACAATTGTGTCACCCCCAGCCAACTTGTAGAGCATGGCCTCCTTAATGGCCAACTGTTCATCCGTCAATTTCATGTCATCCACATGGCTTAAGCAATGAGGTTTCACCCAGTAAAGATTCTCCAGACTAACCGGCTCGTGCGCCAGTTTCCTTTGGCTAGCCTCAGTCGGCTCAACAAAGTACGCTGTTAAATCGGTGAGGAGATGCTCGTGAGGTAAGGTTACCCCTAAAGAGTCACCATCAATTATTCCCAGCACTGTCTGAACCTTTCCCGTAAGTTCTTCTTGTCTCATAAGTTCTCCTTATGCTAATTTTGGGGTCCAGGTGTTATACCTGGACACGTTTGTTAACAACTCATTCCGTTATTTTTTCTCTGCCCGAATGCGATATATGCACTCCCCGGCACCACCGTGCCTCCACGTGGTATCACTGCAACGAATGTAGCGCAAGTTTATGCCGTTAGGATCGATTCCTTCGATAATGCGATCAAAAATCATGTAGGCAAAGGGAAGCATATAAGCCAGCCCCCAGACGCAAATGGGTCCGGTGCATTCCTCGATAAGGAGCTTGCCCCCTGGCTCAAACACATACCTGTCGCCGGGCTGCTTGTGTTGATAACAGTGGGAACAGGAGGTAACCTCAGCCACTACCTTCCATTGGCCAAGCTCATCCACCTTTTCCAAAACCCGCTTCTGCTGCCCGACGCGCTGCATCCATCGCTTCCAGCTATTATCCTCCAAACATTATTCCTAGTAGCCACAAAGCTATAGCTGACCCACTAGCTCTTTTAACCCTAATTCCTGCAAGGTTGACTCCAGTGGCTTACCGGTTTCAGTATCCCAGCCCAATGCAGTAGCTCCCCGGAAAGCTCTCAGAATGTCAATGAAGCCCAACCATCCTTTAGCAGTTGAGATATTATCGAGCCAACATATACAACCTTAATTCCTGCCTCTTCAAGTATACCGGTTATATTCATTCTATCAGCGCACCATTTGCACGCCATGACTTCAATACCAACTTCCTGCAACTCTTTCATCCTTCCTTGAACTTCAGCATCATATGCGGCCAGTTTCTCAGACGGTCCAAATATGATCAGCTTGACCTCGTCCATCCACTTATTCTTGGCTGCATTCAATGGATATACGAGTCCAACCTCCAATGCAACTTCTCTATCCCCGCTACTCAAAACTACAAAGACTTTTGTTGCCATAATCAGCCCTGCCTTTTCTATTTTAATTTGTGTGAAAACTCTCAAATTGATGCCGGGCTAGCCTGCATCAGCTTCCTTCTTCTAAGCTTTCCACAATTTGCCTACCTAGCTTTCGAGCCTCTTCGACTAGGGACAGGTTATTCTTGGCCTCCCCCAGCCTGCCAGCAAAGCCACAAACGGTGAATATCTTATTCTCATCGATATCGAAGGAGTCGCCGATGAATCGTTTCAAGGTGTGCAGGGTATCCTCAATTCCCTCTGCCTCAGCTACCAATATGATGCCCACCGCTTTTGCCTTAGCTTTCCGCTCGTGTGTGGATAGGAAGTAGTTTCTATCGATGAAGGCTTTCATTTGGGCTGAAACATTGTAGTAGTAAACCGGCGTTGCCAAGATAACCCCGTCCGCCTCGCAGAACCTGTCTAGAATCCGGGCCCCGTCATCCTTCTGTAGGCAAAGCTCGAAGGAAGCACAGTCGTCGTGCCCGAGGCAAGGGTTCAACTTGTATTCGACTAGCACGAGCTTTTCAATTTCGGCTCCAAGCTTTGATGCTTGCTCTAGAGCCTGGTCCACAAGGTAATTGGTGTTACCCTTTAGCCTAGGGCTTCCGACTACAGCTAGGAGCTTCAACTCTTCCTCCTCGAGAAGTTGTGATACATTCTCAGACCAACCTCAGTATTGTTCTCTTTTCAGGGGCCCATGTCGGATTTCCCGAGTGCCCTGCCAGCATTATAATCATATATGGTAAGGCAATTGCTTTAACTCTAGTAACTACCTTACTTCGAGCTTTCCGGATAGCGAATAGGTTTCGCGTCTATAGTCTTGCCATGGACCGCTTCCCAGATAGCACAAAGGGGTTTAATATTGATGTAGTTTTCCTTCCCTCCTTATTTTCCATTAAAAGCATCTTTACAGAGAGTATTCCTCATATTCCCTCTGGCAAGGGTTGCCCCAGCAAACCCAGGCCTTCAGGTCCGCAGGAGCACAGATCATGCTGGCAATGGTCTGATGAGCCCGGTAATAGGGCACATCCTCCGCAGGGTGGTTGCAAATGCTGTAGGGGTAACCGCTGTGGTCGGCCAGCAGTTGTTGAGCCTTTGGCACATCGATCTGACCGTAACTGTTTTTAATCCCATTGTACATAGCTGCATCTCGGACGAAGGAGTCAGCAAGGATTGTGTCCATCCCCTCATATTCTTTCAAGCAGGAGCTCTTGTAGTGGTTGGCATGGCTGATAATATTGTCGGGCATGGGAAGCACGTCAAAGTGGCAGGCGGTAGTTTCGATATTAATGATGACGCCAGAGTCCGCCAGCAGGTAATTAGTACCAGCCGCTCGCTCTGCCATCATAATCTGCCACAGGGCCTCGACAAGGTTTTTTTGCTCTAGGGCACGGCGCACCACAAAAGTATAGGGAACACCCGCCCTCACATCCCGGGCGATAAGTTTGTTTACCACCACGGCCAGCTTGTGAGAGGACAGGCCTTCGCAGCCGATAACACCGGCAAAGGTAAGCAGCAGTAGAGTCGTTTCCGGTTTTTTTATCTTCAGTAGCACGGCGTGGTCGTAAGGGTCCCCCTGCAGATCTAAATTCTGACCCACCAAAACACGGCCATCACTAGTGGCCTTGCCTAAGGCACCAAAAGCGGTGCAACCAGGGGACGCGAAGAACGGGCCCTTTAACAGAGAGTTGGCTGGCTGGGGGAAGGCTAAATCCAGTCCCTCCCCCAGACAGTGGAGAAACATGATCTTTTCTACCGCCAGCCCTGATCCCTCAGCGATCCCCAACATCTCCTCCAATAGGTCAGGAGCATAATCCCGAGCAAATTCGTAGTTGCGCATAGCCAGCCCGAGTAGCTCTTCCTCGGTGGTGGAGATGTATGCCTGCTTCACGATGCAGTCCATGTATTTTTTATACAGAGTGGTAATGCTGTCCTTCAGCGCTTCTCCGTGGGCGCGACCCAGCTGTCTTCCCGTCCCTTCCAGCTCTAGAAAAGTAATCTTCATCAAATTGG
>Ga0209979_1003183_pt1 | contig 14769 bp, 17 predicted proteins | sample AnhtaG_FD_183114 | JGI IMG/M metagenome (GOLD analysis project Ga0209979, IMG submission 183114) | Deep subsurface microbial communities from Anholt, Denmark to uncover new lineages of life (NeLLi) - Anholt_01485 metaG (SPAdes) (version 2) | ecosystem: Environmental > Aquatic > Marine > Oceanic...
AGTTTGGGGAAGCGCAAGATCGCAAAGAAAGAACGAAGGACAGTAAATGTTCATTAACACTATACTCAACGCAGGTGGTCCCCTTTTGAGTTGCCCTGGGTGGTCCCCTTTTGAGTTGACATTCACAACTAAAGCGATGTTTTATACTCTTCAGGGCAAGAGATGGGCTATATAAGAGGAATTTTAGCGATTTTTACTCCTCTGTTTATTAAATAAAATTAACTATTACTTGACAGATAAAATATATGTGGTATAATTAAATCAAATTAAAAAGAGGATAGTAGTGTCTAAATTTCTCTTGGTGGAAGAGGTAGCCGAAAAGCTAAGGCTTCATCCCAATACCATCAGGATATATATCAAAGAGGGAAAACTTCCCGCGGCTAAGTTTGGAAAGGTATATAGAATCAAAGAAGAGGATCTAGAGGAGTTTATCCGGCAAGCTATGGGGAGTAAAAAATGAAAGCAATCGGCTATATCAGAGTCTCAACCGAGGAGCAGGCTAAGGAAGGGGTCAGCCTGGATAACCAGGAAGCTAAAATAAAGGCTTATTGTGATAGCCAGGACTGGAAGCTAGTTAAAGTATTTAGTGATGAGGGATCCTCCGGAAAGGATATGAAAAGGCAAGGACTTAGAGAACTTTTATCTTTCTTAGAAGCTGATCATGTGGATGTGATGGTTGTTTATAAGACTGATCGCTTAACCAGGAAGCAAAGACATCTTTACCAGCTCCTAGAGGATACCTTTGAGGAAAAAGGGATAGGCTTTAAGAGCGTGACCGAGCCTTTTGATACCACTACCGCTATGGGAAAGGGCTTTTTAGGTATGCTGGGGGTATTTGCCCAGCTTGAGGGAGACCTTATCTCGGAAAGAACTAAAGATGCCCTGCGATATAAAAAAGAAAAGGGTGAGCCAGTAGGATCTCCTCCCCTGGGATTTGAGGCAATCAAAAATAAGCTAAAGAAAAATGATGATGAGCTAGAAATTGTGGAGGCGATCTTTAAGTTAAATAATAATCATCGGGGAAAAAATAAGCTTTCTTTAAGGGAGATAGCAAAAAAATTGAACTCGGCTGGTTTTAGGACCAAAAAAAATAAAGATTTCTCCCACAAGACGGTCTCATATGTGCTATCAAATCCTGTCTACTCCTCTCTTTTGGGCTAGGTGGTGGGAAGTAAGGGAGCGGTTACTTCCCACCGGCAATTTTTGATCTTTAAGATATGCTTCCAGTCTATAACAAAAGACGCAAAATTAGCCATAAGTTAGAGGCTTTAATCTTTTCAATGAACAAAGTATCATTGAGGAGGTTTAACCTTCTTTTTTGCCCCCTTTTTGCGTCTAAAAGACTAATTTATAAGGGGGCTAAGATGAGGAGATGAGAAAGGATGAGAAGAGCGAGAATACGTTTTTTACTACGAATCACGGACCCAAACCTCACTGTAGAACGAAATGGCAAAAAGCTTTTTGAAGTTCGTAAGAGATATTGGTTTTTACATCGAAGAAAAAGGGGTCAAGGCAACGATAAAAATAAGTAGAAAAGAAAAACAAAAATTGTGGAATAAACTTTATAAGAGAGATGGAGGGAAATGTCACTATTGTGAAATAGAAGAAAAAGATTTTGCTGAAATATGGGGAGAATTTTATGGTGGGAAAAAGAGAGGGAAATTTAGAAGTAGACCGTAAAGACAATGAAAAAGGTTATAATGAAGAAAATTGTGTTCTATCTTGTCCCATATGTAATAATGCTAAAAGTGATAAATTTACATATGAGGAGTTTTTAAAAGTGGGTCATGTAATAAAACAAATATGGCAACAAAGAAAGAAGAAAACAAGAGGAAAATCGAGCTAAATCAAGATTTTATGCTGATTGACAAGAAAAAAGACGCACATAGAGGCTCATATAGGCACTTTCTCAAGGCAAGGCAACCTATACGACCTAGGTAAAATTAAAGTGTCTGTATCAATAGATTTTTATCAAGCCAGTTCTGGAATAGAGAGTTTTTTAGATAAAGAGGGAGGTAGCAATGAGTTATCAGATGGCAAAGGAGCAGTTCCAGGAGAATGTAGAATTGACTGACCGAATAAACGACCCCAAGACGTGGAATCTTAATGCTGGCCTCGAAAATCTCACGGTAGCTTTGAGTGAAGATTTAGCTACAATTAAGAGTAGCCTGCAGACCATAGAAGAGATGCTTCGGCAGGCTAAATTTAAGTAAGATTAAAAGGCGTCAAATCCTCAAAGGAGAGGGGGTTGAAATGGGGAGTAAAAAACTATTAGCTGCTTTTTTGTTGGGTGTAGGTCTTTGTTTTGTGCCTGCTTTGGGGTATGGGGAAGTTAAGCGAGAGTTATATGAGGGTAAAGTAGAAAAGATCGACTTTCTTCTCTTAGAGGCCAGAGTTGATTACGTGATGCATAACCCGAATAGTTTTTTGAATGTTAATTTTGATTATGACCTATTGGGGTTGTATGGTGGGGTTTTTGAGAAGTTTCCTGTAAAGATTGACACAATGGGTAAGGTTTTTATAAGGGTTATAGATAATAGAGACCATTTTTCTTATAAAACTGGAATAGCTTTGCTGGATCAATTTAAGGCGGAATTGGAGGCTGCATATTCGTATATAAAGTTAGTGGCTACGGACATGGATGCTGATATTGTGGCTAAATTTCATAGCAGAGAGGGAATTCCTCTGGGCTATTTCTATCAAGGGGAATATCACCTATGGGGAGAATAACCTTACATATATGATATTCTGTCAGGTAAGGCCAGAATGCTTGTATCACTTTTCAGTAAAGGATATGAAGTTATTCCTTTCGTTTATCTTTTTGACCTTTTTCTGTTCTACGCTAAAATAGAGATAATATGTAAGGTAAAAAGGGGTAAAAATGAACACGGTTGATCCGATTAGGGACCCTGAAAAAATAAGAGAAATCAAGGAGAAGTTAAGAGCTACGAACTCAAGGGATTATCTCTTGTTCACAATGGGAATTAACCTTGCCTTGAGGGCAAGCGACCTGCTCAATCTCAAAGTGGGAGACGTCTTTGACGAAAAGGGCAACGTAGTCCGGTATCTCTGGGTTAAGGAAAAGAAGACCGGAAAGCAGAAGAAGCTCTTTATCAATTCTGTAGTGGAGGATGCCTTACTTTTCCATTTCAGAAATAAGAAGATCATGAGAGACAATTTTCTTTTTACAGCGAAACGCTCTGGAGAACAACTTGACAGGCAGGCTCTTTGGGAGTTAATTAAGAAGTGGACTAAAAGTGTGGATTTAAAAGGCAGATATGGGACACATAGTTTGAGAAAGACTTGGGGGTATATGGTCCGGGTTGTTCACCATAAGGATTTACCTCAAATAATGGAGAAATTAGGGCACTCAAATCAGGAAATTACAAAAAGATATATCGGGATCACCCAGGAAGAGATAAACGAGCTAGAGAGGGAAGTTTGTATATAAAAAGGGGACGGTTTTTATACGGAGAGGAAATAGCCGATGAAAAATAAACTTATTTGCGGTGACAACTTAAATCATACTCAGCACCAACTTGATGCTAAAAGGATTAACTAATGAAGAATGCCAACCAGATAATAAACGACAGTGTCAAAGCAACTCTCTTTGGAAAATTTTATGAGAAAATTCTGTTGCGTTGGCTCAAGGAGAAGAAGGGGTTCACCATCTTTGATGGTAAACCAAGGGTTTATTGGAAAGACATAGAATTCAGCCAAAAAGGTAATGAGTTAACCTGGAAACTTACAGAGGCTCTTAGTAAATACAAAAACAATAAACAATTTTGCACCCCTGACGGGTTTTTACAAAGAGATAGCAATTACTATATTTGGGAAGCTAAAAATTGGCCTCATTGGTCCGAAGGTAAAAAACCATTAGTTCAGCTGAGAGATGTTCTGTCTTCCACCCCACTAATTCTTTCCACAAAGGCGGTCTACAGAGGTAAGCCGTATAATTTAGACGGTATTTTATTTTCTTGGTGGTCAAAACCTGAAGGTGCCAACGCTTTATCAGAGGAAATCAATCAACTTATATCGCCACGTTCATTTGAGATATTCTTCACGGCGGATATACTTACTGATTGTATTGCACAGAAATTTTCTTGGTATATAGAAATAATCAAAGAAGAAAAGATACGAATAGATGAATTCTTTAGAGATCTTGCTCCTGAGTAAGCAGGAGAGGCTTATGAAAAAAATAAAAGAATAGGAAAGACTTATTAGAGAAGAAGATGAGGCATAGGATAGCTTTTTTGTTGGTGACTATAAGCTTTCTTTTAACTATTGACTTATCTTCCTTTGCTGAAATTAGGGTATTTTTCTCTCCTAAAGGTGGGGCAGCCGAGGAAATAATTAAGCAGATAGACAATGCAGAATCCTACATTGACATAGCTATGTATTCCTTTACTTATGAGCCGATAGCTGAGGCAATAATAAGGGCAAAGAATCGTAGGGTTAAAATTCGTATTTTAATGGATAAGGTGCAGTCTCAGGGTAAATACTCAAAATACGAATTCTTTTTGGATAATGAGATAGCTGTTATACAAGATAGACGCGCAGGGATTATGCACAATAAGATTGCTGTTATAGATGGGAAGGTTTTGTTCACTGGTTCTTATAATTGGACTAAATCAGCCAAGGAAAGAAATGAGGAAAACCTTTTAGAGTTCATAGGTGAAGAAGAGATAATCAAAGTTTACCAGGAAAGGTTAGATTATCTTTGGGAATTTAACGAGCCTTTAGAGTAAAGATGGCAAGATATACCTATTTTTAGAACCCCGGGGTAGACAAAATTAGGCTAAATTAGGATTTATGCTGATTGACAAGAAAAGACACGCTCATAGAGGCTCATACAGGGACTTTCTCAAAGCAAAGCAGCCTATTTAGACCTGGGTAAAATTAAAGTGCCTCTATCAAGAGAATTTTATCAAGTCAGTTGTGGGATAGAGGGATTTTTGGAGAAAGGAGGTGTTAAGATTGGACGGAGGAAGTATAGCTGGGGTATTTGCACTCTCAAGTGCAATCTGCTGTCATCTTATCTCAAAGACGCACTATGGAGTCACAAGAAGCTGGGTCACTAATAAATGGTTTTGGGCAGGTTTTTTCGGAAGTCTACCTGCACTTGTAGCATTTTTGGCCCATGTTTATCTCTCCCGGGGAAAGTCAAATTGATTTAATTACACGTAGAATTTAGAGCCTGTCTATCAAGAGATTTTTTTCAAGCCAGTTGTGGGATAGAGGGACTTTCTCTAAAAAAGAGAAGAGATAAGCAAAGAGAAGTTAGTAAAGCATCTGGACTATAGCGAGTGGGCGATTTATAAGCTTATAAAGGAGGAAGACTTCCGGCTACCAGGATAAGGGGGCAGTTCAGGTTCAAGAAGGACCTGGTGGATAGGTGGCTGGAGGAGAGGATGTCAAAGAACCAAGAAGTGGGAGAGGAGTATGACGAAGAATAATCGGGAACAAAATCAAGTCAACCAGACCGGGCTCTACTGGCCCGACAAGCGGACGGAAGTAGAGAGGGTGATCCTTCCCTTCCAGACGGTAGAGACCATTAACGAGTCCAAGGCGGACAGAGACGAGCTGTCGCTTTTCAGGCAGAGGGGCGAGCCTGCCCCGGGCTGGAGAAACAAGCTCATCTGGGGCGATAACAAATACATCATGGCAAGCCTGCTCCCTAAGTTTGCCGGGAAGATTAACCTCATCTACATCGATCCCCCTTTCGCCACCGGGGCAGACTTCTCCATCAACATAAAGCTGGGGGATCTGGAGTGGACTAAAGAGCCCTCGGTCATTGAGGAAAAAGCCTATCGGGACACCTGGGGCCGGGGATTGGATTCCTACCTTCAGATGATGTATGACCGGCTGGTGTTGATGAAGGAGCTATTGGCAGACAATGGCTCTATCTATGTACATTTAGACTGGCGAGTTGACCACTATGTAAAAATTATAATGGATGAACTCTTCGGGAAGGATAATTTTAGGAATGAAATAATATGGTGCTATACAGGTGCTGGCCAGACTCCCAATTACTTTCCTAGAAAGCACGATATAATTCTATGGTATACGAAAAACGAAAACTATGTTTTTAATGCAGGTAATTTAAGAGTCCCTTATAAAAAATCTAATATAGCCGCAGGAAGGACATCTTATACAGGCAGAAAATCAGAAGAAATATTATTAGAGTTGGATAAACGAGGGAAAATAATTGAAGATTGGTGGGCAGATGTTGCTACCATTGGGTATAAACATAGCGAGATTTTAGATTTCCCTACCCAAAAACCTGAGGCACTTTTAGACCGCATCATCAAAGCCTCCTCTAAGGAAGGTGATCTTGTGGCCGACTTCTTCAGCGGTTCAGGAACGACCCTGGCTGTTGCCGAAAAACTCTGTCGCTGCTGGATTGGGGCTGACCTCTCCAAATTTGCTATTCATGTCGCCCGTAAACGGCTCTTGGACATTCCCGGCTGCAAGCCCTTTGAGGTCCTGAACCTCGGCAAATACCAGAAGGCGAAGCTCAAGGAGAACGGAATTGTCCGATACATAGACTTTATCCTGAAGCTCTACAGGGCTGAGCCTCTCTCAGGCTACACCACCCTTCACGGTAGGAAGGCGGGCAGGATGGTGCATATCGGGGATGTAGACTCCATCGTGACCGAGCGGGAGGTCCAGGAGACGGTGAGCGAGTGTGCTTCGACAGGCGTAAGGGCGGTTGACATCCTCGGCTGGGACTTTGAGATGGGTCTACATGACCTGGTGGACAGGATCGGGGATGAGCACTCGGTCAAGATCCATCTGATTCAGATTCCCAGGGAAGCCTTGGAGGTTAGGGACGCCGCAAGGGAAGAGGTCAAGTTCTTTGATTTGAACTATCTTGAGATCGAATATGGATTGAATGGGAAGATCCTGGCTGTCACCCTGAAGGACTTTGTCATCTCCAACCCTGAGTATCTGCCTGAAGAGGTAAGGGAGAAGGTCAAGAAGTTCACCGATTACATCGACTACTGGGCAGTGGACTTTGACTACAAAGATGATACCTTCCACAACATGTGGCAGTCTTTCAGGACACGGAAGCATCCAGCATTAGAGACGAAATGCACTCATACCTATGAAAATGTTGGGAAGTATCAGGTGCTGGTCAAGGTGGTGGATATTTTTGGGAATGATACCAACAAATTATTGAAGGTGAGAACATGAAGAAACAAGATTGGCTACTTATCTATCTCTATCTATCATCTAAAAGCCCGCTTATCGACCCTATAAGAATCATGAAAGGCCTATTTCTCTTTAAGATGGAATTGAAAGAAAAGCTTAAGGAGTTTTATAATTTCGTGCCCTATCTTTATGGCCCTTGTAGTTTTGAAATATACGACGATCTACTAAAGTTGCGGTTAGATGGCTTAGTGGACGAACTTTCTCAACCTTTTTCCAGGTGGAGTTACTATAGACTGTTAGGAAGAGGACAAGGAATAGCTGAGGAATTAAAAAATAATGCCCCTTCAGATCTCGTTACCAAGCTGGAAGCAATAAAGGTAAGAGTTACAAGCTTGTCCTTTCAAAATCTTTTAAGGGAGATCTATAGAGATTATCCTGAATATGCAAGAAGTAGTGTTATAAATTTTAGAGATTGATTATGACTCTTATAGTAGCATTAGCGTGTGAGGACGGAGCAATTATTGCTTCGGACGGGCAAGCAACTACCTTTTCAACTGGTGGACCAATAAAGAGGACTATTTCTAAAATAAAAACACTCGGTGACCTTAAGCTCTGGTCTGCATCAGGTAGTGTTGGAATGATACAAAAGGTTGAAATGGTGCTGAGCACTTTACCCAAAGAAATACTTAATACTTCGCTTGGGGAACCTCAGCTGAAGCAGGTTATTTTACAAAATGCTCATGCCCTTAGATCGCAAGAACTTAAAAGGCATAGGGCTCTTTACGGCCAAGGAAGAGATATGGAGGCTGGTGTTGCAGACCTTCTTATTGTTGAATATGGGGAGAAAGCACGAATATGGCATATCAACCGAGATTGCGCTGATGAGTTTTTAGAAGAATTCGGTTATGGATGTTCTGGAAGCGGAGATATTTTTGCTCATACTCTCATAAAAAATTTTAAGATAAAGGAATTTCTGGTAGAACAAGGATCACTTATAGCTTATAGAGTTATAAGGGACGCCATAGATATTGGTGCGTTTGGTTTGGGAGAACCAATTGATATTTGGGTGATAGACAAGGATGGCCCTAAACAGAAATCTCAAAGTGAAATGCTTGGATTGCGAGATGCTTACTCAGCGTGGATGGAAACTGAGGAAGCAACTTTTAAGAGAATTTTTGTAAAAGATTAATCATGGCACTTATTGGCCTTGACCAAAAAATCAAACAAGCTCTTCAAACTTGGCGACAAAGGAACTACGAGGGGGCAAGCCCTGTCACAAGGAAGCTCCTTGAGTTCTGGTTCAAGGAAGAGCATATCCTGCCTGATGCCTCACGCTTTGAGTTCTGGCGATGTCAGCGGGAAGGCATTGAGGCCCTCATCTACCTCTATGAGGTCTGCAAATACCAGAACCTCTATGATCTTGCGAGGGGCTTTGGGGTGAGTATCCCGGTTGATCCTACTAAAGATCTCTGGCCCAAATATTGTTTCAAGATGGCGACCGGCTCAGGAAAAACCTGGGTGATGGCTCTGGCAATAGTTTGGCAGTATTTCAACAAGATTTTCGGAGCCGCTAACGGTGTCCGATACTCCAACCATTTTCTTCTTCTTGCTCCCAACCTAATTGTCCTGGACAGGCTATACGGGTCAGCAGAGGAAGATAAGATTGATAAAAGTGGCTTCGCTAATAACGCTATCTTCTATAATTTCCCATTCATTCCCCTTGAGTGGCGGGAAGACTTTAATTTGCAACTATTTAAGCAGAGCGAGGTTATTCCCCGGACGGCCAGGGGTATCCTCCATCTGACCAACATCCAGCAACTTTACGAGAGAGAGCCGGCGAGGGCAATTAACCCTGTTGATGAATGGGTCGGTCCGAAACCGAAGAGGGAAGAAGAGGCTGTTTATGATTCCCTGCGGACAGAGCTTTCCCACTATGAGGACTTGATGGTCTTAAACGATGAGGCCCACCATGTCCACAGTGACGATTTAGAGTGGAACAAGGTTATTGCTCATCTGGACTCCTTCTCCAAGGAACAGGGCAGAAGCGGCCTTGTCATGCAGTTAGACTTTACTGCTACCCCCAAGGACCTCCAGGGCAAGCTCTTTCCTCACATCATCTACGACTATCCCCTGGCAAAAGCTATAACGGACAAGATTGTGAAGCGTCCTCGCATTGGGGAAATTGAGAATGTCCCTGAGCCTCTGAGTAAGGACTTTGTTAAGAAGAATCGTCTCCAGATTGATACCGGGGTTGAGATCCTCAAGGAGTTTCGAAAAGAATTTCAGGAGACAGGCAAGAAGCCGGCCTTATTCATCATGACCGACATTACCAGAAATGCTGACAAGGTAGGTAGCTATTTAGAGCGCCAGGGTTATGAAGACAAAGTCCTGGTCATCCACACCGACACCAAGGGTGTCATTACGAAAAAGGACCTTGCTAAGGCAAGAGATGCAGCCAGGAAGATTGATAGCCCGGATAACCCTTATGAGATCATTGTCAGCGTCATGATGCTCAAGGAAGGGTGGGATGTGAGAAATGTCTGTGTCATTGTTCCTCTGAGAGCCTTTGATTCACCGATTTTACCGGAACAGACATTGGGTAGGGGTCTCCGGAGAATGGCCCCTCAGGATAAAGATTGGGATGAAAGGCTCATCGTAATTGACCATCCCCGCTTTCGTCAGCTCTGGCAGGCAGAGATCGATAAAGGGGAGCTCATTGTTGATTTTATGACGGCAAAGAGAGCCTATGAGCCAAGCAACTTGGTTATGGTAAACCCGGAGAGACTTCAGTTTGATATTGAGATCCCGGTTGTAGAAGGAGGACTTACGAGGACAGTGCCGGACCTGACAAACCTAGATATAGCACGGCTTCCCTCAGGGCTCTTTAGGCTATCTGAGATTGAGCTCCCAAAGGTGATGTATCGGGAGAGAGACTTACTGGAACAGAAAATCGTCAGGGAGATGATCCTTGCCTTCGATTATACGGAGAACTTTTCTCTGTATCTCTCCTACATTTGTAAGGCTATCACATCTAAGACTGGTGCCCCAAGTATCTTTGTTGAGCTTGTGCCGAAGGTTAGAGCCTATATAGAGAATTACCTTTTTAAGCAGAGGGTAGACGGTGGAGATCCCCAAGTAATCAGGAAACTCAACTACATCCCCATCAGGGAAAAATTGGTGGAGATTTTTTCGAGAAAGATAAATACTCTCTCTAGGAAAGAAGAAAAGATCAGAATTCCGAGATACTTCAAGGTAAGTGATACTCCACCCTTTCATACCTCTGAACCGATCATCCCAGTAAGAAAGTCTGTCTTTGATGTCTTGCCTTATCCCAAACACGGTCCTTTTGAAAGGGAATTTATGGACTATCTTGATGAGAAGGATGGCGTGCAGGCCTTTACCAAGGTGCTTCCTAGGCACCCACTCCATATCCCCTATTATGATCAGGAAGGGTATTTGCACTACTATATACCCGACTTTGTTGTGGAAGAAGAAAGAGCAATGTATCTAGTGGAGACCAAAGGGGGGATGGAAGGTGTAGAAGTGCCGATAAAGGACAGAGAGGCGCTGCGTTGGTGCGAGAATGTGGAGAGATTGTCTGGAAAACCCTGGAGATATATGAAGGTCAGACCACAAGAACTTGAGACTTACAGGTCTCACGACTTTCAAACCTTAGCCACAGCTACAATTCAGAGATTATGAGTAAAGAGAATGATCGAGAACGGAAGGCATACCCAACCCTTACCCGGGTCGGGAAAAATGCCTCAATGAGGCTCTGAGGGCGTAAAATTCTGGCGAGTAATGCTGAAAGGTGTGTCTACGGGTGCGAAAAATAGCCATTCTAAACTTCAAAGGTGGGACAAGATTTTATGCTGATTGACAAGAAAAAAGAGCGCAATAGAGGGGTCAAATCGGTACTTTGTTGACTAGGCTTGATTTATATATGACCTGGGTTGATAGAGAAGATTTAGAGAAAGCGGTAAACCTGATATGAGCGTGAGCCTATTTTGCACTCACCCATCCTAACGCGTAGAAACGGGCAAAATTGAATAGTTTTTTCTCAGAATGACAAATGTATGCCTTGAAGTCTTTGGGTTGCTTAGACTTGGTTTCTAATTTCGCAAAAGCACGAAAAAGCGAAATAAGGCCAGGACGACTTTACTAGAGTTAGTTTCACAAACTAAGAAGGGCAATCGTGATGAGGAGGCCAAGCCAGATCGAACAGAAAGAGCAACTAGCCCTGGGTGTTGTTCTACAATGTTAGTGAGGTCTTCATGAGCACAGGAAAAAGAAAAGATTTGTGGGACATTAGCGGTCGGCCTTCTACAAAAACAAAACTGGAAATAATAGGAAAATGCTTTGATGTATGGCTTACAATCTGGAACAAACAGAGTTGGGCGTCTGATGAATGGTATGCCATAGATTTATTTGCGGGACGAGGCCACTATATGGATGGCAAGTGTAGAGTGAATGGCTCTCCTCTTATTTTTCTTCAAACGATCGTTGACAAGAAAGAAACACTGAAGAAGAAGGTCAGAATTAAGCTCTTTCTTGTGGAGAAAGATAAGGCCAATTTTGAATGCTTGAGGGGTAATATAGGTACGTTTCTCAAAGAGCATCCTGGAATGAAGGAAAGGATTGAAATATTCTACTTCAATGATGACTGCAACAAAGTCATCAAAGAGATCGTAAGCCACGTAAGAAGTGCTAGCAACCGCCCTCTTTTTGTTCTAATAGATCCGTCTGGGCTTCAAATAAAGAAAGCTACGATAGAATACATATTGAAGCTAGAAAATCGCAAAGATATCATGTTTAACTACATATTGGAGGGAGTAAGAAGAACTGGAGGAATAGCAAGAAAAGCTCATCGCGGAGCGGAACTCAGTGTCAAGGAAATACATACCCTAGATACCCTAAAGGAGTTCATCGGTCCTGACATCAATGTTATCAATGCAAGCGATAGGAAAATTCTCATAGATTACGTAGACTCTCTTTTTACTTGTCGAGGTCTGAATGTGGTTGCTTATGATGTGCCATATCCTGACAGAAACGACGTTCTATATTATCTCTTATTCGCCTCCAGAAAGCCATCGATTACAAGCATAGTCAAAGACATTTATGCTAAACAAAAAGAAAACAGTCTCGGACCTACTCTTTTTGGAAAAGAACTCTTTAGAAAAAATATTCTTACGGCTCTCCCGCAAATTCGAGAAATAGAAAGAAAGTCCCTTCTCTACAAAACACAGGTAGAATATGGAAATTGGACGATTAACCATATCGAAGGTTGTATGCACGGCTGTCGATTTCCGTGCTACGCATTTATGATGAGCAAGAAATTCGGGAGGGTGAAGGATTATGATGATTGGAGGAAGCCCAAGATCGTTGTAAACGCAATGAGACTTTTGGAAGGAGAAATAATCAAATACAAAAACCAAATTGACTTTGTTCACCTTTCTTTTATGACTGATCCCTTTATGTTTGATGCACAAGAAGGGGATCTAGTGCCAGAAGTAAAAAGCCTCACTTTAGAGATAATCGAAAGGCTGAATAGCGAAGGTGCCAGAGTGACAACTCTGACCAAAGGTTTTTATCCAGGAGAGATTCTGGGCAAGAGGTTTTCGAAAGACAATGAATATGGAATAACGTTAGTATCTCTGAGTGATAAGTTCAAGCGACGATTTGAACCTTTCTCTGCTTCCTACGAAAGAAGAATAAATTCCTTGAGAAGCCTTAAAAGGGCAGGACTGAGAACATGGGTGAGTATAGAACCCTACCCTACACCCAATCTAGACGAGACCTCAAGGCATGTTGAAGAGTTGTTAAAAGAAATCAGTTTTGTGGACAAGATAGTCTTTGGCAGGCTAAACTACAATGTGAAAGCATCGAGGTTTTTAGATAATGAGAATTTCTACAGAGAAATGGCCAAAAAGGTGATAGAGTTTTGTCAGAGAAACGGGATCAAATATCATGTGAAGATCGGAACACCATGCAGCCAAGAAGAGACAAAGAGTATCTTCATGGACAAAGCTGCCCCCAATTATAGATATGCTCGAAAACAGGGAGGGGGAGGCAGCAGCCGAAGAGCAAGCAGACAAACAAATATTCCTGACACGTAGGATATGACATGTTTTGAAAACTCGAGGGGAATTGAGCGAGTAAGGAGCATACGTTAGGGAGGCATGACAGAGGAATAAGACGCTCATTAAGGGAAGATCGACTATGGACCAAATCTTCTTAGAGGACTAGAAATGCCAGATCTCTGGGCAAACTACATAATAGCCTTGTTGTCGCTTTTTGTTGCTCTTTTGACTTGGTTTGGAATAAGACCAAGAGACGTTGCCAGAGCAACAAGAGACGCCGAAACAGTAATACGAAGAGAAGCTCGACGACCAAAGTTTCTTGTGCTAACCCTTTTGATTTTGTCAATTGGACTGCAGCTTGGGGCAGTAGTCGCAGTGGCTATAGGGATCGTTTACGAAATCAGGCAAGGTGCGAATTGGGAAGCTGTAGCGATATCTCTTGGCGCTTTCTTCGCGATCGTGTAGGGAATGCTTTATTCCGTTATTCTTCCATTGCTGCTTGACAAGAAAAAACGCTTTCATAGAGGGGTCAAATTGGTAATTGGAGGATCCCCGCCAGCCTATATAAGACCTGGGTAAAATTAAAGCTCCTCTACCAACTAGTTGTGGGATAGAGGGGTTTTTAAGGAATTATGACAGGAAAATTCAAAACTGAGCACGAGATGTCCAAGAATAAAGGCTCTAAATATTGGCTACGCTGGTTGGCAGTAGTTCCTGGTGCTCTTCTTGCTGGAATACTTGCAACCTTTCTTCTCCATTGGATACTATACTCAACATTAACGAAATTCATAGACCCTTATCCCGAGCTCCCCGAACGTGTTTTAACTCCATTTGTTATGCCCGCTGTCTTTATTTGGGCTGGGTCTCGCATTGCACCACACCACAAGTTCAAAACATCGGTCGTTCTTTTTGGACTATGGTTATTTCTACTAGGTAGTTTTGTATTTTTTGGACTTACTGGTGCTAATTTGATGGGTTATCAGTTATACTTTCAAGATGGTGGTATCCGTTCGATAATGGCCTTTGCTGGTGCACTCACTGGGTTATTTCTATCGAGGGGAATATCACTTGTGGGAAAAATAAAGGAAAAAAGACGCTCATAGAGGCTCATACAGGCACTTTCTAAGGGGTAGGCAGCCTATAAGACTTGTCGGGAAAGAACTCTTCCTTATGAACTTAAAACTACGTGGTCTATTCCACGCCCAGACTGCGTTTCAGGCATCGGGTCAAAATAAGGCCAAAATAGGGTGATTTCAAGCACCTTTTTACCCTCAGAAGGAAGTTCTCGAGGCATCGGGGCAACCGTCTAATTTGACCGCTTATTTTCACTCAAACAGCAAAGTTTTGAGTTGTCTCTAATTTTTAGCCGGAATTTGCCCTTTCGTACGCCGCTCTTAATCAAGTCTTTTGTCGCATAAAGATAATTAAGTGACAGAATACAAATCTCGATTTAAGGAAAGCTGCCTCTGGAGAGAAATTTAATTTTAAAGGGAGGAGGATTTTGTCGCTTTTTGCTTTTGCCAGAAAGCGATAG
>Ga0209979_1003184_pt1 | contig 14767 bp, 14 predicted proteins | sample AnhtaG_FD_183114 | JGI IMG/M metagenome (GOLD analysis project Ga0209979, IMG submission 183114) | Deep subsurface microbial communities from Anholt, Denmark to uncover new lineages of life (NeLLi) - Anholt_01485 metaG (SPAdes) (version 2) | ecosystem: Environmental > Aquatic > Marine > Oceanic...
TTTAAAGAAAATTTTGCTTGAAGCTGCCTCACAAAATGATGTAGTAGTGGTCCTTGCTGGTTCCTCTGCTGGCTCAAAAGATTTCACTTCCGAGATTGTTAAAAGTATAGGTGATGTTCTGGTTCACGGAGTAGCTATTATGCCAGGGAAACCGACAATTTTAGGAATTATTGATGACACTCCTCTCATCGGGCTTCCTGGTTACCCGATCTCGGCAATCATTACTGCGGAGCAATTTTTAAAACCTTTAGCCTTCCGTAAATTAGGATTGACCGTAAAAAGGCGAGAAGAAATTAAAGTCCATATGGCCCACAAAGTGGTTTCTCGTTTAGGGGATGAAGAATTTCTAAGAGTAAAATTAGGAAATATAGATGGCAAAATAATAGCTTATCCTCTTTCCCGAGGAGCGGGAGTGGTTACTTCTTTGGTAGAAGCAGATGCCCTGATTCGTATTCCTTTGCTTAAGGAGGGGGTAGATTTTGGAGAAGAAGCAGAAGCCGAACTTTTAGAAGATTTAAATAGAATAAAGAACAATATCATTGTGACCGGGAGTCATGATTTAGTTTTGGATATTTTAAGAAATGAATTACAAGAAGAGTTTTCTGATTTTAATTTAGTGTCCTTTAATGTAGGAAGTATGGGAGGATTATTAGCCTTGAAACAAAAAAGAACCCATCTTGCCACCGCTCATCTATTGGATTCAGAGAGTGGAGAATATAATTTTCCCTATATAAAAAAGATGCTTCCTCAGAGAGAATTAATAGTTGTGAATCTAACATACCGAGAACAAGGGGTAATGGTAAAAAGAGGAAATCCAAAAAATATCAAAGGAATAGATGATTTAGTTAAAAAGGATATAAAGTTTATTAATAGACAGAAAGGGTCAGGAACCAGAATTTTATTGGGTTATCTATTAAAAAAGAAAAGCATTAATCCTTTAGATATTCAGGGTTATTCTAAGGAAGAGTACACTCATTTAATGGTGGCTTCTGCCGTAGCGGAGGGGAGCGTAGATGCAGGTCTGGGGATTTTGTCTGCTGCCAAAGCCTTTAACTTAGATTTTGTGCCAGTGGCCAAAGAAAGGTATGATATAATTATACCTAAAGAGTACCACTCTTCTTTAAAGATTCAAAAATTATTGACTATTATTAGATCGGAAAAATTTAGGAAAAAAGTCTTGAGTTTGGGTGGATATGACCTCTCTCAGAGTGGAAAGGTAATAAAAGAATGAATAAACTAATAGATAATTTGGGGAGAGAAATTTCCTACCTTCGGGTTTCTGTTACCGATAGATGTAACTATAGGTGCATTTACTGTAAACCCGAAGAACAATTTGAATTTATCCCGCATGAAGAAATTTTAAGGTATGAAGAAATTGTAGAAATTATCGAAGAAGCGGTAAATTTAGGTGTTACCAAAGTCAGGATTACTGGCGGCGAACCTTTAGCCAGAAAAGGGGTAGTAGATTTTATAAAGAAATTAAAAGAGATTAAAAAACTAGAAGATATATCTTTGACCACTAATGGTTTTTTCTTAAGTGAATATGCTGAAAAATTAAAAGATGCTGGACTGAATCGGGTAAATATTAGTTTAGATTCCCTGCAGGAAGAAAAATATAAAAGAATCACTCGAGGGGGAAGTTTAGAAAAAGCATTAAAAGGAATCGATTCTGCTTTAAAGGCAGGATTACTGCCTATCAAAATTAATACTGTACTAATTAGGGGAATTAACGATGATGAAGTAGAAGATTTTGTAAGATTAACTTTAGGAAGACCATTAAATATTCGTTTTATTGAATTTATGCCCTCTGGAGAAGAGCTAAAAGACAATTATAGGGATAAATTTATTTCAGTTTTGGAAATCAGAGAGAGTTTAGCGGAAAAATACTCATTTAGGCCTATTGATATAAATTCAGGTAATGGACCCGCAAAATATTATCAGATTAAAGGTGGTCAAGGTACCATTGGTTTTATTACTGCCTTGAGCCAGCATTTTTGTAAAACCTGTAATCGGATAAGGTTAACTTCCGAAGGCAAACTAAGGCCTTGTTTGTTTTCTAATAAAGAGGTTGATATTAAGCAGGCAATAAGGAATGCAAAGACCGATGATAAAATAATCAGGAGTAAAATAATAAGAAATAATATAGGAGAAGCAATAAGCATAAAACCCGAAGGTCATAGATTAAATGAGAAATTCTTAAATAGAGACTCTTTTAAGATGTCTAAAATTGGAGGATAGCAAAATGAAAGAAAAAGAACTAAGCCATTTTAATAAAAATGGAAGAGCGTATATGGTGGATGTTGGAGGCAAAGAAGACACACAACGAATAGCTATTGCGGAAGGTTCTATAGTTATGCAACCAGAGACTTTGAAGCTGATTAAAGATAGAAAGATTGCCAAGGGAGACGTTTTGGCAGTAGCCCAGGTAGCCGGCATTATGGCTGCTAAAAAGACCAGCCATATTATTCCCATGTGTCATCCTTTAATACTTACCAATGTGGATCTTAATTTTACAATCAATGAGAATGAAAATAAGATTATTATTCAATCTAAAGTCAAAACCATGGGCAAAACCGGAGTGGAGATGGAAGCATTAACTGCAGTAGCGGCTGCTGGTCTTACTATTTATGATATGTGTAAGGTAGTAGATAGGGAGATGACTATTAAATCGATATATCTTTTAGAAAAGAGCGGAGGCAAGAGTGGGCATTTTTCGAGACCATTAAAAAAGAGGGATTGAATATGCAGATAAATAATAAGGAGAAAGAGGATAAAGTGGGTAAAATAAAAGGAAAGATAGTAGCGGTATGTCGAAGTGAAAAGAAGGGGACTTTAAAAAAAGAGATAGCCGAAGGGTTATTAATCGAGGACTTCGGATTAGAAAAAGATGCTCATTCAGGTAAATGGCACCGGCAGATTAGCCTTTTAGGAATCGAAAGCATAAATAAGATGTGTGATAAGGGTTACCAATTATCTTTTGGGGATTTTGCTGAAAATTTAACCGTGAAAGGTTTAGTCCTATATAAGCTTCCAATAGGCACAAAGTTAAAGATTGGCGAAGAGGTGCTATTGGAAGTTACCCAGATTGGGAAAAAATGCCATTATGACTGTGAAATAAGAAAAAAGATTGGAGATTGCGTAATGCCCCGGGAAGGTATTTTTACCCGCGTTTTAGAGGGCGGAAAAGTAAAAGCAGGTGATGAGATTGAGGTGCTTTCCGAATGATTAAAGTAGGGATTTTAACTATAAGTGATAAAGGGTCAAGAGGTGAGAGAGAAGATCTAAGTGGAAAAGTAATCGAAGAAGCGGTCAAGAAGATTAATGGAGAAGTTAAATATTATCAAATCATTCCTGATGAAAAGGATATTATTCAAGAAGAGTTGATAAAGGCAGTTGATAAATTACATCTCGATTTAATTTTAACTACAGGAGGAACGGGTTTAGCCAAAAGAGATGTTACTCCGGAGGCTACTTTGGCGATAATCGAAAAAGAAGTTCCGGGGATTAGTGAAATCATCAGAAGCGAAAGTTTTAAAAAGACAAATCGAGCGATTTTATCTCGAGGAATGGCAGGGATTAGGAAAGAAAGTTTGATAATAAATTTACCCGGCAGCCCCAAAGGAGTAAGAGAATCTTTAGAAATAATATTAGAGGCATTGCCACACGGTATAGAAATTTTAATAGGCCAAGCTACTGAGTGTGGAAGAAACGATGAAGAAATTAGGTGAAAATTAATGAAAGTTATCTTTTTAGGTACTAGTTCAGGCATGCCTACTTTGAAACGCAATGTATCTTCTATTGCTCTTGTTTTTATTAATAAAAACAAACTATGGTTATGGGATTGCGGAGAAAGCACTCAACAGCAGATTCAAAAAGCCTCTTTGAAATTATCTAAATTAGAGAAGATTTTTATTTCTCATTTACATGGGGATCATGTATTTGGACTTCCTGGGCTATTGGCTTCCCGGGGTTTAAGGGGCGGAAAAAATCAGCAAAAAGTTCAAATATTTGGTCCAGAAGGCCTTGATAAATATGTAAAAGAAACCCTAAATATAACTAAAACCTATATTCCTTATGAAATTGAGATAAAAATTATTCCACCAAATTTATCAGCAGGAATCATCTGGGAAGATGAGGAGTATATAGTTCGATACACAGAAGTAAATCACAATATTAAAACTTATGCCTATTCTGTCGAAGAAAAAAAGGATAGGAGTCATTTTTTAATAGATAAAGCCCGCCGATTGAATATCCCTCCCGGTCCAATTTATCGTACTCTAAAAGAGGGCAAAACAGTTGAATTATCCAATGGAAGAATCTTTAAGGGTAAGGATTTTGTAAACGAAATTAGAAAAGGGAGAAAGATAGTCTTTTGTGGTGATACTACCTATTGTGAAAATTTATTGCATCTGGCTAAAGGTGCCGATCTCCTAATTCATGAAACAACTTTTTCCCAACAGGAAGAAGACCTAGCTAAGAGAAATTTTCATTCGACTACCACAATAGCTGCCAAGGTTGCTAAAGAAGCCCAGGTTAAACAATTGATACTAACTCACATTAGTCCTCGATATAGCTCGAATAATAAGTTGGCAATAACCGAGAGTGGTTTACTTGTTGAGGCTCAGAGCGTATTTCCTGAAACTATATTAGCAGAGGATTTCATGGAATATGAGATATAAGGGAGAGTTATTGACAAAATATAAAAATAATTATTAAAAAACTTGAAATTTATCTTTTTTTAGGTTATGCTTTTGATGTTAAAATAGTTTTTATTTTAATAAGAAGAATTGTCTGATAAAATAGTCAAGAAATTATTAGCCGATAATTATAGAAGAAAATAAAAATTAAAGTGGTGTTGACTTACCCATAATTGCCTAATGAATTTCAAAATCGGTAATTATAATAGAAGGAGGAAAATGTAAAATGAAGGCTATAGTTGATAAGGATTTATGTACCGGGTGTGGATTATGCGAAGATACCTGTCCTGAAGTATTTGAAATGAAGGATGATATAGCGATAGTGAAGGTTAGCAAGGTACCAGATGATTTGGTAGAATCATGTAAAGAGGCTGCCGATGGTTGTCCGGTAGAAGCTATAACTTGTGAGTAATAAGTAAGAAATAAATAATATAGATAAAAAAGGAGCAGATTTTGTTTTGAATCTGCTCCTTTTTTATTTTAATAATTAGTATAATTTATATACTCTTGCTTCATAAGGACGTAGATATATACTTTTAATATCTTCTTTTTCTTCAACATCATAATTACTGATTAGTAACTCTTTTTCTTGGTAATTAATATTTGCCGGAAGATTAAAAATTGTTTGGCTGGAAAAGAAGTTAAGAATAATTATTAATCGGTTTTTATTAAGAGTACGCAAATAACTATAAATATGTTCATCATCTTCTAAGATAAGCTGATAATCTCCATAGACCATAATTAAATTTTGTTTTCTAAGCTGGATTATCTTTTGATAATATCGAAATATCGAATTTGGGTCTTTTAAATCCTTGGCCATATTTATCTTTCTATAATTATGGTTGACTTTTATCCAGGGGGTACCGGTAGTAAAACCAGCATTAGGGCTGTCACTCCACTGCATAGGAGTACGGGCATTATCCCGACTTATTGGATGAATAGCTTCCATAATTTTTTCTTTAGGAAGACTTTTTTTAGTCATTTCGCGGTAGAAATTTAGAGTTTCTATATCACGATAGTCTTCTATATTATCGAAAGCAACATTCGTCATTCCAATTTCTTCGCCCTGATAGACATAAGGAGTTCCTGGAAGAGTATGCAGTAAAGTGGCTAACATTTTTGCTGATTCCACTCGATATTTCTTATCATCACCGAATCGGGAAACCATGCGAGGTTGATCATGATTATTCATAAAAAGGCTGTTCCAACCTTTTTCTTTTAAGCCCTCATACCACTTAGTAAAGATTTTTTTCACTTCAGTCAATTTACATTCTTTGGGTTCCCATTTATTTATAGGGTCATGGTCAATATCCATCAATTCGAAATGAAATACCATATCGAGTTCATTACGGTCTTTATCAACATATTTTAACGCGATTTCTGGGGCAGTTCCGGGAGTTTCTCCTACAGTCATAATGTCGTATTTTGAAAGTACTTTTTTGTTCATCTCTTGCAGGTATTCGTGAATACGCGGGCCATTTAAAAAATAAGGGCTGCCATCACCATATTTGTATCCTTCTATTATTTTCCCATCGGGCAAACCGGGGACTTTAGAGAACATATTTACCGTATCCATCCGGAAGCCATAGATTCCTTTGTCTAACCACCATTTCATCATCTTGTAAATATCTTCTCTTACCCGAGGGTTTTCCCAATTTAAGTCAGGTTGTTTTTTGGAAAAAAGATGCAAATAGTACTCTTGAGTCCTTTCGTCATATTCCCAGACAGAGCCACCAAAAACAGAACCCCAATTATTGGGAGGTAAACCATTTTTACCCTTTCTCCAAATATAAAAATCTCGATAAGGATTATCTAAAGAGGAGCGGGATTCTAAAAACCAGGGGTGTTCATCAGAAGTGTGATTTAATACTAAATCCATAATTAATTTCATATCTCTTCTATGTATTTCTGCTAATAATCTTTTCATGTCTTTCATAGTGCCAAATTCATTCATAATATCTTGGTAATCACTGATATCATAGCCATTATCATCATTGGGAGATTTATAAACCGGGCACAGCCAGATAGCATTTATCCCCAAGTCTTTTAAATAATCTAATTTTTGAATAATTCCCGGCAGGTCTCCGATCCCATCTCCATTACTATCCTTAAAACTTCTGGGATAGATTTGATACACTACCGCTTCTTTCCACCATTTTTGCCCCATTTTATACCCCTCTTTATTTTTTAAAAATAATTGTTGTGTTTTATATAATAAATTTTAATCTTATAAAAAGTATTATAAAGCATTATGTAAATTTTTTAAAGCTTTTAAAGTTAATTCAGGAAAAATATGGTTTTCTGCACCACATATCTAACTAAGTAAAAAATACAATTAACTTAAAAGATATAGCGAAGTGCTGCTTTCCCTTAATTTATTTTCTTTCTCTTTCTTAACGCAATACTCGGTACGAGTTTTTATTAAAGGGAAAGTTGACAAAAATAGTCATAAATAATATAATTTTTTAGTAAAGTTAAATTAATTGAGGAGAAAGACCAATGAAATTATCAACTCGAGGAAGATATGCGCTTCGTGCTATGATAGATTTAGCTCAAATTCAATGTAATAATTTAAAGCCGATTTCTTTAAGAGATATTTCTCTAAGACAAGAGATCTCTCTGCAATATTTAGAACAGTTATTTAATAAATTAAAGAAAGCAAATTTAGTAAAAAGCGTCAGGGGAGCAAGTGGAGGGTATTTATTGACCAAAGAAGCAGAGAAGATCAATGCCGGTGACATAATTAGAGCAGTTGAGGGGCCGATAGTTTTAGTTGATTGTATTTTAACTGGCAGAAAAAATAAGAAGAATACACCAAAGAAATGTAAAAAAATAGAAGATTGCGCCATCAGGGTGTTATTAGAGGAAGTAACTCAGAGAATAAACCAAACATTAGATGCTACTTCTTTGAAAGATTTATGTAAAATAGCCCAAAAAATAAAAGAAGGATAAAAATATGAAAGATAAGATAAAATCAGTTGCTTTGTTTTCTGGTGGCCTGGATAGTATTTTAGCGGTAAAACTTATCCAGGAACAAGGGATAGAGGTAAAAGGGGTTAACTTTAAAACCCCTTTTTTTGGTTTAGATAAGACATTTGCGGCAATAAAAAATTTAGATATGGATTTAAAAAATATAGATATAACCCAAGAACTACTGGAGGTTTTAAGAAATCCCAGGCATGGCTTCGGAAAGAATATGAATCCCTGTATAGACTGCCATGCCCTTATGTTTAAAAAGGCGGGAGAATATATGACTGAGATAGGAGCCTCTTTTATTTTGAGTGGTGAAGTTTTAGGGGAAAGGCCTATGTCTCAGAACAGAAACAGTTTAAATATAATTGAAAGAGAATCAGGGTTTGAAGGTAGAATTCTTCGTCCATTATCTGCTTTATTATTAGCGGAGACCATTCCCGAAAAAGAGGGGTTGGTGGACAGAAATAAATTGTTGGATATTTCTGGCCGCTCAAGGAAAAGACAGATGGAGTTAGCTGCTAAGATGGGGATAGAGGATTATCCTTCACCTGCCGGAGGTTGTAAATTAACTGAACCAGCCTTTTCTAAAAGATTAAGAGATTTATTTACTCAGGAAAGTTTTTCTTTAGAAGAGATAGAGCTGTTAAAATTAGGCCGGCACTTTAGGTTAAGCAGAGATATTAAGGTAGTAGTAGGAAGAAATAAAGAGGAGAACGAACAACTGCTAAATTTTTTTCAAGATGAAGACTTTCTTTTTAAAGCAAAAAATTTAAAAGGTCCGGTTTCTTTGTTAAAAAAGGGGTCTAAAGTAAATAACGAACTGATCGATAAATCCTGTCGGATTACTGCAAGGTATTGCGATAGAAATGAAGAAGAAAACGAAGAAGTCAATATTAATTATTATAGTAAATCTAAAGAATTGGTCAGAACCATGAAAGTAAAACCATTAATAGAAGATGAATTAGAAATCCTAAGAATACAAGGATAAATACTAAGCACAAAAAGAGAATAAACTATTATGATTAAAAATTTAAAAAAGAAAGTAGTAGTGGCTATCAGCGGAGGGGTGGACAGTTCATTAGCCGCTGCCCTGTTAAAAGTAGAAGGTCATGATGTTCTCGGTATAACTATCCATCATTATGAGGGTAACGAAAATTTAGAATCAGTGGAACAGGCTACTCAAAATCTAGAAATTCCCTGGCATGTTCTGGATTTTACCAAAGAATTTAAAAATATAGTTATAGACTATTTCTGCCAAGAATATCTCATAGGCCGGACCCCCAACCCTTGTGTAGTCTGTAATCTAAAAATAAAATTTGGATTATTATTGGAGAAAGCAAAATCGTTAGGTGCGTATTATCTTGCAACCGGCCATTATGCTATCAATGAATATGACCAGAAGAGCAAGAAATTTTTACTTAAGAGAGGTGTAGATGAAAATAAAGACCAATCTTATTTTCTTTATAGATTAAATCAGGAAATATTGCCCTACGTTTTGTTTCCCTTGGGCAAATTTAAGAAAAGTCAAACCAGAGAATTGGCTAAAAAATATGGATTAAAAAATTATAAAAAGGAAGAGAGTCAGGAAATTTGTTTTATCCGGGATGATAATTATAGGAAGTTTTTAACTCAACATATTGAAGATACTGTCAAACCTGGCAAGTTTATAGATAAAGAAGGAAAAATATTAGGAGAGCATCAAGGTATTCCTTTTTACACTATTGGACAGAGAAAAGGATTGGGAGTATCTTTAAATAAGCGTATGTATGTGATTGAAATAAATTCCCATCAAAATGTAATTACTCTGGGCGATGATAAAGATCTTTATAAGGATAAATTATCAGTAAAAGATTTAAATTTTATTTCTGGCGATATACTTTCAAAGTCTATAAAGGCAGAGGTAAAGATAAGATATAATAGTAAAAAATCTCCGGCAATTATTTCTCCTTATAGTGAAGACAGGATCCTAATTAATTTTGAAAAACCCCAAAGAGCGATTACTCCAGGGCAATCAGCAGTATTTTACCAGGGAGATGTAGTTGTAGGAGGCGGGATTATTCAATAGTATTAAATGAACTGCTAAAAATTTTAAATTACAAACAATAAATATTTTATTTACCTATTGATTTATTAATCAATTAACCAACTATATTAGTTGCCCAATTTAGCAGTCAATTTAGTTAACTGGTTTGCTGGTTAGTTTAGTCGCTAGTATATTGTATCGCGTATTGCGTTCGTATTTAAATGGCAAAAAGAGAAAAACCTACAATTTGGAACATATAACTATTTACTTGTCAGATATTACTCATCACTGTTTCTCTCTGTATTCTGCTCTCTATTTTCTTTACGAGACACAATTTCGTTGTTCGTATCTAGTATCTAGTGTCTCGAAAGAAAAATAAATTTAAACACACAAGTTTTTTAATTTTTAAATATTTTAACTATTTGTTTTTTTGCGAGATACGATTCACGAGATACGAGATACGAATTTGCTTCGGGTAACTAGTAAACCAGCTAATCATATAACCAACTAATCGTTTCTATATTACTCATTATATTTTACTCATTACTTATTACTGTATCCTATCCGCTATACGCTCCACGCTACTCTTCAAGAGATACGAATAAAAAACTTGCTAATGTAAAAAAATTATGTTATATTGCGTGTATACAAAAATGTATACAGGAGAATATATAGGGATGCAGTTTATTCGAATCGGGGAAAAAGTTATAAGTAAAGAAAAATTGAATAAAGAAATAAATAAAATTTTAGAATTGCGCACGAAAGGCGTGACCCAGGAAGGAGTAGCACGCAAATTAGGAGTTGAACGAACTTTTGTCTCCAGGTTAGAAAGTTTAGGAGAAATAAGAAAAGGTAAGAAGATTGCCTTAATCGGTTTTCCTATTAAGAACAAAGAAGAGTTAACTCATTTAGCAAAAGAGCTTGGGATTGAATATGTCTTGCTTTTAACTCAAGAGGAGCGTTTTGATTTTATAAAGAAAAAAACTAAAAGTGAATTATTTAATGAAGTTATGGAAATAATTGTCAACTTAGCAGATTTTGATTTGATTATTTTCATGGGTTCAGATATGAGAGTACCTGTAGTGGAGAAAATATTCAGTGTTCAGGTGATTGGCATAGTTATCGGTCATTCGCCCATTAAAGAGAGTAAATATGTTAATCCTGAAAAGATAATAGAAATAGTAAAACAGGTTAAAAATTAATTTAAATTCCAAAGAAGAGGAGGATTTAAGAATGAAGAAAGTTTTAGGCGTTAGTCTGGGTTCTTCCACCAGAGACCATAAGGTCGAGATAGAGGTTTTAGGAGAGAAAGTCGAAATCGAAAGAAGAGGAACCGATGGCGATGTTAAAAAGATGATGCAAATATTCCAGGAGAATGATGGGAAAGTTGATGTCTTTAGTTTAGGAGGGACAGACCTATATTTATATTCCGGACCTCAGGGGAAAAGATATACCATAAGAGAGTCAGAAAAGATAATTAGCGTTATTAAAAGAACTCCTATTGTTGATGGTAGCGGGATAAAATATGTATTAGAGAAGAGTGTAGTAAAATATATTGATACTCAAACTGATATTCCTTTAAAGGGAAAAAAGGCTTTACTCACTATTACAGTGGATAGATTTGGAATGGCAGAGGGCTTAATGGAAGCTGGATGTGAGATGACTTTTGGGGATTTAATATTTGGTTTAAATATCCCTATTGCCATGCATTCTTTTAAGACTATTAACATATTTGCACGTTTATTATTGCCTATTTTAGTTTATGTCCCTATAAAATATTTATATCCTACAGGCGAAAAGCAGGAGAAATCTAATTTAAAGTACGTTAAATATTTTTATGATGCCAGTATAATTGCCGGTGATTATTTAGCTATAAGCCAGTATATGCCCCAGGATATGGAGGGGAAGATTATTATAACCAATACTGTTACCAGTTTTAATGTAGAAGATCTTAAAAAAAGAGGGGTAAATTATTTAATTACTACAACCCCAGAATTTGAAGGAAGGTCTTTCGGGACCAATGTATTTCAAGCTACCCTGGTAGCAATATCCGGGAAATCTCCAGAAGAGTTAAAGCCAGATGATTATTTAAAATTAATAGAAAAGACGGGCTTTAAACCAAGAATAGAGAAGTTAAATTAAGCAAAAATTTAATATTAAAAAGGAGAAGAGGGATGGCAATTCCATTAGAAGAAAAAATAAACGCACTTAATCAAAGACTGAAAAAGATGAAAGATGAAAAACGGTATTTTTACTTAAAAAGCATTGACGGAGCTTCTGGAGCAAGAGTAACTATCGATGGTAGGGAGATGATGATGTTTGCTTCTTATAATTATTTGGGATTGATTACTCATCCCAAGATAAAAAAAGCTGCCATTGAAGCTATTGAAAAATATGGCACAGGTGCTGCAGGAGTTAGACTATTAGCTGGTACTACCAAGATACATGAAAAATTAGAAGCAAAGATTGCAAAATTTACAGGTGGAGAAGATGCAGTTACTTATAGTAGTGGTTATGTAACTAATTTAGCTGCCATAACCACTCTTTGTCAGAGAGGGGATTTGGTTGTAATTGATAAATTGGATCATGCTAGCATAATCGATGGATGTCTCCTTTCAGGAGCCCATCATAAATCATTCTTGCACAATAATATGGAAAGCTTAGAAAGAATTTTAGCTAACTCTGGGAGTTATGTTAATAAATTAATCATTGTAGATGCTGTATATAGTATGGATGGTGATGTAGCAAATTTACCCGAAATATCGTGTTTGGCTAAAAAATACAATACTAAGGTGATGGTGGATGAAGCTCACTCTATAGGGGTATTGGGGAAGACCGGTCATGGTATAGAAGAACATTTCGGACTAAAAGGAGCTGTGGATATTCATATGGGAACATTGAGTAAAACTATTCCCAGTATTGGTGGTTATATAGCGGGCGATAAAGATTTAATTAGCTATCTAAAACATAATTCCAGACCCTTTATATTTTCAGCGAGTCTTCCTCCTGTGGCAGCTGCTACCGCTATTGCCTGTTTGGAGGTTATTGAAGATGAACCTGAGCGCATAGCAAATTTACAGAAAAATATCAAACAATTTAAAGACGGGCTAAATTCTATGGGTTATAATACGATGAACAGCACCACCAGTATTGTTCCTATATTGGTCGGTGAAGAGGAAGATACTTTGAAATTATGTAAAATGGTTAATGATAAAGGAATATTTATCTGTCCTATCCTTTTCCCGGCAATTCCTAAAGGAACTAATAGATTAAGAGCCCATGTTCTAACCGATCATACTCCTGAGGATATCGACAAAACTCTGGATATCTTTGAAAGGGCTGGAAAAAAATTAGAGTTGATCAGGTAATAACGAATTTATTTGACAATAAAATATAGATATCTTATAATCTCTAATAAAGATTATTATATAATATAAGCACTATTATCTATTAGAAAAGTTAATAGTGCTTATATTTAATTTTTTAAGAGGAAATATTTACTATTTAAATATAACAATTTTTAATGAGGAGAGATGTTTATGACACTTGATAAGAAGGTAATGCTAACTGAAGAGGGTTTGGAGAAGGTTCAAGAAGAACTTCATTACCTTAAAAGGGTAAAAAGAAAAGAGATTGCTGAAAAAATTAGAAATGCGGTAACCTTTGGCGAAATTTCTGAGAATGCCGAGTATAATGCAGCTAAAAACGAGCAGGCCTTTATAGAGGGAAGGGTTTTAGCTTTAGAAAAGATTATTGAGAATTATGAATTAATAGACAAAGAAGAAAATCCGGATTGCGTATCACTGGGGTCAGAAGTGTTAATTAAAGATATGAAAAATAAAAAAGAGTGTAAATATACTATTTTGGATTATGTGGAATCTGAACCGGATTGTGGGAAGATATCTATATCTTCTCCTATTGGAAAGGCTCTTTTAGGAAAAAAGAAAGGTGATTTAGTAGAAATTAGAGTCCCTGCAGGACATCTTGAGTATAAAATTTTAGATATCGAATAGTTTATATATCAATTTAGCAACCTAAACAATTATCAATTCTAACAATGAACAAAGTTATTAAAAATATTAAAATATAAAGATGCTTTGTTCATTATTTATTTCTAAACCTTTTAGCAAAATAAATTAATCACAAATATAGCGGAAATTTAAATTACCTTAAATTAGTCGTTAGTGAATAGTGAATAATCGTTAGTCTCAAACACAATTTTTAGTATATAGCTAAAAATTTAAAACTAAAAGCGAAAAACCATAATTCAAAACTTAAAACTTTCTCTCTCAGTACTAAATTTTAAGTTCTGTTTTTGCTTCTTTATCTTTTTATTTTTTCTATATAGCATGCAAGATAAGAAAGATGAAAATCAATAGATAAAACAATATATTTAAATTTTAAATTTTGAGCTATGGTTTTACGTTTTGCGCTTTTCATTTTTCGTTTTATTGCTATATGCTAATTAGGGCTTACGAAAAAGGAAATTCCTATGCAATTAAGATATTTGTCAGACAGCAATATTATAGTAATTTTGGTATTATATTGTTGAATTTTTTAAACATAATATCAAACAATAAGAGTAAAAAGAGGTGGATTAGGTGGAGACAAAAAAGAGTACAGCAGAAATGATTTCTATTAAATGGAAGGAAATAGAGGGTTTAAAAGGAGAAGGCATTGATCCTTTTGGGCATAGTTTTACCAGAACTTATAAAATAAAAGAGTTAGTAGAAAAAAATAAAGATTTACAGATTGGTGAATGCGGTCAAGAAAAAGTCAGTGTAGCCGGCAGGTTAATGGCTTTAAGAACACACGGAAAGGCTATATTTGCTAATATTGAAGATATAAGTGGAAGAGTTCAGATTTATATAAAATCAAATAAAATAGGAGAGGACGCTTTTAAACTTTTTAGTAAAATTGGTGTTGGAGATATTTTGGGAGTTTCAGGTCTGATTTTTAAAACCAGAACTGGTGAAGTTACTATATTTGTAGAAGAATTTGTTCTTCTATGCAAGTCTGTACGCAGTTTACCCGAAAAATGGCACGGACTTAAAGATGTGGAGATAAGATATAG
>Ga0209979_1003185_pt1 | contig 14765 bp, 11 predicted proteins | sample AnhtaG_FD_183114 | JGI IMG/M metagenome (GOLD analysis project Ga0209979, IMG submission 183114) | Deep subsurface microbial communities from Anholt, Denmark to uncover new lineages of life (NeLLi) - Anholt_01485 metaG (SPAdes) (version 2) | ecosystem: Environmental > Aquatic > Marine > Oceanic...
AATATAATTTCTGCAGTACATACTAATTTGTCATCAACATATGCTTTTCCTCTCCCCTTGCCAAAATTAGATTTTAAGGTCACTATCTCAACATCAAATCTTAATTCATCACCAGGTCTAACTATTTTCTTGAATCGAACCTTATCAACTCCACCAAATAAGGCAATCTTATTTTTATTTTCCGGGATAGACATAAGACCCACAGCTCCAGCTTGAGCCATAGATTCAATTATCAATACCCCTGGCATTATTGGATTTCCTGGGAAATGCCCTTTAAAATAATATTCATCTTTTCTTACTTTCTTTATAGCAACAACTCTTTTACCAGGTATGACTTCTATCACTTTATCAATCAAGAGAAATGGTTTTCTATGAGGTATTATATCTTCTATATCGGTTCTTTCTAAAATTTTTCTCTCCTCAGTAATTAAAATTTAAAATAATTATTAAAATCTATTCTACAATAAAAATTTTAAAGATTAAAAATTTTAACTTAAATCTCTGTTATTACTAGAACAAAATGTTAAAACCAATTAATAAATGAAATTTAAGAATTTAGACGCCATTGTCTTCTCTGTTGTTGCAACGAAAAAAGCTAATAAGGTTTTTAATGATTATTAATTTCTTTCTTGAAACTTTATAAAATATCCATTCGTCATAAAGTTTCAAATTAAATCATAATAAAATTAGGTTATTTAGATCAACCCTTTGGGGTTGAATTATTAAGCAAGGCTAAAGCCTTGCCCTACATTTGTATTACATCAAATTCTTTTTATTAGATTTTTTGAATTATTATTTTTAATAGTAATTATTTTTATTTTTTTCTTAATGTATAAGAACATGTGTTTATGAATAAATCTTTTAAATAGTTCATTTATTATGTGGTTAGAGAGAGCTCAATTTATTATGTATTTAGGAAGGAATGACGGAATTTAAATGAATAGAAGAGTAGTAATAACAGGAATGGGAGCTATAACTCCTTATGGAACAGATTTAGAAAAAATCTGGGAAAATCTAATTAATGGAAATTCAGCAATAGATTATATAACATCTTTTGACACCAGTAATCTTAAAGTCAAAATTGCTGGTGAGGTAAAAGATTTTGACCCAAATGACTTTATGAAAAAAAAAGATGTCAGAAGAACTGCCAGATTTGCTCAGATGGGTTTGGCAGCAGCAAAATTAGCCATCAAGGATGCCTATTTAGAGAAAAATCTAAGTGATAAAGATAGAGATAATGTTGGAGTAGTTGTTGGAAGTGCTGTTGGTGGAATCGATTCAACAGAAGATGCATTTAAAACGATGTATAAAAAGGGTTCTCATTGGATTAGTCCCTTCTTTTCTTCAAGTCATTTACTTAATATGGCATCATTTCATGTAGCAAGGAATTTTAAATTTAGAGGTCCAAATGTTACACCTGTAACTGCATGTTCTACAGGAACACAAGCTGTGGGAATGGCAGCTTTAATGATCGCTAATAGAGAAGCAGATGTAATAATTGCTGGGGGTGCAGAATCTGTGATAAATGAATTTGGAATTGCAGGATTTGCTGCATCTGGAGCTTTTTCATCCCGAAATGACGATCCAAGGGGAGCAAGCCGTCCTTTTGATAAAGATAGAGATGGTTTTGTTGTAAGTGAAGGTGCGGGTATATTGGTTCTCGAGAATTATGAAAGAGCTATTAATCGTGGTGCAAAAATATACAGTGAGATTATAGGATTTGGAAACAGTTCAGATGCACTTCATATCACTTCACCAGATCCTGAAGGCATAGGGGCAGCTAAAGCGGTTAAAATTGCTTTAAAAATGGCGAAAATCTTACCAGATGAAGTTGATTACATAAATGCTCATGGAACAGCAACTAAAAAAAATGATCCAATGGAAACAAATGCCATAAAACTGGTATTTAAAGATTACGCTTATAGGGTTGGAATAAGCTCAACTAAATCTATGCTGGGGCATTCATTTGCTGCAACAGGGGCACAGGAAATTATAATAAGTTCATTAGCTATAAGAGATAATATTATTCCACCTACAATAAACCTTAGTAATCCGGATCCAGAATGCGATTTAGACTATACACCCAATATTGCAAGAAAAAGAAATATAGATGTTGTAGTATCTAATTCATTTGGCTTTGGTGGACAAAATGCAGCTATCATATTGAAAAGATATGAAGAATAAAAAATATTAATTATCATTAAAGAATTTGAAAGATTTTGATATTCATAGTTTTAAAGAGATTTTAAAAACAAAATATTTAGGTAAAGAATTTATATATTTTAACAGTGTAGATTCTACAAATGATGAAGCTTTTAGAGTTGCTGAAGAAAAACCTTTAAATGGAACTGTTGTATTGGCAGAAGTTCAAACCTTGGGTAGAGGTAGAGGTGAAAAAACATGGTTATCACCATATGGTGGTCTTTGGTTTTCAATAATTTTAAAACCAAAAATTAGTCCATTAATAATATCTATAATAACTCTTTTAAGTGGTCTTGCTGTTGCTGAAACAATTAAAGAATCATTAAATTTGGATGCAAAGATGAAATGGCCAAATGATATTTTAATTGATAACTTGAAGGTTGCTGGAATTCTATGTGAATCAGAAATATTTAAAAATAAAATAAAAAAATTAGTAATAGGAATTGGTGTAAATTTAAATCTTGATAAAGAAGACATTGAGGGTTTAAATGTAGAAGCAACATCCTGTAAAATAGAGCTGGGAAATGAGGTTAATAGGGAAAAATTCTTAGCACATTTTTTACAAAAATTTGAGAATTACTACAGTAAAATAATATTTCCCTCAGAACTGGAATCTATAGTAACTAAGATAAGAAAAATAATTATTCCAATTGGTTCTAATGTTGAGATAAAAACAGAAAGTGAGAAGTTATCTGGTTATGCCTTTGATTTAGCAAATAACGGTTCACTTTTGGTAAGAATAGATAATCAAATAAAAGCTTTTACATCATCTAATATAGAATATATAAGAATAAAAAAATAAAATGGTTAAGAATCAAGTAAGAATAACAGATACAACTTTAGGAGACGCTAATCAATCTCTTTGGAATGGTAGGTTAAGATTAGAAGATGTGCTTCCAATCTTAGCAAAAATGGATAGGGCTGGGTTTTATAGCATTGATTGTTGGGGTGGAGACATCTTTGAATCTTTACTTCAAAATTTAAAAGAAGATCCATGGGATAGATTAAAAATATTAAAAAGCCACTTTAAAGAGACTCCAATTAGCGCACTTATTCGAGGAAGAAGTCTTGTTGGTTATAAAAATTATGATGATGAATTAATCAAAAAATTTATAGAACTTTCAGCTAAAAATGGTGTGGCTATATTTAGAGTATATGATGCTTTGAATGATATCAGGAATTTAAAATTAATAGTTAAGGTTGCAAAAAGTTGTGGATGTCTAATTCAAGGAACATTGGTATATACTGAAAGCCCTGTTCATAAAATGATGGACTCTATAAAAATTTCAAAAGAGTTAGTAGAGATGGGTGCAGACTCAATATGTATAATGGACGAAAATTATTTCCTTACACCTGATAAAACCTACAAAATTATTTCTGCTTTAAAACAGGAGATTGTAGTACCCATTAATCTACACTGCCATTTCATTAATGGAATTGGATTATTAAATTATTTAAAAGCAATAGAGGCAAATGTTGATATAATTGATGCTGCATTTACACCAGTCTCTTTTGGAAATTCCCAGCCCTCTATTGAAAGTATATACTTTGCACTTAAAGACACGGATAGACAACCATCGCTAAATCTGGAATTAATTGAAGAGATATCAAAAGAGATAGAAGGAATCAGAAAATTAAGATACTTAAAAAGAGGAACTACATCAGTTATTCATAATAAAAGTGTGCAGTTAAACATCCCTGATCATATAATATCAGACCTTATATCTCAGCTTAAAGATAAAGGAGAGATGGAGAATCTATTTAATGTTCTCGAAGAAATTCAAAGTGTAAGAGAAGAGATTGGTTATCCCCCACTTATTACTCCAATAGGTGAAATAGTAGGAACTCAAGCTATAATAAATGTTATGCTTGATAAAAGATGGGGAATAATTCCTGATGAAATGAAAAAATATCTTATTGGAGATTATGGCAAAATTCCTGGTGAAGTCATACCGGATATTCTAATAAGACTTGAGAAAGAGAAAAAATCGCTTAAATTTGATCGTATTAAATCTGAACAAATAGATATCTTGAAAAGTTCTTATGAGAAGGGCAAGGAAGCTTTAGCAGGTTTAGCAAAGAATGAGGAAGATATTATAAATTACTGTTTGTTTCCATCACAGACTCTAAACCTGATTTCTCAAAGAGAGGAACAACCTCGGAAAATCCTTGAAAAAAAGAGAGTTGAGCGAATTCCTATAAGTATAGATTCCAATAAGGTTAAAGATTTGGTAAAAATAATTGAACAAGCTGATCTGGATGAAATAACTATTGAGGAAGATGGTAGGAGAATATCAATAAGAAAAACACCTAAAGGAAAAGTCTTACCTGAAACTTTAAAACCAAAAGAGAAAGTCAGAAAGATAAAAGAGGAAAAGGAAGAAGAAATTCATTTAATAAAATCCCCAGTTGTTGGTACCTTTTTCCAAGCATCTTCTCCAAATGAACCACCATTTGTAATTAAGGGACAAAGAATCGAGAAAGGGCAAACTTTGTGTATTATCGAGGCTATGAAAATGATGAATAAGATCGAATCGGATGTTGATGGAATAATTAAGGAAATTTTTATTGAAGATGGTCATTATGTTGAATATGACCAAGAACTTTTTAAAATCCAGAAGATATAAAAGTTAATAAAAATGTTTAAAAAGATATTGATTGCAAATAGAGGTGAAATAGCTCTTAGAATAATTAGAGCTTGTCATGAATTAAATATTGAAGCTATTGCTGTCTATTCAAGCGCAGATTCAGAGTCCATCCATGTTAGAGAAGCAGATAGAAGCATATGTATTGGACCTGCTCCAAGTAGTGAGAGTTATCTTAATATAAAAAACATAATAGGAGCAGCTAATATGGCCGACTGTGATGCCATACATCCTGGATATGGCTTCTTATCTGAAAATGCTGATTTTGCACAGGCATGTATTGAAAATGATTTAATCTTTATAGGTCCAAAGCCATCTATTCTAAGAAAAGCTGGGAACAAGGTTGAATTAAAAGAAATCATAAAAAAAGCAAGAATTCCTATAATCCGAGGGACAAAACGTCCTGTTAAAAATATAAGAGAAGCACTAAGAAAAGCCAGATGGATAAGGTATCCAATAATTATTAAAGCATCAGCTGGTGGTGGTGGAAAAGGAATGAGAATTGTTAAAAATAAAAGGGAACTGATTTCATCACTACAAATTGCAAAGACAGAAGCAAAATCTTACTTTAACAATGATGCTATTTTTTTAGAAAAATATGTAGAAAAACCAAGACATGTTGAAATTCAGCTTCTTGCTGATAAAAAGGGTCACATTATTTTTTTAGGTGAAAGAGATTGTACAATCCAGAGAAGACATCAAAAAATGATTGAGGAATCTCCATCACCAGCAATTGATAGAAGAAAAAGAAAACAGTTGATTGAATTAGCTATGAAGGTGGCTAAAGTAATAAAATATGAGAATTTAGGGACAGTTGAATTTTTAATGGGTAAAAAGGGAAATTTTTATTTTATGGAGATTAATCCGAGAATTCAAGTAGAACACGCAGTTACTGAGATGGTTACTGGAATTGATCTAATTAAACAGCAAATTCTAATATCAAGCGGAGAAGATATTTCCATCAAACAGGGAGATATAAAGTTCAATGGACATGCTATAGAATTTAGAATAAATTCAGAAGACCCAGACAATAATTTTATGCCAAGTCCTGGACTTATTTCTTTCTACCTTCCACCTGGTGGTCCTGGTATAAGAGTAGATAGCTGTTTATATTCAGGATATAAAGTTTTACCTCATTATGACAGTTTAGTTGCAAAACTAATTGTATGGGGAAAAGACAGAGAAGAAGCAATTAATCGTTCGAAAAGAGCTTTGAAAGAATTCATCATAGAAGGAATACCTACTACAATTCCATTTTATCAAAAAATTCTATCAAATCCTAATTTTTTAAGTGGTGAAATACATACTGATTTTGTTAATGAAATACTTAAAGAAAAATATAATTAGAATTTATTTCAACATAGGGATTTTTATGTCTTTTTCTTTAGATGTTTTTATTGCTAACTTATAACCTGCATCAGCGTGTCTTGCTACACCTATTCCTGGGTCATTAGTAAGTACTCTTTCAAGCCTTTTTTCAGCATCTTTAGTTCCATCTGCAACAATGACCTGACCTGCATGTATTGAGTATCCAATTCCCACTCCCCCACCATGATGAACAGCAACCCATGATGCTCCACTAACTGCATTAAGAAGTGCATTTAGTATTGGCCAATCTGCAATCGCATCACTTCCATCTTTCATCCCTTCTGTCTCTCTGTTTGGTGACGCAACTGAACCTGAATCCAAGTGATCTCTTCCAATAACAATTGGAGCTTTAATTTCACCACTTGCCACCAAGTCATTAAAGATTTTCCCCATCTTTGCTCTCTCTCCATATCCAAGCCAGCAGATTCTTGATGGAAGACCCTGGAATTTAACATGTTTTTGAGCAATCTTTATCCATCTAACTAAAGCTTCATCCTCAGGGAATGTCTCTAAAATAGCCTTATCTGTTCTATAGATATCCTCTGGATCACCTGATAATGCTACCCATCTGAATGGTCCCTTCCCTTCACAAAATAGAGGTCTAATATATGCATTTACAAAACCTGGAAAATTAAAAGCATCCTCTAATCCAGCCAATTTTGCTTGTCCCCTTATGTTATTTCCATAGTCAAAAACAATTGCACCCTGTTTTTGCATTTCAAGCATAGCTTTAACATGTCTTGAAACAGACTCATAAGCCATCTTTTTATATTCTTCAGGCTTATTTTCCCTGAGCTTTAATGCTTCTTTAAAACCTATACCTGCTGGGATATATCCATTTAACATATCATGAGCTGATGTTTGGTCAGTAACTACATCCGGTATTATTCCTCTTTTAACCAATTCTGGGTAAGTATCTGCTGCATTTGCTACAAGTCCAATCGAGCGTGGGGTTTTCTTTTTAACAGCATCTTCTACCAATTTTAATGCTTCATCAAAATTCTCTGTTAAAATCTCACAATAACCTGTATTAAGTCTTCTCTCAATTCTTTCTCTATCTACCTCAACATCAAGACAAACTCCTTTATTCATTGTTATGGCAAGTGGTTGAGCACCACTCATTCCCCCCATTCCTGCAGTCAGTACAAATTTCCCTTTTAAACTTCCATTAAAATATTTCTTTGCAACTTCCGATAGAGTTTGGTAAGTTCCTTGAAGAATCCCCTGAGTACCAATATAGATCCAGCTACCAGCTGTCATCTGACCGAACATTATAAGACCCTTCTTCTCAAGTTCCCAGAACTTTTCCCAATTAGCCCATGCAGGTACTAAAAGTGAGTTTGCTATAAGCACTCTTGGTGCATAAGGATGTGTTTTAAAAACTCCAACAGGTTTTCCTGATTGGACAAGTAATGTTTCATCATTTTCTAAATTTTTTAAAGCTTCAACAATTGCATAATAACATTCCCAGTTCCTTGCAGCTTTTCCTGTTCCCCCATAAACTATTAATTCATCAGGTTTTTCCGCAACATCTGGATCCAAATTATTCATTAACATCCTCATAGCTGCTTCCTGAGCCCATCCTTTACAAGTCAATTTTGTACCTCTTGGTGCTCTTACTACCTTTGGCTTATTTTTTATATTCAAAATAATCACTCCCTGTTGTCTCTAAAACTTAAATCAATATTAAAAATAATATCTATGAAATTAAGATTTATGATTATTACTCATAATAATTTTATAAGTTATATCTATTGGTAAATAGTACTAAAAATTTAATTCTTGTTATGAACTTCTAAATCCCTATTTGATACAGATGTTTCTAATCTAGATTTAAATAAAGCTTTAGATTAGACTATTTTAAAACTTAAATTAATTTTCCAATTCTGTCTTGAACAGTTTTTAATAATATTTTAGTTTTAATTAATTCAATTGCTTTCTCAATATCAGGAGCCATAACTCTATCAGTCTCTAATTTAGAAACCTTTTCTCTCAATAGACTGTGTGCTAATTTTGTTCCCTGCCCCATTTTTGATGGGTTATGAAAATCTATTGCTTGACAAGCACATAGGAGTTCAATTCCAATGATCTTTTCAACATTTCTTAATATTTCTTTTGCTTTTCTGGCTGCTATTGTACCCATACTTACAAAATCTTCCTGCCCTGCGGAAGTTGGAATAGAATCAACACTTGCTGGATGAGACAATACTTTATTTTCAGAGACAAGTGATGCAGCTAAATATTGCGTTAGCATAAATCCAGAATTTAATCCTCTTTCCTCTACTAAAGCAGGAGGTAATATCTTGTCTCTACAATTTACTAAATTATCTATTCTTCTTTCAGCAATATTTCCTAACTGCGAAAGGGCTATTGAAAGAAAATCCAATATAATAGCTACAGGTTGACCATGAAAATTTCCACCTGAAAGAATCTCTCCCCTATCTGGAAATATTAGGGGATTATCAGTAGCAGAATTTATCTCAACCTCCAACACTTCTTTAACATGGTTTAAAGAATTTCGAACTGCTCCATGAACCTGAGGAATACATCTAAAACTATACGGATCCTGTACTCTAATCTTATTAGCGTCTTTACTTATCAGCTCACTTCCAAGAAGAATTTTCCTTAAATTTTTAGCAGAATCAATCTGACCCTGATGAGGTCTTGCTTTTTGAATATCTTCATCAAACTGCTCAATATTTCCTCGTATTGCTTCCATGCTTAGAGATGCTGTAATCTCTGCGCTTTTAACAAGATTATATGCATCAAACAATGTCAAAACACCAAGTGCAGTCATCGCCTGAGTACCATTAATGAGAGCAATTCCTTCCTTGCTTTCTAAAATCAAGGGTTTTATTTGTGCTTTTTCCATTGTTTCTTTACCAGATAATATATCACCATTATATTCTGCTTTTCCCAAACCTATCATAACTAAAGCCATGTGAGCTAATGGTGCTAAATCTCCGCTTGCTCCAACAGAACCTTGACTCGGGATAATGGGATGAACTCCTTTATTTAACATTTTAATTAATGTATTGATAACAATAGGTCTTACTCCTGATAATCCCTTTGCAAGTGAATTAGCTCTAAGTAACATCATTGCTCTAACAACATCTTTGTTGAAAGGTTTTCCCACTCCACATGCATGACTCATTATTAAGTTTTTTTGCAACTTCTTAGACTTGTCCTTTGAAATAACAACATTCGAGAATTCGCCAAAACCTGTTGTCACACCATATATTACTTCGTTTTCATTTATTACATCTTCAACAATTTTTCTTGATTTTAGAACTTTCTCTTCAACTCCTTTAGATAAAACAACTCTTGCACCTTTTCTTGATACATCTATAATATTCTTAATTGTAAGATTTTCACCATTTATAAAAATATCTTTCAATTTAAAACCTCACTTCATAAAATTAAAATATTTCTCTTTAATTAGTAAATTAATTAAATTATATACCACTTTAAAATTTGCAAAAAGTGTAATTACCATTATAATTTATAAAGAGATTTAAATAAAAATTATTAACAGAAAGGAGGACAGCTCTTTTCCTCCATCTTTGGAAAGAGGGTTACGAGCTGTTTTAATATGAATAATGAAAAAGTTAGAGTTAGATTTGCACCATCACCTACTGGACATCTTCATTTAGGTGGTGCAAGAACTGCAATATATAATTGGCTTTTAGCTAAAAAATATGGTGGTACATTCATACTTAGAATAGAGGATACTGATATAAAAAGGCTTTTTCCAGGAGCAATTGAAGGAATATTGGACTCATTATCATGGTTGGGACTTAATTGGAATGAAGGTCCACTTGTTGGTGGTGATTATGGTCCCTATCAGCAAAGTAAAAGGATGGAGCTTTACAGAAATGCTGCATACAAACTTTTAGAAGAAGGAAAAGCTTATAGATGTTTTTGTGAACCAAAAGAGCTTGAAGAAAGAAGAAGAATTGCTCTAAAAGAGAAAAGACCACCAATGTATGATGAGAGATGTAAAAAACTTTCAAAAAAAGAGATAGATGAGCTTTTAAAAATGAAAAAGCCTTTTGCAATTAGACTCAAGATACCTGAAACAGGTGTAACAGAAATAAATGATTTAATACATGGCAAAATAGTATTTAAAAATAAATTCATTGAGGATTTTGTCCTTTTAAGAAGCAATGGTAATCCTACATATAATCATAGTTGTGTTGTGGATGATAATGCAATGAAAATTTCACTTGTAATAAGAGGTGATGATCATATTCCAAATACTCCTAAACAGGTTAATATATATAAAGCACTTGGATATCCAATTCCTAAATTTGCTCATCTTCCCATGATCTTGGGTCCAGATGGTTCTAAGTTAAGTAAAAGACATGGTGCAACTGCTGTTGGTGAATATGAAGAAGCAGGATACTTACCACAAACAATGTTAAATTTTTTAACTCTTTTAGGTTGGTCTTATGATGACAAGACAACCATATTTTCAAAAAATGATTTAATCAATAAATTTTCAATTGAACATGTTTCTAAAAATCCAGCAATATTTGATACAAAAAAACTAGACTGGATGAATGGTTATTATATAAGAAATTTAACAGTTAAGGAATTAGCAGAATTGATTACACCATTCTTACAAAATAAAGAATTAGTTCCGAAAAAGATATCTAAAGATATCAGAAGCAGGATAGAAGAGATTGTTCCAATAATTCAAGAGCGAATTAAACTATTATCAGATGTTGTTCCTTTAACAGATTTCTTATTTAAGGAGAAAATAAAAATTGAGGAAAAAGCACTAAAAGATGCTAAAAAAACTGAAAATAAAGAAAAAATTATTAACTTAACAATCTCAAAGTTAGCTTCTTTGAAAGAATTTTCAAAGGAAAGAATTGAAAAAGCACTAAGAGAAGTACTGGATGAGCTTTCAGTTAAAGCAGGAAAAGCATTTATGTTGATAAGAATAGCTATTTCAGGAAAGAAGGTGAGTCCTCCTTTATTTGAATCAATATATATCCTTGGAAAAGATAGAACAATTCAAAGACTTACTGAATTTAAAAAATACTTATTATAAAATTTGATATTATATATTTAGTCGAATTAGTTTTTTGGGGAGTCGTCTAGTGGTAGGACAGTGGGCTCTGAATCCACCAGCAGAGGTTCGAATCCTCTCTCCCCAGCCAGAATTATTTTTTTGATATACTATCTTTAGATATAAAATAAATAAATATAATTTAATCTAAGTCTTATTGGGGAGTCGTCTAGTGGTAGGACAGTGGACTTTGAATCCACAAGCAGAGGTTCGAGTCCTCTCTCCCCAGCCAAACAGAACGGTTTTTAGCATTTTTAAGATTTATGAAGACATCAAAGGGTTTTCTAGGCTCAAATTCTAATGTTTTGCCTTTTAATTTCAAGTTCGAAAGTACAAAATTTATTAGTTGTCTTTTTTGTTCTACTTTCGAAAATTCAAATAATTCATAGGCTCTAGAGGCTAATTCCATAAGATTTACAAGCGTAAAAGAGAACTTTTCATCTGCTTCTACAATCTCAAACCCGATATTCTGAAGAATGGATTTTATTTCATCAAGCGTATATTGCTCTCCTATATGCTCTTTTTCTGTCCAGGCATTAAATTTAGCAAAGAATTTATCAGGAAAAATACGCTTTTTCCTGACGTCGTAAGGCATATGAATTAATAAGTATGACCCATTCCTCAACGCTTGTTTGAAATTTCGAAGTACTTTGATATTATTTGGAATATGTTCCAAGACATCAATAGAATAAATAAAATCATAAGCTTCCTTATCTTCTAAATTTAAAAGGTCATCCTTTCTAAAAAAGAAATTGGATAAATGATTACTTTGAAAATCTTGCATTTTGATATCTATAGCTGTCACTTTAATCCATGGAAACCTTTGAGCCATCTTTAAGGTATACTGACCATCCCCGCAACCTGCGTCGAGAACTTTAGTAAAGTTCTTTTATTGGTAATTTGTTTAAGTATTTCTCAAAATACAAGTTTCTTATGTAATCCTTTTAAGCTTTTTAACTTATTCATCTTGTCGGGTTGCAGAGACTCATATATTTCTACTAATCTTTGATTCAACCTTTTTATATCATATTTTTCCTTGACAAAATTCCTTCCACATCTTCCCATTTCTAGCCATATCTCTGGATGTTCAATAAGGTAATCTAATCTATCTGCTAATGCATTTACATCTTTTTCAGACACAAGAAAACCAGATTTGCCATCAAGCACCCCTTCGGGTATTCCATTATGAAGTGTAGATATTATAGGTAGGCCCATTGCCTGAGCTTCTTGAAGAACTAATGCCTGCCCTTCTCTATCTTCATTGCTCGCTGTGACACTTGAGAGAACGAAAATATGTGCCTGTTGGTAGAGTTTTAAAACCTCTTCTTGCTCAACTATCCCTAAGAATTTCACATAATTTTTAATTCCCAATTCTAAAACTAAAGATTCTAATTTATTTCTCAATGGCCCATCACCCGCGATTATGTAGATAAGATTCTTATATTTAGTCAATATCTTTGCTATCGCTCTTAGTGCATATTCATGACCTTTTTTCTCGACTAACCTTCCCACTGTTAATATTTTTATAAATTCTCCGGGTTGGGTTTTTCTTGTAAAAAATTTAAATCTTTCAATCCTAAGCCCTACGGGTATAATTACAATTTTTTTTTCATTACACCCAAGCTTTACAACTTGTTGTTTAGTAAAACGTGTGTTTGTGGTAAAAAGATCCCCCTTCTTAAATAAATTATTATAAACATTTTCACCCACTATCTTAGGATAACTATTTACATCATATCCATGAAAACTGGTTACATATTTTCCTGGAATGCCTATTTCTTTAAGATATGCTCCACGAATACCATTAAAACCAAAGTGGCAATGAATTATATCAAACTCCTTATCTAAAAAGAGAATAATTAAATACAACAATCTTAAAGATAAAGCTTCTCTACCATATTTGAATATATTTAGTGATTTTAATATTTTAATCGGACTTTTATGAAAATTAATAATTAATAAAGATATTGCTTTTAAAATGCGCGTAATTTTATTTTGGGATATATTAAAATAATGAACTCGTTCCTTAAGATGATACTTTTCCACATCGGGTTGTTCTTTCCTCTCTTTAGGATTAAATTTAGCAAATATTTCAACATCATGCCTCATATCTAAAAGTTCTGTAATCTGGTTCAGGATAAATGTCTCTGTTAATTTTGGGAATCCACTAACAATAAATGCTATTTTCATGGTTTCACCTTTTTTGCTACAATTAAATTAAGATTGTTCTTGTTACTTTTAGAAGATAAGAAAATCCCATCAAGGCAATAATAAATTGGTGCAAATAAATTATCTAAGCTTATTCCTATTTCTCGTAACCCCACAAGTTTAATCATTCCAAATATTGGTCGATTAAGCAAGTAATAAAGGGAGTATATAGCTATAATCTCAATACCGTTCTCCTCTAATGTTATTTCATAAATCTTCCTACTTCGGAACTCAACATGCTCTGCAACATCAATACTTTTTGACCCACATAAATCAGAAATAAAAATAACTCCTTTATTCTTAGTTAAGTTGGAAATATTTGCAATTGCTCGCCTAAATGCTTTATTCTCTTTGATATGATATAAGATATCGAAGACATTTAAAATATCAAACTTACGATTAATTTTTGATACTAATGAAGATGAAGAGACATCTTCCTTAATAAAATGATATTCGGAATATTTTAGTTTAAGATTTCTAATGCTAATGCTGGTAATATCAACCCCAACAATATCTTGTGCTCCTTGAAGCCTATAAAAATCTATAAAAAACCCAGTTCCACACCCAACATCGCAAACTATTTTATCATGAATATCTATCTGTTGGGATAATAATGCTTTTTTAAGAGTCCTAATTTTTGCTTTATAAAGCCATTTATTGTAATATTCGCTAAATCCAGCATGTCCAACTCCTGATAATTCAAATCTTTTTGATAAACACTTTTCCCAATAATCTCTAGGATTATAGTTTTTCATAGGTACCTTACGAGTATCTCTCTAAATTGTTTGTGTATCTTGTCAGGACTAAAGAGTGAAATAGCTCTTTCTCTTGCTAATTTACTTAGTTTTCTTCTTAATTTTGAGTTATTTAATAGGTCAACACCTTCCACTTTTTTTACATATGTTGCTTTTACTCTCTTATATTTAGTTAGAATTCAAATGTTACGCATCCTTTACTGGCGTAAGCTATTCTGACCAATTTATCTGTTGTCTTCACATTAGCATTCAAAATATGAATCCTATTCTTAAGATTGCTTGCTGCATACGCAATTCGAACAAGTTCATCTGTTGTGTATTTGCTTGCGTCTATGGTGAATCCCCCACCTGCAAACGCTATACGGACTAATTCATCTGGGGTTTTTTTCATAAGTTTTCCTCCTTTTTGTATAGTATATGCTCTTTTTCATACTAAATTTTTTAGTTAAAATTACCTTTTAAAAAGTCTTTTAATATAGCTGGATCTCTGGTATTTTAATTGCTCTTCTA
>Ga0209979_1003186_pt1 | contig 14764 bp, 11 predicted proteins | sample AnhtaG_FD_183114 | JGI IMG/M metagenome (GOLD analysis project Ga0209979, IMG submission 183114) | Deep subsurface microbial communities from Anholt, Denmark to uncover new lineages of life (NeLLi) - Anholt_01485 metaG (SPAdes) (version 2) | ecosystem: Environmental > Aquatic > Marine > Oceanic...
CAGGGTGGCCGCGGCACTCCTTGGTGGCCATGAAGCGGGTGCCCATGAGAACAGCGTCGGCGCCCAGGGCCAGGGCGGCCACCAGGCCGCGACCGTCGGCGAAGCCGCCGCTGGCCACCACTGGTATGCTGACGGCGTCCACGGTGGCGGGTACCATCACCAGCGTAGTGACCTCGTCCATGCCGGGGTGACCGCCGCACTCGTGTCCCACCACGCACACGGCGTCGCAGCCGAGCCGTTCGACGGTGCGGGCGTAGCGGACGCCGGCGACCTTGTGCATTATCTTGATGCCGCCGGCATGCAAGGGCGCGACGACTGCCTCCGGGCTGCGACCGGAGGTCTCGACTACCGGTATCTTCTCCTCGCAGGCGATCTCCACCCAGGCCTCGATGGGCTGGGGACGGAGGGCGGGGAACAGGTTGATGTTGAGCCCGATGGGGCCGTCGGTCAGGTCGCGGGCCTTGCGGATCTCGGCGCGCAGGTCGTCCACGTTCTCGAAGGTGGCTCCCACAATGAAGCCGAGGCCACCAGCGTTGGCCACTGCTGCTACCAGCTCGGCCCGGCCGATCCAGTACATGCCGCCGCAGATGATGGGGTACTTGATGTCGAAAAGCTCGGTGATCCTTGTCTGAAACATGGTGCAGCTCCTTTCGTGCAGAGGCCGATGCTCGTTGTTTATCACAAGTGTTGACCTCTGACAAGGGGCAACCAGCAGGAGGCTAGTAGCTAACGGCGGCTTTCAAGCGTCTATAGACTAGAGTCTTATTGATATGCCGTGGTTTCGGGATAAGAAGCGTATTCCGGTAGGCCGCAGGAGCGGGCTGGAACGGGACTGGAGCTGGTCTTTGGAGCCGGCGACGCCTGAGAGGGCCCGTTGGCGGCGGTGGCCGTGGGTCGGCGGAGGCATCGCGGCTGTCGCGGCCGTCGCTGTGGCGGTCGGGCTGACGCTGGCTTTCACCGTTGGTGGCCTCGGCGGTGGCCCTGCAGCGGAGGAGGAGGAAGGGGTCCTGCCATATGCCGCCGTCGCGGGGGTGGTTTCGGTAGCGCTTCACGACGGACAGCCAGCGGCGGCGGTCATATTCGAGGACAAGTGCGATGCCTACCTGGTGGCGAGGGGGCAGGAGAGCCTGCCACGCCTGCCCGACGGCGACTACTTGTTCCAGGTAACCGATGTCTCGGGCGAAGCCCTGCTTTCCAGCGATGAGGTGAGGTACCGCCAGTTTCGGGTGGCCGATGGCGCCATCGAGGGCGTATCGGGGCAGGGGAACCACGCGGCTGGCGTCGATAGCCTCAGCGGCGCCGTCACCGTCCAGCTCTGCCCCTTTGCTCACAGCGCGGACTCGTCGGGTATGTACGAGGTCTGGGTGACGCGGGTGGGGGACTTCCAGGGGGATGTGGAGGCGGTGGACTCGCCTGCCCCCGATGCCCACGGCTTTCTGGACGCCCGTTCGGCGAAGGCGCTGTTCGCCGTCAGCCCCGCGAGATAGATCGTAACGGCTGAGAAGCGCTTGTGACTGCCGCTTCGAAGGTCAGGGAACCCTCTCTTGCCAACCCTTGCGCCTGCGAGTAGGATCAAGGCTACAGACCCGTTGGCCTTGCCAACAACAATGTCCGGCAGGACATGTGGGGAAGGGAGGGCAGCCATGCAGAGCCAAGCCACAGCGCAGGAGAGCAGCAAGCGGCGCTCACAGCGGTCGTCGGATGTGCTGCAAGACTATCTGAAGGGGCTGGACAGCGAGCTCGCTAGTCTGGCGGCGCAGCGCGAGTACCTTCAGGCCAGGCTCGAGCTGGTCGAGCGACAGAGGGCCAACCTTCAGGAAGTCATCGAGATTGAGGCGAAGCTGGCCGAGATGAGCCGGCGTGGCCTAGGTATGCCAGAGACCTCCGAGGAAGGCGGCTCCCAGAAGGGCGAAGTCGCGGTAGCGTCCTGAGCGCCTTCCTTCGACCTCTTCTCGACCCCCTTCAGCACGCGTAGACAGTGGACTCGGGGAGTGCGAACTCCCCCGGCTGGTGATGGCCCGGGCCCTGAGCACGGGGCGTAGGGCCAATCAGACCCCGGCCGAATAGCAGGCGATGCCCAAGCCCTGAGGCTGGGGTACAATACAGCTTGGCTGGCCCAACCTCGCGGGCCGAGCGATCTCCAGAGGAAGACCTGTTCGATGGCCGAGTACGAGGTTCTGCGCCAGAAGCACCTAGCACAGTTGATGCAGCTGATCCCCCAGCAGCTGGAGCGGATTACCTGGTCGGGAGAGCGGCTGCGGACCGAGCGGCAAGAGCGTCTGCGGGCGCTAGTGCGCGTCGCTAAGGAACGGTCAGCGTGGCACCGGGAACGCCTGGCGCATGTCGATCCGGAGCGTCTTCGGGAAGAGGACCTGGAGCAGATCCCCGCGATGACGAAAGACGACCTGATGGAGCACTGGGATGACATCGTCACGGACCGACGTCTGACGCTGGACCTGGTCGAATCCCATTTGGGCAGCCTCACCACCGATGCGTATCTGCTCGACCGATATCACGCGGTGGCATCGGCCGGTTCGAGCGGGCCGCGGGGTGTGTTCGTGTACGACTGGGACGCCTGGACGCTCTCCTATCTGGGGTTCACCCGCTGGCTTCTTTGGGAGCGGCTCAACGACCCGGAACTGACGGCTACGCCTATGGTGTCGGGGTCCGTGGCCGCGGAGGTGGCATCGCACATGACGAGCGCTCAAGGACAGACCTTCTCCAATCCCATGTTAACGGTGCACCAGTTTCCGGTGACGCTCCCCCAGCAAGAGATCGTGGCCGGGCTGAACCAGGTGCAACCGACCTACCTCCACGGCTATCCCTCAGCCCTCTACCAGCTCACCCATGAGGCGCGCGCCGGCAACCTCCATATTTCTCCAAAGCGCATCGTGACAAGCAGCGAGCCGCTGTTGCCCGAGGTTCGAGGGGCCCTCGAGGAGACGTGGGATGCCGTGGTGGGCAACTGGTGGGGGACTTCGGAGGGCGGGCCCACCGGCGTGTCATGCGCCAAGGGGAGTGGGATGCATCTGGCCGATGACCTCCTGATTATCGAACCCGTGGATGAAGAGGGGAGGCCGGTGGCACCGGGCGTCCGGTCGGCGAAGGTCTATCTGACCAACCTCTATAACCTTGCGTTGCCGCTCATCCGCTACGAGATCAGGGACGAGATCACGCTCCTGGATGAACCCTGCCCCTGCGGCTCGGCGCACCGGCGCGTCGACGACATTCAGGGTCGACTCGACGACTGCTTCGTCTATGCAGAGGGAGTAACGGTGCACCCGCTCGTTTTCCGCTCCGCGCTGGGCGGGGAGCGAAACATCGTGGAGTATCAGGTTCGCCAGACGGATAAGGGAGCGGAGATCGCTGCCCGATGTCTGGGAGACGTGGATATCGCAGGTCTTCGGCGCAAGATCATCCAGGAGCTGGCCCAGCTCGGCCTCAGGGAGCCCGAGGTCTCGATCACGCCGGTGGAGCGCCTCGAAAGGCAGGCCATAGGAAAGCTCAAGAGGTTCTTTCCCCTGCCGGGCGCCTAGCGCTTTGGGTCTGAGAGCTGGGGCGCGGCTCTCAGGTTCTCCTCAGGCGAAGACGGCGTCTGTCCAGCTAGCGCCCGTTCCGCTGTAGGCATCGTCGGTTCACCACACCAGCCTCCTGCCTCTGCATCGCCTCCTTGCAGCAGAGTCTCCTCGCCAGGTACGCTTGATCCTGGAGGGTTGCCAATGAGTGACAAGACGCGGGCTGCCGACGAGAAGGGAGCAGCGGGGGTAGCAGGGGCGCTCCTGCTGGAGTTGCGGGACGTGAGCAAGATCTACGAGACGGGGCAGATGGAGATCCGCGCCCTGGACGGCGTGAGCCTTGCCTTCGAAGGCGGCGAGCTGGTGGTTGTGCTTGGCCCCAGCGGCTCGGGCAAGACGACCCTTCTCAACCTGGTGGGCGGGCTGGACCGCCCGACGGCGGGCACGATCCGCTACGGGGGCACGGACATCGCCAGCCTTTCGGACGGCGATCTGGGGCGGTTTCGGCGCGACCACATCGGCTTCGTGTTCCAGTTCTTCAACCTGATCCCCACGCTGACCGCCCGGGAGAACGTAGAGTTCGCGGCCGAGCTGGTTTCCCACGACTCGCGCCAAACGGAGGAGCGGGTGCGGGAGCTGCTGAGGCTGGTGGGCCTGGAGGAGCGGGCCGATCACTTCCCCAGCCAGCTCTCGGGTGGCGAGCAGCAGCGGGTGGCGATCGCGCGGGCGATGGCCAAAGACCCGGACATCCTGCTGTGTGACGAGCCGACGGGCAACCTGGACTTTCGCACCGGCCAGCAGATCCTCGGGCTGCTCCAGAAGCTGACCAGCGAGCAGGGCAAGGCCTGCGTTCTGGTCACCCACAACACCGCCATCGCCGCGGTGGGCACGCGGGCCGTCCGCCTGCGGGACGGGCGGGTCCAGTCCGACGAGGCCAATGCCAGCCCGCTGCCGGCGTCTCAGGTCGAGTGGTAGAAGGGCGTCGGAAGAGGCAACAGGCGACGATGAACCGCAAGATCCACCTGCTAGTGATTCGTGACATAATGGCCCGCCGCTTCCAGTTCGGGGCGCTGGCGATCATCATCGCGCTGGGGATCGCCATTTTCGTATCGATGACGGTGGCCTTCAGCAATGCTGAGCGCTCCTACGACCGGACCTACGAGAGGACCCGCTTCGCTGACTTCAGCGTGGAGGTGAAGGCGGCACCGGAGTCAGTGATCGATGAGGTGGGACGACTGGCGAATGTGAAGGCGGTGGAAGGTCGGGTGGTGATGGATACCGGCCTGCAGGTGGACGAGAATCGTCTGGTGCAGGCGCGGCTCATCGGCCTTCCGGTGGATCGCCGGGCTGCGGTCAACGACGTCATCGTGGAGTCCGGCCGCTACTTCCAGCCAGAGGAGAGGGATGTCGTGCTGCCGCTGGACAAGTTCGCTGACTTCCACGACTACGAGAGCGGCGAGACCCTTGAGGTGTATACGCCTCAGGGTCTGCTGCGGCTGACTATGGTTGGGACGGTCTCCAGTCCCGAATACCTGCTGATGGCGGAGAGCAAGCAGGACCTGATGCCTAGCCCGCGCCGCTTCGGCGTCTTCTTCGTGCCGAACGCTTACCTGCAGGAGCTGTTCGGGATGCCAGGGCAGATCAATGAGGTCAACGTGCTGGTGGAGAGCCAGGGTCAGCGCGAGGACACCATCTCCGCCGTAAGCGGAGTGCTGGAGCCCTACGGCGTCCAGCAGACGGTACGCCAGGAGGACCAGCCGAGCAAGGCTGCCACTCAGCTTGACCTTGACAGTGGCCGCGACTTTGCCACGCTGTTGCCCACTCTTGTCCTGATCATCGCAGCCGTTGCCATCTACATCGCCATGAGCCGCCTGGTGCGGGTGCAGAGAACGCTCATCGGGCTGTTCAGGGGCGTCGGCTACGGGAGAGGTTCCATCGTCGTGCACTATCTTCTGTTCGCCGTCGTCATTGGGGTGGTGGGCGGCGGCTTTGGCGTCGCGGCCGGCTACGGCCTGGGCTACCTTCTCACAGGCTTGTATGCCGACGCCCTCGCCATCCCCGTGATCGCCCACGAATTCCAGCTTATGCCGATCGTGATCAGTGTGATCGTGAGCCTGGGGGTGGCGCTGGTAGCGGCGGCGGCGCCAGCTTGGGCGGCGAGCCGCATGCTGCCCGCGCCGGCCATGCGTCCATCGCCGGAGGTGGCCCTGGCCAAGGGTTCGGTGCCCTTCGTCGAGCGGGTATTCGGTCTGGGACGACGGCCGCCGCTGCTGGTGAGGCTGGCGGTACGCAATATCTGGCGGGCGCCGGTGCGCAGCCTGTATACGGTGGGGGCGATAGCGCTGGCAGCGGTGTTGCTGGTCGTGGGTCTGTCCTCGTTCGACAGCATGGACTTCATCATGGACCGGCAGTTCGAGAAGATGGACAGGTGGGACGTGGCGGCGACCTTCTGGAGCGCGCAGGATGACGAGACGTTGGCCGAGATCAACGGTCTGGCGGGTGTCCGCGAAGCCGAGCGCGTCTACCTGACGCCGGCGGAGATGCGGGTGGGTTCGAAGAGGACGAACGTTGAGCTAGTGGCGGTGGAGGAGGACACGCGGCTACACGGATTCGACCTCGGTGGAGGGGAGACGGCGGGCGAGGCCCTGGGCGGGGGAGGAATCATCTTGACCACGGGGGTCGCCGATCAACTGGGCGTCGGCGTTGGCGATGAGGTCGACATAACAACAGAGGCGGGGACGAGATCGCTGGCGGTGAGCGGCGTCAGCAGGGAGTTCACCGGCGGGCTGGGCTACGTGTCCTTGGCGACCAAGGACGAACTCGGGCTGCCTGGCGGCTTCAATGCCATCTGGCTGGAAACGACCTCTCGCTCGGACAGCGAGGAGGCGCAGGCGGCTCTGTACCAGATGCCAGGCATTCAAGGGGCGCAGATCAAGGAGGAGATCCGGGACGACTGGAGAGAGCAGATGGCCCTGTTCAACGTGATGGCCGGCGTCATCGTGTCGTTCTGCATGGTGATGGCCGGCGCCATCGTCTTCAACACGATGACGGTGAACGTGCTGGAGAGGGAGCGGGAGACAGCGACGATGCGCACGCTGGGAGCGGGCACCCCGTCGATCGTTCTCATGCTGGCGGCGGAAGGCCTGACCTTCAGCCTCCTGGCCATCCTGCCCGGGCTCGCTCTGGGGACGGTCGCGGCGTCCTACCTGATCGACACCTGGAGTTCCGAGTTCTTCACCATGTGGTTCCACATGCGCACGGCAACCTACGCGATGATTGCCGCTGCGATTATCGTGGCTGCCCTGGTGTCAACCATACCCTCTATCTGGCACAGCAACCGCATGAACCTGGCCGAGGCCACCAAGGTCCTCGCCTAGAGCGCTGGCTTCAGGACTACCGTCTCCGTGCCGGTGGGGAGCTGCTCCTTCTTGATCTCTACCTCGCTGCCGGAGACGGTCTTTACCTGCTGGCGCCCTCGGGTGAAGTCCTCCACTCCGGCAACGGGGAAGCTTGGGCACCTCTCGTTCTTGAAGTGCATGGGGATGACGACCTTCGGCGCGAGCTTCTGGCAGACCGTGTTGGCGAGGGCGGCGCCTATGGTGAAGTTGCCGCCTACGGGAATCAGTAGCACATCGACGTCGCCGATGTCGGCCACTGTTTGATCCGACAGGTCGTGGCCCAGGTCGCCCAGGTGGCACACGTTGATGCCGTCCAGGGTGAAGCAGAAAATCGTGTTCGACCCGCGCTCCTTTCCCGACGACTCGTCGTGGGCGGTGGCGATGCCTTTGAACTGGATGCCCTTGGCCTCGTGGCTGCCGACCCCCTGCACGACCTGAGGATTGCCTTTCACAGCGGCGACGTTGTTGTGGTCGGCGTGGTCGTGGCTGACTGTGACGATGTCGGCCGTCTCCGCCGGAGGTGCGTAGTCCAATCCGAAGGCGCCGGGGGTATAGGGGTCGGTTATGATCCTGGGCCCACTCTCGGAGGTGAGGAGAAAGCAAGCGTGTCCCAACCATTTGACCTTCATCTGCGGCAACCTCCCTTCTCAGCCTGTGTGCAATGGTAGCACATTGGGCCTCGATCCGGGCTCCAGGCCCATGCAGAAGCTTAAGGGCGGCATCGACATTCTTCAACCCCGCTCGCCGTTGAAGCAGCGCTCGTCCTGCAATACACTCGGCTGTAGATTGCCACGAAAACTGCTGAGGGGGAGATGAAGCGAGAGGAATCAGCAGCCTTTGCCGAGCTGGAGGCCATCTTCCATCCGCGCGCCATCGCTGTAGCAGGGGCCTCGGCCAACGCGATCAGCCAGGGCCACGAGTACGTGCGCTGCCTTCTGGAGTTCGGCTATAGAGGTGCCGTCTATCCTATCAACCCTAACCTGGACGAAGTGCTGGGCCTGAAGTGCTACCCCAGCCTGCTGGAGGTGCCGGGGCCGGTGGACTACGTCATCTCCTGCATACCGGCCGCGGGAGTGCTGGGGCTGACCGATGATTGTGCGCGCAAGGGGGTGAAGGTTATCCACCTGTTCACGGCCCGCTTCAGCGAGACCGGCCGCGAGGAGGCGGCGCTGCTGGAGGAGGAGCTGAAGCGGCGAGCCCAGCGGGCGGGCATTCGCATCATCGGTCCTAACTGCATGGGGCTCTACTACCCCAAGGAGGGGATATCGTTCAGGCCGGAGCTGCCCAAAGAGGCGGGGCCTATCGGCTTTCTGTCCCAGAGCGGGGGCAACGCCGTGGAGTTCTGCTACCGCGGCGCGCTGCGGGGGCTGCGTTTTAGCAAGGTCATAAGCTACGGCAACGGCCTCGACCTGAACGAGGTGGACTTCCTGGACTACTTCGCCCAGGACGAGGAGACGGGGATTATCGCCGCCTATGTGGAAGGGGTTAGCGATGGGCGTCGCTTCCTGGCTGCCCTGAAGAGGGCGGCCGCCAGGAAGCCGGTCATCGCCATCAAGGGGGGCCGAACGGCGGCGGGGACGCAGGCCGCGGCCTCTCACACGGCTGCCCTGGCTGGGGCCCAGCAGGTCTGGAGGGCGGCGGTGCGACAGGCAGGGGCGCTGGAGGTGAGCACCCTGGAGGACCTGATCGATATGCTGCTGGCCTTCGTGTTCCTGCCGCCGGCCACGGGCCTGGAGGTGGGAGTAGTGGGGGGAGGGGGAGGTCGCATGGTGCAGTCGGCCGACCTCTGCGAAGAGGCGGGCCTGAGCGTGCCTCCGCTGCCGGAGGAGATGCGGGAGGAGCTACGCGAGCGGGCGCCGGAGATCTGGGACTGGGTGATCAATCCCGCCGACCAGTCGATTCTGGCCGGAACTCCTGTCTCCGGGATGGACATCCTGGAGATGATGGCGGGAAGGCCGGAGTTCGATCTGCTCATCGGGAACGTCGGGGAGGACTGGATCCTGGAGCTTCCCATCGGCCCCCAACTGCTTCAGCACGTGGTGGAAAGGTTCATTCAGATAGGCCGCCAGACGTCCAAGCCTATGGCCGTGGTCCTGGGGCCCGCCGACTCGCCCGAGGAGCGGCGGTGGCGAGTGGTGATGGAAGCGCACCAGAGGCTGGCGAGCGCTGGCCTGGCTGTCTACCCGAACATCGAGAGAGCAGCCAGGGCCATGGGCGCGTTCGTCAGGTACCAGCGGGAACGCGAGGAGAAGGGGCCCGCCTGACGCCCCTTGCCTAGCCTTCGGCCGGCGCTGCTGGCACCCGCCGTGAAGCCTTCCTGCGGAAAACGGTGTTCAGCAGGTGGTCGCTCAATCTCTTGGCCAAGCCGATGATGGTGAGCACGGGCGGCCTATCCAGCGCCTCGGGGAAGGTGCTAGCGTCGCAGACGTAGAGGTTCTTGACCTCCGTCTGGAGGTTAGTATCGAGCATCTCACCAATCTTGACGGTTGCGCATGGGTGGGTTCCCCGAAGCGGGCCCACGAAGATGGAATCCGGGTCGCAACCGGCCTTGATGAGGATCTTGCGGGAGACAATGGAGGCGTGATTCAGTCTGTATCGATCCTGGGCAGTGGTCGGCTTGCTGATCTTCCCCTCGACCGTAATGCCGCCGGAGACCTCGTCCTTTACCTTGATCATGATCGCCATGGTTTTGGTGTAGTTGACCCAGGTGAGGGGGTATCGGACGCCTTTTGCAAACATGATGAGGGGATAAGATAGCCAGGGGTCGATCAAGACGCTCAGCATGTAGCCATTCTCATCGTCGGTGTAGGCGACGGTCATCGGCGGCTCGGATGCGTTTCCTTTGTATTTTGACACGCCGTAGACCATTGTCGTTGTGTCCACTGCCAGGCCGTTGCCGGCGTCGAAGAATCCCGAGTTTTGCATGATTAGTGGCGTTCCGATGCCGCCGGCGGCCAGCACAACGACCCGCGCCCTCGCTTCAAATGGGATTCTCTTGTTGATCTTCCCTTTGACCCCGACAGCTCGCCTATCCTCAATGATCAGGCTGTCCACCTTCGCTTGGGTGATCAACTCGCAGCCGGCGGCGACGGCATCGTCGACGTACTCGTTGGCTGTCCACTTTGCCCCGCATCTGCAACCGAGCATGCACTTGGCACCGCAGTCAAACTTGGCAGCCCTGGCAGGCGTGATGAACTTCATGAGCGGCTCCCACTTGTAACCAAGGGATAGACCTGCTTCCATGATGCGCTTGGAGGCCTCGCCGAGGAGCTCATCGGGGAGTGGCCGGATATCGAGTTCGTTTATGGTCTCTTCCACATAGTCATCGATGTCGACTTTGTATCTTTCCTTCAGCCACGCCGGCGGTCTGGCGGCAGAGCCGGTGAACAGATTTGTCGCTCCACCCGTCATAAGAGGTCTGATGATGTTCAGCCCTTCCTCGGTGAACAATAGGCCGTGGTTGTCGCCGTAGATGAGGGCTCCAAGGTGAGTGCCGTAGTAGAACTCACTCCTGTAGTCTCGGCCCATCTCCAGCAGAACAACCTTCTTGCCAGCCCTGGCTAGCTGACGGGCAACCGTAGCCCCGCCGGGGCCAGAGCCGACAACGACGACGTCCGCTTGCCTTGTCATCAACGCTTCTGCCATAGTGGCACCGCCTCGGGCTTGAACCTTTGCGAGCTAGACTCTGGTATCCGTAAGGATATCAGGGTAGCGCTCGCGGTTCAATCTACGCGGTCTCCGGCGGCCGATGCTGCGCCCAGGGCCTCTCCCGCTCCAGTTCACGCGCGGCGCGCAGCACCGTGTCGTCCTCGCCCCAGCGGCCCACGATGTGGAGGCCGATGGGCAGACCGTCGGGGGTGAATCCGACCGGCACGGAGGCCGCGGGATTGCCTGACACGTCGAAGGGGGGTGTGAACATGAACTTGGCCATCTCCAGCGGCGGTATCTGGTGCTCGATGTCCCACGCGGGGTCATCGAGCCTGAATGCAGGCTCCGAGGTCACGGGCGTCAGCAGCAGGTCGTGCTCCTCGAAGAAGCGGCGGGTGTTGTAGCGAAAGCGGGCGATCTTGCCGAGGGCCAGGGCATATTCCGTCGCCGGCAGCTGCTTCGCCCTTTCGAAGCTCTGCCGCACCAGCCCGCAGACGTCGTCGAGGCGGTCTCCCACCCGTTGGGCGTCCGACAGGTAGGCGTCCGTGATGAACACAGACAGAAACGACTCCGCCAAGCCGCTGAGGTCCGGCGTGGCCTGGGCCAGCCCGCCCTTGCCGACTCGCTTCGCCAGCCGCTCCGCGGCATCCTGGCAGGCTGCGAGCACCGAAGGATCGGTGGGCGCGCCGCCGAAGCTGGGACTCCAGGCAATTCTCAGGTCGCGAAGGGGTTCGTCGAGGGTGCCCAGGAAGTCTGGCGGCTCATCCTCGATAGCCCAGGGGTCGCGGGGGTCGGGCCCAGAGCACACGGACAGGAAGAGAGCCGCGTCGCCTACGGTGCGTGTGAGCGGGCCCTCGTGCGCGAAGAGCTGCATTCCCATGCTGTTGGTGTCGTTGGGGACGCGGCCCATGGTGGGCTTGATGCCGAACACCCCGCAGAAGTTCGCTGGCACGCGGATCGACCCGCCGGCGTCATTGCCGTGGCCGATGGGGCCGAGGCCGGAGGCCACGGCCGCCGCCGCACCGCCGCTGGAGCCGCCGGTGGTGCGGTCCAGGTTCCAGGGATTGCGTGCCGGACCGAACAAGCGGTTGTTGGTGATGAAAGTCGGGCCGAACTCAGGAACGTTCGTCTTGCCCAGGATGCAGGCGCCGGCATCGCGCAGGCGCTCCACGACGACAGCATCGAAGTCTGGAACCCAGTCCTTGAGCGCCAGCGAGCCCTTCGTTGTGCGCATGCCTCGCGTTTCGGTCAGGTCCTTGATAGATAGCGGCACGCCGGCCAGGGCGCTGGCCGATCCTGATGCGTAGGCCTTCTCCGCGGCCTGCGCTGAGGCCAGCGCTCCTTCCTCGTCGATGAGGACGAAGGCATTGAGCGCAGGGTTGAGCCTGTCGATGCGGGCCAGCACCGCCTCCGTCACTTCCACCGGGCTGAGGGCCTTCGCCTGGTAGGAGGCAACGAGGTCTGCGGCCGACATAAAGCAAGCGTCGCTCTCGTTCATTAGGGTCCTCCTTTTCGCGCCGTCCGGCCGTGCTACGTTCCTGCTACTGTAAGCTAACGCAGACGTTCTCTGGTGGCAAGGGCGTTGATGCGCGGGTTCAGACGTGGCCGAACTTGCGCAGCAGGCAGACGACGTTAACCTTAAGCCCAGCGCTGCCTTTCGAGCGGCCCCCCGGCGGCCGAGACTGGAGAGCGTGGTTTCGGGGGCCCCGCTCATAATAATGGTGGTCAATTGTAACAATCCTGTTACTACGCTGATGTTGTTTCAGGTGGACTTTGTGCTAACATTCACACATTATACAGAATCCCCTGGGCCTGACCGTGAGCCAGCGAAGGTAGGCTGAGGAGAGGGGAGGGGTCTATGGCAACGATTACTGTTGCGGTGGGCGACCCGTCCTACGGGAGACAACGAGTCTACACCGCTCTCCGGTTTTCGCTGGTGGCTCTTCACCAAGGACACCAGGTGAACCTCTTTATCTTCGAGGACGCCGTGTGGATGGCCAAGAAGGGGCAGAGGCCGCGGGAAATGCCTGTCGGTGAGGTGGGTATGCCCAATTGCGAGGAACTACTGGGAGCCGCCATCCAAGAAGGACTGACGGTCAAGGCCTGCCGTGTCTGCTCGGAGGAGCGAGGCCTCCGTCCGGAGGAAATGATCGAAGGCGTGGAGAGCGCCTCCATGGTTGACTTAGTGGACTGGGTGGTGCAAAGTGACAAAATCATCTTTTTCTAGTCGTCGGGCGCTCATCGAAACGAGGGACGCCTTGTGGCCGTTATCGGTTGGTAAGGCGTTCGTCTGTTTGGGCTCCTGCCGAGGGGGTCAGGTTTTATGGCCAAACTGAGCCGAAGACATTTCCTCGTACTCTGCGCTGCGACCAATGCCGGCCTCCTCTTGCCGAGCGGGTCGGCTGCCGCCCAGGGAATCGGCGATTTCCCCCTGCATAAGAGGATTGGCGAGGCGCTGACCATCTGCCCCTACTGCTCCTGCGGCTGCGGCCTGGTCATCGCCACCGATGAGAACGGACATATCACTAATGCCGAGGGCGACCCGGATCACATCGTTAACCGTGGTGCCCTCGACCCCAAGTCCATTGCCGTGTCCCAGCTCTCCAACAGCCCCCTGCGCCTGAAGACGGTGATGTATCGCGCGCCAGGCTCGGACCGGTGGGAGGAGAAATCGTGGGAGTGGGCCACGGCTGAGATCGCCCAGCGCATCAAGAAGACGCGCGATGATACCTTCGTCACCACCGTCAAGGCCGACGGAAAGGACGTGACGGTCAATCGCACTGAGGGCCTGGCCTGGATCGGTGGTGCTGCCAACAACAGCGAGGATTGCTACCTGGCCACGAAACTGGCGCGAACTCTGGGGGTGGTCTATTTAGAGCACCAGGCCCGCATATGACACTCGGCCACGGTGGCCGGTCTCGGCCCCACGTATGGCCGCGGTGCCATGACCAATGACTGGACTGATATCAAGAACTCCGACTGTATCCTGGTTCCTGGTGCCAACCCTGCTGAGAATCACCCAGCGTCCATGGCGTGGGTCAATGAGGCGCGGGACAAGCAGGGGGCCAAGCTTATCGTCGTCGATCCCCGCTTCACTCGCACAGCGGCCACCGCCGATCTGTACGCGTCCCTGCGCTCGGGTACCGATATCGTCTTCCTGGGTGGGCTGATCAACTACACGATTCAGAACAAGCTCTACAACGAGGAGTACGTCAAGTACTACACCAACGCCCTCACCCTGATCGAGCCGGACTTCCAGGGCCCGGCCGACCTCGACGGCCTTTTCTCTGGCTATGACGCCGAGAAGAGAGAGTACGACACGACGTCGTGGCAGTATCAAACCGAGAAACAGACGGTCACAGTTACGGAGACGGACCCTGTCACCGGCGCGGAGGTAACAGTCCGGAAGGAAGTGTCCGTCGTCAAGCAGGCCACTGGCCTCGACGACCCCAACTGCGTCTTCGCCCACCTGAAGAAGCACTATGCTCGCTTCACGCCCGAAGTGGTCGAGCAGGTCTGCGGCACGCCCAAAGACAAGTTTCTCCAGGTGGCGGAGCTCTTCTGCGCCACCGGCGCCGTCGATAAGTCCGGCACGATCATGTACGCCATGGGCCAGACGCAACACACCGTGGGCACTCAGAATGTGCGGTCCATAGCCATGCTCCAGCTCCTGCTGGGCAACATCGGCATCCCGGGCGGCGGCGTCAACGCTTTGCGGGGCGAGTCCAACGTCCAGGGCTCTACCGACATGGCCCTTTTGTTCGACATTCTTCCCGGCTACCTCGGCTGCCCGCGGGATGTGGACACTGACTTCGCCGCCTACTCCAAGCGCTTCGACACGACCAGCTACTGGGTCAACGGGCCGCGCTTCTTCGCCAGCCTGATGAGGGCCTGGTTCGGCGACGCGGCGACGAAAGACAACGACTACGCCTACGACTACGTCCCTAAGACCAGCGGCAACTATTCCTGGATCACCCTCTTTGAGGCGATGTACGCGGACACCATCAAGGGCATGGTCTGCATGGGCCAGAACCCGGCCGTGGGCGGTCCCAACGCCCGCTTCGAGCGCAAAGCGATGGAGAACCTCGACTGGCTGGTGGTCATGGACCTGTTCGAGACCGAGACGGCCTCGTTCTGGAAGGGGCCCGATGTCCAGCCCAAGGACATCAAGACGGAGGTGTTCCTGCTGCCGGCGGTTGATGC
>Ga0209979_1003189_pt1 | contig 14744 bp, 17 predicted proteins | sample AnhtaG_FD_183114 | JGI IMG/M metagenome (GOLD analysis project Ga0209979, IMG submission 183114) | Deep subsurface microbial communities from Anholt, Denmark to uncover new lineages of life (NeLLi) - Anholt_01485 metaG (SPAdes) (version 2) | ecosystem: Environmental > Aquatic > Marine > Oceanic...
ATTATGGCACTACCTGGGACGATTCCACCCTGCTGGAGGAGGTAAAGCAGACAAACTTAGAGCTGGAGAGAAAGGATGGCATCAGGCGCCACTTCGGCTACGATTGGCAGGAAGTGGCTAAGTGTAACCCCGATTACCTGGCTTATGTTGAGGCGGAGAGGGAGCGTCTTGGGGAGAATCATCCTCTGTTCCTTACCCAATACAGGCTTTTGCCTATCCATGGCGGCGGGGGATATTTATCTCCTCAGCAGAGGGCTCAACTAAATGGAGAGCATCCTAGACGGCATCAGCCCGAGCCAGGCGAAACCTATGTGGCTGGTATTGACCTGGCGGGGGAGGCTGAGGCAGAGGAAGGAGCCTATTTAAGGGCGGTGAAGCCACGCCAGGATTCTACTGTGGTTACTATTGGTGAGTTAGACTTTTCTCTTTGTGATGACGTCCAGAACCAGCCCGGGCTCAAGGTGGTGGAGCACTACCGGTGGACGGGCAGGAAGCACGCTGAGCTCTATCCGCAGTTAATTGACATTCTCAAAAATGTGTGGCACTGCCGGAAGGTAGCGGTTGATGCTACCGGGATTGGTCAGCCGGTGAGCTCGTTCCTGAGACGGGCGCTTGGCTCAAGGGTTTCCCCGGTCACCTTTACCCAGCGGTCAAAGTCAGAGTTAGGCTTCAATTTGCTTGCCGCCATTAACTCGGGCAGGTTGAAAGTTTATAGGGGCGATGGCTCTGAGGAGGAGCAGGAGTTCTGGTTTGAGATGGAGAAGGCTAGGAGCCAGTATCGACCAAGCCAGACGATGAATTTCTATGTTGATCCGGCGCAGGGGCACGATGACTTCCTGATAAGCCTGGCACTGGTGGTTGAGGCAGCTAACCAGTACTCGCCACGGGGGGCGAGGGGGAGTATGAGGGAGGAATAGGAAGTGTAAGCGTATCTCACATATTGTCGATAGCAGAATGGTATTGTAGTATAATGGTTGAAGGTAGAGAGTAAGCGGCGATGAAAATACTTTTAGACACTAATATTGTTATCCACAGAGAAGCCGCTACCGTTATCGATGAAGATATCGGCATATTATTTAGGTGGCTCGATAATCTCCGCCATATCAAATGCATCCATTCTGTAACTGCTGAAGAGCTTGAAAATCACGAGGATCCGAAGGTTCGCAAATCTCTAAAAATCAAACTAGCCAACTATAACATTCTTAAGACAAAAGCGCCCATGTCAGATAAAGTTTGCCAAATTTCGGAGCAGTTGGATAAAAATCAAAACGATCTTAACGACACACTAATTATCAATGAGCTATACAGTGGAAGAGTGGATGCATTAATTACCGAGGACAAGAAGCTTCTTGATAAAGCATCTTTGCTAGACATCTCAGACCGAGTCTACACGATAGACGCCTTCTTGGAGAAGGTAACAGCAGAGAATCCCGGACTAGCAGACTATAAGGTGCTCGCGGTCCAAAAAGAGTATTTCGGCAATCTCGACCTCGCTGATGAATTTTTTACATCCTTTAAGGAAGACTATCCTGGCTATGAAGAATGGTTCAATCGGAAGGCAGAGGAAATAGTTTATGTATGCCTTTCCGAGGGCAAGCCGATTGCCCTTCTTTACCTCAAGGTTGAAGGCAAAGACGAAGACTATTCGGACATAGATCCACCTATGTCAAAGAAGAGGCGTCTGAAAATCGGCACTTTCAAAGTAGCATCGAACGGCTTTCGGCTCGGAGAAAGATTCCTCAAGATTGTTTTTGACAATGCCCTTCGTTTCAAGGTAGACGAGATATACGTCACGATCTTCAACAAACGAATTGAGCAGCATAGGCTCATAAATCTACTTGAGGAGTATGGTTTCAATTTTCACGGCTTCAAGAGAGGCCCCGGAGGTAACGAGCTTGTCTATATCCGATCTTTTGCCAGGGTAGCTAATCGCCTGTCCCCTAAGGTAACTTATCCTTTCTTCTCCACGGCTGGACGTATTTTTATAGTGCCAATATATCCGGAGTACCACACTGAACTATTCCCGGACTCAATTCTACGAACGGAATCATCGATGAATTTCGTGGAAAACGAGCCACATAGAAATGCGATAAGCAAGGTTTATATTTCGCGGTCGATCGAGAGGAACTTGTATCCGGGAGATGTGATTGTTTTTTACCGAACTGGCGGTTACTACAAGAGCGTCGTGACAACCATTGGTGTAGCCGAAGGCATCATTGACAACATATCAAGCGAGGAGGAGTTTATTCGACTTTGTAGGAAAAGGAGTGTATTTGCCGACGAGGAATTGTCGAAGCATTGGAACCGGTACCCAAGAAACCGGCCATTCATAGTGAATTTTCTATATGTCTACTCCTTTCCAAAGCGAATCAATATGAAAAGGTTAATTGAGATAGGTGTGGTACCTAGCGTAGATGATGCCCCCAGAGGTTTTACGCAAATTAGTGTGAAGAACTTAAGAGACATATTGCGGGAGTGCGATGTAGATGAGAGTATTATTGTCGATTAAACCCGAATTTGCACTAAAGATATTAAATGGCTCAAAGAAATATGAATACCGTCGGACCATTTTTAAGAACCATGAAGTAAGCAGAGTAATTGTCTATGCATCTGACCCAATCAGACGAATAATTGGGGAGTTTGAGATTGAAGATATACTTCATGACGAACTCCAAGTACTGTGGATAAAGACCAAGAATTATGCCGGGATAAGCGAGAAAAGATTTTTTGAGTATTTCGCAAACAAATCTAGGGGCTACGCGATAAAGGTAAAAGAAACGAGAATGTACAATGCGCTGTTGCCACTAAACAGCCTTATGGTGTCGTCACCACCACAGTCATTTATGTATTTAGAGGAAGAAGAGAGTTTAAGAGGGGCGTAAGCCCCTCTTTTATAAACAAAGTCCCCTTCCCCTTACTAAGGGGAAGGGGACACAGGGGTTAGGGTTATTAACCCTAATAATATGAGGTTCTTCTGCCCAGCCAGAAGCCAAGGAATAGGACTGCTATAGCACCAATCCCTATCAATATATATAACAGCCAACCTTTCAGTTCAGGCCATTGAAAGCCAACATAAAATGAGCCGGGAGTTGACCACTCGCTCTGGTTAGAGGCACCATCTATAGCTTGTACCCTCCAGTAGTAGGGTTCTTCCTTTTTGGTTGACTCTAGCTTCTCCTCTTCGGTTATGGTGTATTCCGACTCGATTAGCCCTTCCTTCTTCAGGACGATAGAAGCTTCAGTGAACTTATCATCGGCGGCAATCTGGAGGGTGTAGGTTACGCCACTGGGGTCGTCAACATCCACCCAGTCAAAGTATGCTTCTGTCTCAGCCTTAATGCCCTCCTGGGGTAGTAGTGGTGGTGGTATTGGCGGTGAATCTGACTCCATAGTAAAGGTGAAGGTTCTGGTGTTGGCGGGGTTTGTAGGGTCAGTGGCGACTATAGTATGGGCGCCATGCTCACTAGCCGGGATTTTGAAGGTAGCCTTGAACGCTCCGTTGCTATCGGGAGTAGCTATAGCTACCTCATCACCGTCATAGGTGACAGTAACCGTTGCGCCAACGGCAAACCCGGTACCGCTAACCGTAGCCTCCGTCCCGACATTGCCAGTTGTTTTGTCAATACTAGCACCAGCCATAACCGTGAAGTTAGCACTAGCCTTATTAGTGCCGTCGGTGACTTTTACTGCATAGGTACCATTAACAATGACGGGCACAGGGAAGCTGCCACTAAGGCTGCCATAATCATCGGTGGTAACCGATAGCGGGGTGGTAGTAACAGCAAGAACATCAAAGGTGATGGTTATCGCCTTTTTTGCCTTGAACCCGGTGCCGCTGACCGTTACCATATCACCCGCTGCCCCTGTTGTCGGGGTGATGGTTATTGACTGCTTGGTAGAAAAGCTATCGGTATCAAAATTACCATAACTATCTTGTGCCTTTACCGTATGGCTGCCGTTATAGCTCTCGGGGACAAGAAAGGCACCATCGGTAAAGCTGCCATTGGCATCGGTGTCAGCAGTTCCAACCTCTTCATTAACAAAGTAGATGGTTATATCTGAATTAGCGGCAAAACCGTTGCCATCAACAGTAACCTCATCGCCGACGTAACCAGAAGATTTATCCAGGTCAATCTTTGAGGTTATGGTGAAGGTGCCAGTCCGGCTTTCGCTAGTTGTTCCAAAAGTTTCTACCCGAATAGTGTAGACTCCGCCAGGAATTTCTGGAATTACGAAGGAGGTAGAAAGTATATCTCCGCCAGCACCAACAGTGCCGCTGCCAATAATTCGTGAGAAAGTAGTGCCATAGGCAAAGGTTATCTGGTAGGTGTTAGTGGCGGTAAAGCCTGTTCCAGAAATGGTTATCGTTGTTCCCACTGGACCAGACGATGGAGATATAGTCACCGTTGCTGCCAGGGCTGGCGTGGCTGGTATGGCTATTACCAGCAGGGCAAGGATAATAGCTATAGCCAGAGTGCGGAAGATTTGATTACTTTTCATTTGACCACCACCTCTTTTTTATTTTCCCCTATATAAGTTTTTTTCTGGCACCGCGTTTAGGGATATAGGTCCCGGCGAAGTTATCAAGAATGTCCTTAGTAATTAGCCAGGTATTATGAATCTTTACCGCTGGTAAATCTCCCTGCCGACACAGCCGCTTTACTGTCTCGGGATGAATCCTGAGACGGCGGCTGGCTTCTATCACATTAAAATAGTTATCCAAAAGTGTCATAATGTTACAAATATTACTTTATTAAAACAATAATAAATGATAATGTTAAGTTTGTCAAGTCCTTCTTCTGAGTCTGTCTGTTAATCTCATTCCCTTTAGATTTTATTTGGTAACCCTATCCCCTTTATCCCCTTCCCCTTATAAGGGGAAGGGGAATCAGTTATATAAGAGAGGCTGCGCCTCTCTTTGACTCTCCGTCCTTAACTGTCTCTACATGCAGGGACTGGGGGAAGATGGTTTCTTTAGAGGGGCTTCGCCCCTCTAAAACTTCCCTTTCCTGCCTCGGAACAAGGAGGAGGTCGGGGGGATAGGTTCCCAAACAATCTCAAAAGCGACAAAGCACTATTGACTGTAATAGAACATATGTGCTATTCTGGCATCATGAATTGTGTTTTGAGAGGTAAGCTATGGAGGAGATTGAGCGTGATTTGCTACCGGAGTATTGCCGCTATCGGGATGGGGGTTGTGAGTTTGCTAGTTTCTGTCTTAATTGTCCGTTTCCAAAGTGTATTTATGACGAGCCTGGGGGCAGGCAACGCTGGCTAAAGGGATTGCGGGACAAAGAAGTGGCAAGGTTGTGCGCTACCGAGAGTAAAGGGGTAAATGAGCTGGCAGCGATGTTTGGCGTCAGCCAGCGCACTGTGCAGCGAATATTAAAGAGGGCTAAAAATGGATGAGACTTCTATCACTACGCAGCTAACCCGCTGTGATATAGACAGAATCAGGGGCTATAAAGAGCTTCTTGATTTCTACCACGGTCAGCATTGGGAAGGGAGGGAAAGGCGGGGGGAGAAGCGCCTGACCTTTAACTATGCCAAGGTGTTCATAGATAAGGTTACCTCATATTTAATGTCTGGCATTAACTTTGCTGTCGATGCTGTTGAGGATTCTGATGAGGCTAGAGCTAGAGCCCAGAGGGCAGAGCAGGCCTTATACCAGGTGTATGAGGATAATAACCTGGAGCAGCTAGACCTTGAGACTGAGATTGATTGCGCCATCCTAGGTGATGCCTGTTACAAGGTTATATGGGATGCTCAAGCCAAGCGGGTCAGGATTACTGCTCCTGATATTCAGGGAATATATGCCTGGTGGCTGGGGGATGATATCTCCTGGGTATGGAGGGTAGCCTCTAAATATAGCCTATCTGCTGAGGAAGCCGAGCTACTCTATGGGGTTAAGCCTAAAAGTAAGACGGCCACTATCGTTGAGCTGTGGACAGACTCAGAATTCGAGCTTTACCTGGATAATGCCCTGGTGGGGAAGAAGCCCAATCCCTATGGCTTTATCCCGTTTATCATATACCCTAACCTGAGAGAGCCAAAGAAGTTCTGGGGCATATCCGATTTGTCCCAGATTATGGAGTCGCAGCGGGAGCTTAATCGGGCGATGTCGCAACTATCCAGAATATTAGAGCTATCAGGTAACCCTATTGCCGTTCTGGAGAATGTGGAGGAATCGGAGGATATTGCGGTCAGACCGGGGGCAGTGTGGAATCTACCTGAGGATACTAAAGCCTATTTGCTTGACCTGCTACAGGGTGGTGGAGTCAGGCTACATATAGATTATATCAATTTGCTGTATAGAATCCTGCACGATGTATCAGAATCGCCCCGGGCTGCCTTTGGTGGGACAGAGAGGGATTTGTCCGGGGTAGCCCTCGAGATAGAGCTTCAACCGCTACTGCAGAAGGTGAGGCGAAAGAGGATTATCCGAACCGCTGTCTATAATCGGAGAAACAAGATGATTCTTAAGCTACTGGAGAAGTACCGGGGTGAGAGCTTTGGCGATAACCATCTGCGGGTAGTGTGGGGTCCAGTGCTACCTCAGGATTGGGCGAGGCTGGTTTCTAATGAGCAAACATTGGTTCAGACCGGTATCCACTCAAGACGTAGGGCTATGGATGAGGTAGGGGTTAAAGACCCAGAGAATGAGTTTAATCGGTGGCTTGAGGAGAGAGAGACAATCCTCAGGATGAATAAGGAGCTTAACGCCAGGTCAACGAGAGGCGGAGAGAGAGTGAGAGCTTTAGCCGCGGAGACCGAAGGCGTTGAGGAATCTTCACCATAAGGAGGACAAAAGTTGCCTGATAATAATGAGCAAAACTCGGTAGAGTCCACCCCGGAGGAAGAGCTAGAGCAGGCCAGAGCCAGGATTGGTGAGCTTGAGGGTTTGTTAGCTCAAAAAGACGAGGAGCTAACTAAAGCTAATGCCCACATTTCAGAGCTGGAGCAGGTTTTAGCTGATAGGGATAACCAAATCGCTACCCTGAAGCAATCTGTGGCTGAGTTAGAGCAGAAGCTGACTGACCTCAATAGTGCCCTGACCGAGGCAATATCAAGCTACAGGGCTCTGGTGGTCAAAACAAATCCAGGGGTGTCTGAGGAGCTGATAACCGGTGACACCATTGAGGAGATTGATAAGTCCCTAGCCAGTGCCCAAACCCTTATTGAGAGGGTGAGACAAGAGCTAGAGGCTGAAATTGCAGCCGCTAAGGTCCCGGCTGGGGCTCCACAGAGGGCACCAATTGACCTTTCAGTTCTATCCCCGCGGGAGAAAATTCAATATGCGATAGGAGGTAAAAAGTAAATGGCTTTAACATTAGCTGAGGCATCTAAGCTTTCAAATGATATGCTGCTTCAAGGGGTGGTGGAGACCATCGTTAAGGATTCGCCTATCCTCCAGCAGCTCCCCTTCATCGAGATTGTAGGTAACGGCTTAACCTATAACCAGGAGAAGACCTTGCCTAGCGTCGATTTCTATGATGTGGGTGATGAATGGGCTGAGTCCACCCCAACCTTTGAGCAGAAAACGGCAAACCTGAAGATTGTGGGTGGTGATGCCGATGTTGACAACTTTCTGAAGGCGACCCGAAGTAATATTCAGGATTTAGAGGCAGCGGTGGTTGAGCTTAAGGCTAAGGCAGTCAGGGATAAGTTTGAGGATACCTTTATCTATGGTGATGCCACCGCCAACCCCAAGCAGTTTGATGGTCTGAGGAGGCTTATTGATACTACTACTGCCAGCGACCAGGTAATAGCTATGGGGGACACGGGGGCTACCCTGACCCTGAACAAGCTGGACGAGCTCATTGATGCACTAAAGGGCGGCAAGCCCGACCTGCTGCTTATGAGCCGCCGCTCACGGAGAAAGATTAACGCCCTAGTCAGAGCGGCTGGGGGAATGATGGAGACTGACCGAGATAAGTGGGGTAACTTCATCCAGTTTTGGGATGGTATCCCAATTGGCGTCAATGACTGGATACTTGATACCCATGTTTTGACTGGTGGTGTCGAGACGGCAACCACCGGGGGCAGTTGCTCCACTATTTATGTCTTCCAGATGGTGGAAGGAGCGCTATGTGGCTTAACCAGCCCCGGTCAACTCCAGGCGGAGCCCATCGGCTCGCTGGAGACCAAGGATGCCACCCGGATCAGGATTAAGTGGTATGTATCCTTGGCTCTATTCAGCTCTATTAAAGCAGCCGCTTTAATCGGGGTTCAGGACTAATCGCTAAACGGGGGAGTTCCCTACTATGGGGACTCCCCCAATAAGGAGGTCTATGATGGCAGAAATTTATTCAACACAACCTAAGGTGCATAGAAGCAATATTACTGCTGTCGATTCAGCAGACCCGTCTGATACCAGCGGAGCCGTGGATACCAAGGGATATAAGGAGTGCCGATTTGATATCGCTATCTCAGGCACAGGTTTTCAAAGCCTTGAGGTTCAGGTTCTGTTCTGGAATCTGAGGCAGGAGCTGTGGTTTGGCGGTGGTATGAGAACCTTTACCTCTACCGGGCGACATACCCTGGCAGTTGATGATAGAGGAGCTATTATATTTCTTAAGGTAACTGCTTTCTCAGGGACATCATTTTCCCTGTCTGCGGATTATACCTTAAGCTAGGAGGTGAAAAATGCTGAAACTGGCCGGAGAGCTTATTGAGGGACAACTGGCTGACCATGTAGCTCGTCTGGATGCCCATACTATCAATCTATATGAGCAATTTGCGGTAGGTCAGTATCTTCCTCTGCCACTTGTATATATCTCTTACGACTTAACTATGGTGCAGTATAGACTCTATGCTACCTATATAGTTGTTGCTAGGGATATGACTTTTGACAGGATAGCTATAGACATTGAGACACTGGATAATGGTAAGGATATAAGGCTCGGCATATATAACTGCAATTCTAGCTTAGAGCCGAGTAGCCTTGTCCAAGACTGCGGCACGGTTGATACAGATTCCACAGGTCTAAAGGCTATCACATTAGACCCCGCTGTAAGTTTAACCAAGGGCAGATACTTCCTAGCTGCTATAACTGATAGTGATGGCGTTGCAAAGGTGGTTAATGCCACACCTTATAGCGGTGGATTGGGACTGTCAACTAACTTTGACCGTGCCAGGACTGGTTATCAAGTGACCAAAACAGCTACGGAGTTCGCTGCCCTGGGTGACCCATTTGGTGCTGCCAATCTTGATACCGCTAGCCCAGTTATTGGCTTGCGAGTAGAATCCCTAGATTAGGAGGAATAATATGGGAGATTTAGTGCAAGAATTATTACCAAACCAAAGAGGCACAGAAGTATGTGATGGCAAGGGCAATGTCTTGGGCTATGAGGATGTTTATGAGGTCTCCGATGAGGAGCTGGAGAGGGAGCAGACCGAGAGGGATATTGATGAGCTTTTCAGTCAAGCCGATGAGGACATAAAGCCACCGCAGATTGGTAGATTCTTAAAGGCGTTAGCCAGGTTAAGGAGATAACTTATGGACCTAACCGAGATGAGAACAATAGTCAGGCGTGACTTACATGATGAGGATGCCGCCAACTACCGCTGGAGCGACGACGAGCTGGATAGACACATCGCCCACACCATTAAGGAGTTCTCCGAGGCTATTCCCTACGAACAGAAAGCAACCAAAGCTACTACCTCAGGCTCCAGGGAGATTGATATATCCACCTTAACCGACCGCATTATGGTTCAGGCCATAGAATACCCGGTGGATGAGTTTCCTAAACGATACCAGCGCTTCACTCGGTGGGGAGACAGCATAACCCTGCTTGGTGACGAAGTCCCTGATGGCTCTAACTGTTATATCTACTACGGCAAGCTCCATACCCTTGATGCTCAAGGTTCTACTATTCCCACCAACCTTGAGGACTTGGTTGCTACTGGAGCTGAGGGCTATGCGGCTGTTGAGTGGGCAGTCTATGCCGTGAACAGGGTTAACGTAGGTGGGGTTATGACCCCCAGCGAGTTCCTTGCCTGGGGCAATGAGAAGCTTAAATTTTTCAGGCAGGAGCTAAAGAGGCTGGGGAGACGGAACCGGGTCAGGATAAGGCAGCTCTATAAGCCATGCTACCAACCAGTATCTAAATCTACTGATTATGGACCATAGCTAAAGGGGTGTCTAAGAGGGGCGAAGCCCCTTCGAAAACTATAATTCCCCTTCCCCTTGATAAGGGGAAGGGGATAAAGGGGATAGGGTTACTAAATAATAATCTAAGGGGGACGAGGTTAAATGATAAAAGAGGCGCTACCCAAGACCAAAGAGGGCTTACCTAAGGAGGCGTTTGCCATTATTGGCGATCCTGATGACCCTGAAACCTGGAAGCTACCCCATCATAAGAAGACTATCTTCAGAGCCCTAAAGGGGAAGCTAGACCTTGAGAAAACGGTTGACTGGGACCGGATGCCGGCGGCGGTGGCTGCTCTCTCCCGAGGAGGCTATCGCGGGCAGAGGGTTGATGCCAGCCCAGAGGAGATATTACTGGCAGCCAAACACCTGGCTAATCACTACCGAAAAGCCGATAGACCGTTACCTGATACCCTAGCTGCCCTGGCATAAGAAGGAGGTCTCTGGAATTGAAGGGTCAAGGTCTATTAGAGCGCTTATATCGTGCCTTATGGTTGAGAATTGGGGGCAGACCCTGGACTTATATGCTGCGCGATGCTTGGCATAAGTTTGAAGGACTCTGGATTATCGGTCTTGTCGCCATTGGCGCTATACTGGGGCACTGGTTGTGGGAGCTAGTCTTCTGGCTTCTGATGGCCTTTGCCCTCGGTTATATCGCCGGCCACCTATTCTGGGGCAAGGAATATATCCCAAACCAGCAAAGCAAGGATAATACAAAGCCATGAGAACCCTATCAGATACGCTACTATTTGCCCAGAAGGAGACTAGCCATGTCCCCTATGTTAAGGTTGAAGCCGGTAACAAGATTACCGGGGTAGTCAGGCTTGGCTGGACAAGGCTATATACTGGCTCGGAGGACGATTACTTTCATGCTGTGACCATCGCCGGGGATGGCTCGTTAATCAGGGTCAGGGTAACACCGCCGGCTGATTCCAGAAAGCTGTATCGGCAGAGGGTGGCTAACCCCAGCCCAGAATCCGATTTCAGCCAGTGGGTTTACACCAGTCAGTATAATGTTGTTGTGGTGGCTGCCGCCTCTCTGGGGGCTGAGGTCAGTATATTCTGGATAAAAAGCGATAAGAAGATTTACCAGCTAAAGAGCACCGACTACGGCGTAACCTGGGGGAGTCCTGACCTCCTGGGCTATACTCCGACCACAGCTATAAACGGCATAGCTGCCGCCTATAAGTCAAATGGCGATATCGCCCTATTCTTTGCCGACCAGGCGACCCTCTATGTGATGAAGCGTATAAGTGGTGAGTGGGGTGATAGAATTGCCTGGGATAAGTCAACTGGTGATTTATCAGGCATAGCCACCCACTATGCCGGCGACTGGAATCTCCTTGTTACCGGCAAGGATAGTGATGATAACTTTAAGCTGTGGTCGCTGGTTTATGGTGATGGTGGTGAAGTAGCCGCCGGCACCTGGTCAGAGCTAAAGGAAATTGCCTCAGCCCCGTCAGATGGTAGCTTTGAATACCGTAGACCATTTATGGATAAGCCAGATGTCGAGCGGTGTTTCTTTGTTGAGAAGTTTACCGGCACCGAAGCCTACAATCGTCCCTTCTGGTCGCATTCCATACCTGATACCAGCTTCCTCAGTAATCAGTGGCATGAGCCAGTACCATTTAACCTGGCAAGTGAGTATGGGTTAGCCATAGCTCACTATAGCGATTATTGCTGGCTGTCTACCCCCTATGGGGTGTGGCGAGCTAAGCTAACCGAGGAGAGTATCGATTTAACCGCCGATATCCTATCAGTTAGAGAGGAGCTCACTAAAAGCGAGGGCAGGTTAATAGTTGAGCTGAGAAATGATGTGGGGCAGTATGCCTCGCCAGGGCAGGGGGATTTGTCAGTCCTTGACATTGGCTGTCAGTTGGAATTCAGTCCCGGCTATCGCACCACTGCCGGTAATGAGGTCAGCTCAGGTCAAGCCTTTATCCTTGATGCCTGGGAGCATACCAGCTCAGGTGGTAAAGCTAGCCTAGTTCTATATGCTTCTCATGCCTGGAGCTTGATTGAGAATTGGACAGCCAGGCATCAGTTCCGCTGGAATAAAGGAACCGACGAGATGAGTGTTAAGGATATTCTGGCTTTTGTGCTGGGAAGGTGTAGCCTAAAGCTTGAGGTAAAATCCCAATCGTCAGTCATTACCAGTTTTTATCCCGATTTCACCATCCACTCCAATAACCGGGGCAATGTGGTTATCGCCAGATTGTTATCCTTTGTGCCCGATGTGCTATTTGTTGAGGGTAATAAAGCCTATATCGTAAATCCCCTCTCCTCTGATAGCTCCGCTTATTCCTATGGTGCATCGCACTCGATTTTAGAGGGTAGATATAGGCGGGGACCCTGTGTGCCTAATCGAGTGCAAGTGGAAGGCTACGACCCGGTAGAAAGCGAACCAGTAGTCGTTGATAGCTTCTCCTGGAGCGAAATAGATAAGCTCTATGATAGGCTACAGCAACTTGAGGATAGGAATATAGATACTGTAGCTAAAGCCGAGCAGCGGGGAGAAGCCTATTTAAGGCAGGCGGAGGTAGAATCAGCCAGTGGCGCTATTCAAATACCGGTCAATTGCGGTCAGCAGTTATACGATGTCATTGATGTAACCGATAGCCGGGCCGGGTTAAGCGGTGAGAAGAAGAGGGTGCTAGGACTAATCCTGGTTTATAATCCTCGCCGTGGGGAATATGAGGCGCGGTTATCGCTGGGGGCAGTATAGAAATTGTTTATCTACCTCACCCCCTTTATCCCCCTCTCCAAGATATGGATATGTATTCCTATCATGAGGGGGAGGGGTTTGGTAAAGAGGGGCTGACGCCCCTCTTAAATACCCCCGGTGCCAGGCTATACCGAAGGAGAGTCAAAGAGAGGCGAAGCCTCTTTTACATAACCAATTCCCCTTCCCCTTATTAAGGGGAAGGGGATAAAGGGGATAGGGTTATAAGAATATTTGAAGGAGGACTGGGAGAGAAATATGAGTTTGAGGAAGGCAGTGCTAAAGAGTTTTAACCCCGGCAATTATACTGCTACTATCCAGGTTACTGGCAGCTACAAGGTTTACCTGGATGGTATTGCTGTGGCTCGGAACCTACCGGCAGCAGAGATGGCGGTGGGCAGGAAGGTAGCGGTTATATTCTTTGATGAGTATAATGCCAAAGAAGCAGTAGTGGTGGCGGTTTATACCTAAGCCTCTTTGCCTCAGGTGGCAAGTATCAGCGCTACCCTGGTATAGACCATGCCAATGAAGATGATAAACAGTATCCAGGTAATGGTGGAAAACCTAAACCTTAGCCTTCCCACCGTAGCCACGATTTTGTGCTGAAGCATGGGCTGGGTAAGCTCCAGAAAGATAAGAAGGATGATGAGAACAATAGCGGCAATAATCCCGATATTGAGCCCCATATTGTTACCGAAGGTGCTCTGGTAGTAGGTCATGGTCGATATAGAGCTCATCACCGAGGTGGAGAATGAGGCAAAGCTTACAAAGCTTGACCACACCTGGGGAGGGTATGGTGGTGAGGAGAGAACCTTCTCGTAGTTCCCCGGCTCTGACTGGGTACTGACCAAGAAGTTGACCTGCTCCCCAAGCTTCAGCGGGTTCCTATAGACATACTGATATGTCTTACTGGAATTGGGGGCTATGGTGGTAGCTCCCTCGTTCAGCAGCTCACCATTGGCATAGAATTGGTATCTGCTGTCCAGTGGCTCAGTGGAGGGGTTGTTCAGCTTGAAGGTAGCTAGTATTGGCTCCCCTTCTCTGGGAACTTCAGGAACCACTGTCATACTCACCGGGTCTGACGCCTCCTTTACTGTGAGCCAGAAGCTGGTCATCAGCAGTATTGCCAGCCAGATTATGGTTATCTTGAGTTGAATGCTCTTTCGCTCGTCCATTTTAAAACCACAAGGTTGACTACTGGATTCTGTCTCTCCTTTTGCATTTTCAACTTAATAGGTATGGCAGCACCGCTACCAGCATCACATTATTTATCCCGTGAGCCACAATCGGGGCTACCAGACTTTTTGTCTTCCAGTATAAAAATCCCAGTATCAGCCCGGCGAGGAAGACAAAGCCAAGCTCGGGGATTGACCTCCAGGTGAGGTGCATAATGGCGAACATTAACGAGGCACCAAAAAGTCCCCATTTCCAGCCAAATGCCTTTCCTAGGTCTCGCTGAATCAGCCCCCGGAAAAGCAGCTCCTCGGCGAGGCCAACAAATAGGAACATATAGACCATATCCCGAAACAGGTATTGCACTTCAAAGGTGGGGAAGGCGGGGGCAGGGTGGAGGATAAGATACTCCACTGTCCCCAGCGGAATGCCAATAGCCAGACCAATAAGCGAGTATTTCAGCAGCTTTTCCTTGCTAAAGCCAAGAATCTGTTTAAGGCTCAGCTTTTTCTGATATACATGCCACAGCACCAGCCCCAGGATGCAGGAATATACCGCCGGCAGCAGATAATGCTGGTTTATGAAGAACCAGGGCAGTGACGAGGTAAACAGGATGTAAAGCGGGATTAGAGCCAGGGACTCGGCGCAGTTGACCAGCCTCGGCTCAAGGTGGAGGGTGGAGAGCATGACATATATCAA
>Ga0209979_1003190_pt1 | contig 14741 bp, 11 predicted proteins | sample AnhtaG_FD_183114 | JGI IMG/M metagenome (GOLD analysis project Ga0209979, IMG submission 183114) | Deep subsurface microbial communities from Anholt, Denmark to uncover new lineages of life (NeLLi) - Anholt_01485 metaG (SPAdes) (version 2) | ecosystem: Environmental > Aquatic > Marine > Oceanic...
TGTCGATCGCCATATCTCGTTCCCCCTGGAGGACGTGAATTGATACCGCCGGCTGGTTGTCGCTTGCAGTAGAGAAGACCTGGGATTTCCTGGTGGGGATGGTGGTGTTCCTCTCGATGAGAGGGGTCCTCACTCCGCCGAGAGTCTCAATCCCCAACGATAACGGGGTGACGTCCAAAAGCAGAACTTCCTTGACCTCCCCGGCCAAAACCCCAGCCTGGATTGCAGCCCCGATTGCCACCACCTCATCGGGATTGACACCCTTGTGAGGCTCCCTTCCGAAGAGCTGCTTGACCGTCTCCTGAACCTTGGGCATCCGGATCATTCCCCCGACGAGGATGACTTCGTCGATGTCTCCAGCAGATAATTTTGCATCCTGCAGGGCCTGTTTGCAGGGTCCGACGGTTCTCTCGATCAAATCCTCGCAAAGCTGCTCCAACTTAGCACGGGTCAAGGTCAAATCCAGATGCTTGGGGCCGGTCTGGTCGGCGGTGATGAAGGGCAGATTGATGGAGGTCTGCAGGGTCGTCGAAAGCTCGCATTTGGCCTTCTCGGCGGCCTCTTTCAAACGCTGCAGGGCCATCCGGTCTTTGCGCAGGTCAATCCCCTGTTGCTTCAAAAACTCCTCCGCGATCCAGTCGATGACCCGCTGGTCGAAATCATCGCCTCCGAGGTGGGTGTCACCATTGGTGGAGCGGACCTCGAAGACCCCCTCGCCCAACTCCAGGATGGAAATATCGAAAGTGCCACCCCCCAGGTCGAAGACCGCGATCTTTTCGTCCTTCTTCTTGTCCAGACCATAGGATAACGAGGCCGCGGTGGGCTCGTTGATGATGCGCAGGACTTCTAAACCTGCAATCCGGCCGGCATCCTTGGTGGCTTGCCTCTGGGCGTCGTTGAAGTAGGCCGGCGTGGTGATGACCGCCTGCTTCACTTCCTCCCCAAGATAGTCTTCAGCGGTTTTCTTGAGATTTTGCAATATCATGGCGGAGATTTCCGGGGGGGCGTACTCCTTTCCGCTGGCGACCACCCGGCAGTCGTCATTAGGTGCGCCGACGACTTTGAAGGTGACTATCTTCTCCTCCTCAGCCACCTCGGAGTGGCGGCGTCCCATGAAACGTTTAATGGAGAAGACCGTGTTTTCAGAATTGGTTATAGCCTGCCTCTTGGCGGGAGCGCCGACCAGACGTTCGCCGGTTTTGGTGAAGGCCACCACCGAAGGGGTGGTTCGGCTCCCCTCGGAATTGGGGATGACCACCGGATCCCCGGCTTCAATGACCGCCACACAACTGTTGGTGGTTCCTAAATCGATTCCTATTATTTTCGGCAATTTCCTACCTCCTGCTCTATCCTCAAAACTCTAAGAAACTGACAAAACAACTAACCAAAATATACTACAACATTTTTCACTCAAGAGCAAGAGAGGAAACTTCAATTCTAACCCGTTTGAGGTTCTCTTCGGATTAGGGGGAGGCGCGTGCGGGCAGTGCTTTATATGCTGTGTTGAAGGAAGGGCGGCGATGAATTCGCCGCCCTACGTCTTGCGTGGCGTCAGATGCCCACATCTGACGCCCTTCCTGTCGCCTGCCATAGGCAGGTAAAAATGTGGGCATTCGACAGCACTGTTGAAAGAACGGAGGGGGACAAGCCCCCTCCCTACGGTTCAATTTCACTTCACCAGCATCATCCTCCGGGTCTCGGTGAAATCTCCGGCGGTCAACTTGTAGAAATAGAGACCAGAGGAGACCTTCGAAGCATCCCAAGTGATTGACCTGTATCCTGGCTGCTGTCTGCCGTCCAGTAAGGTTGCTACCTTCTGCCCGAGGGTATTGTAAACCTCCAGCTTGACAGTAGCGTCGACAGGCACCTGGTAGTTGATGGTAGTGTTGGCGTTGAAAGGATTAGGATAGTTTTGGGCCAGGGCGTAACGGCTCGGGACATAGCTTTCCCTTGACAGCAAATGCCCGCTGAACCAACCGTTGAGGGTTGGCCAGTTGTGCATTCTATCACTGGTGTAACCACCACCCTCCTTTGTGAAATAGAAATAGCTGGAGTCGATGATTGAGAAGGAGTAGTCTCCGATATATGTCACGAAAGTGTAGTCACCGCCAGCTGCAAAATAGGGGACATATTCGCTGAGATTAGCTCCTGTGATGCTGTCCGCAAGGGGGATTGTGATATCGTTGTAGCGCCACAGTCGATGAGGTTGGCTAAGGCCCGGTACAAAGGCCTGAGCCCAGATGTCCACCGTAAGATTGCCGCGGGAGCGATTGAAAACGCCACCATCGTAGATTATGTCCCCACCTCCTGGGGGAATGACGATTGGCTCATCGTGCGGGTAGACCTCCACAATTCCCAGAACAGCTTGGTCGAAGTAGAAAGCGCCCATGTCGTTCCTGGTGCCATCGGGATCGTTGTATTGAGGGTCTGGGTCTCCGGCATCGATGCAGGGGGAGTGCCACCTGAGAATGAAATCTTCTCTCTCCGGCCCGATAAACAGGGGGTCGGCGTCGATATTCCCTTCCCCTTGCCATCCCCCCTGGACGTCACAGTATTTGACTCTCGGCTCGGGACCGCTGTTGACCTCAATCTGCGGACCGTTGAGGGCGGCATTTTCCCATAAGATGGAATTCGTGATGGTCGGCCAGGATTCGTCGGTGCATATCCCACCGCCCCCGTATGTGGCGCTGTTACCGCTGATGGTGTTAGCGATTATCTTCGGATTGGAATGCCACCGGCAGTAAATCCCTCCGCCGTACCTGGCAGAGTTGCCGGTGATGGTATTGTAGCTTATGGTGGGGCTGGCAAGGCTGTCGCAACAAATGGCACCACCTCTGCCGGCAGCCCAGTTATTGGTGAAGGTATTGTTGCTTATGGTGGGGTTGGACATCAAGCAGAAAATGGCTCCGCCACGCCATCCATATCTTGATTGCAGATACTTGATGGCCTTTCCGTGTTCAAGGCGACAATAGCTTATCTGGGAATTGCTATCAGCATACCAAAACCTGAGACCCCACCAGCCAACCGCAGTGTCCTCCGCAGTGAAGTAGATGGAATCGGTCTCTGTCCCCACCGCCAGAAGCGTCGACATACTGTCCACGTTGAACTTGTAGTGACCCTTGAAATTGACCACCACCCCGGGCTCGATCACTAGCGTTGACCCGGGTGGAACTCGGCTGACGTTGACGACGTTGTAGGGGCTGTTCTCCTTAGTCCAGGTGCCCCAAACATGTCCAGAGACGTCAACACCGTAAGCAGTCAGAGGAAACAGAATCGAGGCGGCCAGGAAGATGATTAATGGAATTCGCATCTCATCCTCGCAGAAAGTCGCGTTTGGCTGTGAAAAACTGGAGTTGAGGTCCCTTGAACTCGCTACCATAATATAGTGTTTTTGCCGCTTTTGTCAAGCATAAAAGCTGATCGGTGATCGCTGAGTGCTTGTGAGCTGGTAGTGAACAGCTCATCCCGTGGTAGGCGGGAACCGCTGGGACTGTGGTGGCTGGGATTTATTGCAGCTCCCCCAGTTCATAGAGAACCAGAGCAGATATGATTTGTGCCGCGGTCTCGGTGCGAAGCCTCCGGGGACCCAAAGTCACTGGCACAAACCCACTGGAGATTGCGGCTTCTCTTTCCTCATCGGTCAACCCTGCCTCAGGACCGACGAGCAGCAAAACTCTGGAAAGGTCCTGGCGCTTCTTAATCGCGGAATGGAGTGGAACGGAACCCTTATCGGGCGAAGCAATCAAGGCTAAATCGAATTCGATAGCTCTGTCCACTAAATCCTCGAACTCAATCGGCAACTCCACAATCGGGAGGTGGCTCCGAAGGGACTGTTTGAAGGCTGCAATCGCCAGACGCTGCCACCTCTTCTGCTTCCTGGTAAGGACCGCGGGCTTGCTTCTCTCTGATAGGCTGTTCTTGCAGTAAACCGGCTGGATGGTGTGCACCCCCAACTCGGTGGTTTTCTCAATTATGTAGTCCATCTTCAGCCCCTGGGGGAGACCCTGAGCCAATGTGATTTTGACCACCGGCTCGTTTTCATTGCGGCTGATCTGGGCGATCTCGCAGCGGGCAGCATCCGGTTTGATCTCCCGGATGACGGCGACATACTTCTTCCCCAAGCCGTCGGAGGCGCATATCACCTCCCCGGGTCTGCCCCGGCACACCTTCAGTAGATGGCGAGCCTCATCCCCTCTGATGATGAGCGAATCCACCTCCACGTCCTCAGGAAGAACGTAGAAGTTGGTGACCGGCTTCAACATTTTGATTTAGACTCTCCTAACACCTGTTACGCCGAGGATGGCAATCCATTCGCCTTCCTGGTAGGTTTTCAGAGTTCTCGCACCAACCGTCCGGAGCACCTTTCTTATAGAGGAGGATTCCTCTGAGAGAAGTCCGGAGAAAAGGAGGAGTCCTCCTCGTTTCACAGCCCCAGCAATCCTTGCGGCAAGCCCGGTCAGAGTGGCCAAGTCGAGATTTGCCACCGCTATATCGTAATAGTCCCTCCCTACCGACCTGGGATGGGTTCTGATCTTCACAGTCTTTGTGACCTCATTTATGACCACGTTTTCTGTGGCACAATCGACCGCCTCGGGGTTGTTATCTACACCTAAGACTTCGGACGCTCCCATTTTAGCCGCGTATATTCCCAGAATGCCGCTCCCACAGCCGTAATCTAAAACCTTGTCTTTAGGTTTGACCACCTCTCTCAAAGCCAAAAGACAGAGCTTGGTGCTGGGGTGGTGGCCGGTCCCGAAGGCGGTTTTGGGGTCAATCTTCAAGATAACTCCTCCGGATCGAAGAGGCTCCTCGGACTCCCACCAGGAGGGTTGAACAATCAGATCTGGGGAGATCTTCAGGGGTATGAAGCTTCTCTTCCATTTTTCCTGCCAATCCCGGTCCGGGAAGAGGGCGACTTCGTACTCTGGCTTCGGAATTTCCGGAAATATTCTCTGGAGGTCTTGCACAAGGGCTTCAAGTCGATTGCGCACAGCTTTGATATTCTTGCTTCCCGCGAAGAATCCATGAATTACTTCAGATCTCCCCGCTGCCTGCTCAGACTCCAGTCCCAGGCAACCATTCTCAAACAGGAAGTTGCAGACTGCCTCCTGCAGGGTGGGATGACAATCTACTGAAATTTTAAGAAACTTCCTTTTAGAGGTCAATGAACAAAGATTTTGCGTTTGACTGGCCAGAATCAAGTGATTCCAGTTGATCCCTTCCCTCTCTACTATCTACTACCTACTATTCCTCACACTCCCAGGGTTTCACGGAGGCTATCGAAAAAACCCTTGTCCGCCGGAGGAGGTTTACTCCCTTCCGTCTTCGAGAGTTGCTCGAACAGTTCTCGCTCCTGTGGGGACAATTTCGTCGGAGTCCAAACAAACACCCTGACTAACTGATCGCCACGCCCGTAGGAGTTGAGGTGGGGAATCCCTTTCCCCCGCAATCTGAATAGCTTTCCCGATTGAGTCCCAGGCGGGATTCTCAGCTTAACCTTCCCTTCCAGGGTGGGCACCACAACTTGCGCTCCCAGGGCTGCCTGGGAGAAGCTGATGGGAAGCTCGTAGATAATGTCGTCACCATGCCTGCGAAGGTCCTTGTGTTCCGACTCTTCGATGATGACGATGAGGTTCCCCGGTGGTCCCCCTCGGGGTCCGACATCCCCGGCTCCCCGGACGGTGATGTAATTGCCGGAGGTAACACCGGGAGGGACTTTCACTTTGATGGTGCCGGTTCCCGACGTCCGGCCCTCACCGCGACAGCTGGGACAGGGTTTGTCGATGATTCTCCCCTCCCCTCCACAACGCCGACAGGTGCTGGCCTTGACGAACTGTCCGAAGATGGAGCGCGAAATGTGCCTTTCCTCTCCACTGCCTCCACACTGGGGACAACTTCTCCTGGCACTTCCGGGTGCCGCCCCGCTGCCAGCGCAGTCGGAACACTTAACCAGGTGTTTGAGCTTGATGGTCTTTTCGACCCCGGTGGCGATCTCTTCTAATCTCAGTTTCAGACGCACCTGCAGGTCTCGGCCGCTCTGGGGTCCGGCCCTTCGGGTCGCGGTTCCGAAGAGATCATCCAAACCGCCGAAGCCACCGAAATCCCGCATGAAGGCCCGCAAGGCATCGGAGAGATCGAAGGTCTCGAAACCCCGAAACCCCTCAAACCCGCCGAAGCCGGGAGTAGCAGCATGTCCGAACTGATCGTATTGGCCCCTCTTCTGCGGATCTTTCAACACCTCGTAGGCCTCGGTGGCCTCCTTAAATCTCTCCTCGGCCTGTTTGTCCCCGGGATTTTTGTCGGGATGATGTTGCAGCGCTTGCTTGCGATAGGCCTTCTTTATTTCCTCTTCGGAGGCATCTCGCCCGACTCCTAAGACCTCGTAATAGTCACGTTTGGCCATTGTACCAATGCTTATCTTTGCACTCTATTCTATGATGTTGTCTCCGGACTCGTTTTTTGTTCGATGCGATCAGGGTTGTTGTGATCCCCATCCCATCTCGCCGGGTTGCCAGTTATGTACTGTCTGATACGATTCATTTCGTTCTCATTGCGGATGATCCGTTCATAATAATTACGTTGCCAAAATCTGCCGGGGAACGGCCTCCATGCATTGTTTCGGATCCCACGCATGTAATAATTCGTGGTCATGGTTTTAAACCACTGGATAATTGATCCCAATGCTACTCTTTTGGACGAATCCTGTTGGGGCGAACCTTGTTGGGGTGGACGTTGTTGGGGTGGGCGTTGTTGTTGTTGGGGCGAACCTGCGTGTTCGCCCTTGCCCATACCTCCAACGTCATTCGGGCAGACACGTTGGTCTGCCCCTACACGTTGGTCTGCCCCTACACGTTGGTCTGCCCCTACACGCTGGTCTGCCCCTACACGCTGGTCTGCCCCTACACATTGGTCTGCCCCTACACGCTGGTCTGCCCCTACACGCTGGTCTGCCCCTACACATTGGTCTGCCCCTACGACCACGTCAATGACAATGATACCGTGTATATGATTCGGCATCACCACAAATTCATCCAATCGAATCTGCGGGTATTTGCTCTCCAACTGACGCCAGACGTTGGTGACCATTCGCCTTACATCTTCGTTCTGCAGAAACAATTCTCGGTTCTGGGTGCATATTGTCACGAAATACGCTCCTCTTTGCGAATAATCGTAACCCCTTAAACGGATAGAACGACGGCGATGTCTCGCCGGATCGTATCTCACCAATTCGGGGGCCTCAATATCGGCGTTATCTTCATTTCGGAGGAAATATATCTTTTGGCAGTTGACCTGTCAAATGCTACCCTCGGATCCTGAAATCGGAGTGCCCCCCTGGCTTGTCTAGGCCGGGATTTTCGGGGACTAAGGTTTCAGCCAGCCACCGATCTCTTCTAAGGCCTTGTAGTTGGTGAGGTCTAAGTGCAGAGGCGTAATCGAGATTAAACCCTTGCGCAGGGCCCCCAGATCGGTCCCCTTACCCTGCGAGAGAATCTGGGGAGAACCGCCAATCCAAAAATATTTGCGACCTCGGGGATCGAGCTTTTCGTGGATGACATCGTTGAAAACCCGTTTCCCCAGACGGGTGAGGCTGTAATTGTCGATCTGTGCCCTGGCGCTGCTGGGGACGTTGATGTTCAGCAGGGTTTCCGGAGGCAGGCCGTTTTCGATCACCAGGGGGACTATCCTGGCTGTGAATTTGGCCGCCAGCTTGAAATCGGACTTCATCCAGTTGGCCTGGGAGACGGCAATGGAGGGGATTCCCAGAAGCGTGCCCTCCATGGCGGCGGCAATTGTCCCCGAATAGGTCACGTCATCCCCGACGTTGGGACCGTGATTAATTCCCGAGACCAAAACGTTGGGTTTACGCTTCAAGATGGCGTGCACCGCCACCATGACGCAGTCGGTCGGGGTGCCGTCGACGATATAGAGGTTCTTTTCGACCCGGTGCTGGCGCAGGGGGCGATGGACCGTCAGGGAATGGCTGGTGGCAGAGCGCTCCTTGTCGGGGGCTACCACCACCACCTGCCCGATTCTCGATAGATGCTCCCGTGCAATTCTCAAGCCCTTAGCTTCGTAACCATCGTCGTTTGTGAGCAGAATCAAGGGTTCTTTTCTCATCTCTCCTATAAGAATATGATAACCGCTAGCAGAAATCAAGTTTCGCAGAGAGGTTGTGGTTACTGGTGAGTGGTTAGCGGTGAGTAGTGAGTAGTCGCTATGCTTCTCAGAGCGCAATCTCTGCGCATTTCCCCCCTGGGAATAAAGCGCCTTTCGTTCCAGCCGATTCTTAAGGTGATTTTGCGGGGGGGGATCTATTTCCCAAAAGATAGTGAGGAGGCAAAAATGCTCACCAGGTGGAAATCCGCTCCAATTCTCATCTTTCTTTTACTCTTTTCACTGACGGTGATTTCATCCTGCGGTAAGAAAAGCACCTCCAGTGAGGAGGAAATAACAGCTGGAGACCCCAACAGCCCCGAGTTCTCACAGACTCGGGAGATGGTCGACGAGGCCGTCGAAGGAGTTGTAGAGCAATTTCGGGCCGGCCTGGGCTTCACCGGCGGACTCCAACCCCCAGCGTTTCCCAAACAACATACTCCCAGCGATACCATTTACCAGTGGAGCTACGAGAATGGCTGGTGGTGGTTCTATATCGAATACTCCGATTCAATTTACGAAATCACCGTCTCGGATAGCGTCCAGTTTCGCTCTGGAGTGGAAGTTCAGATGATCCCGGATTCCACCACCACGGAGATGGGCTTCAGGCTTTATGCCCAAGCCACTTACGAGACTTACGCATTCACCTTACAGTTTGACGTCACCTATTCGGGGTTGAATGGCGACACTATCATCGTGGACGGTGGTGGCGGTTACGACTTCTCTGGCTCCTATTCGGGACAGGATTTCTATTATCGTTTCAACGAGACCTTAGACGGGGTCACCTTCCCGGTAGCAGGCGATTACGAGGAGGCCTATCCGACTTCCGGAAGCGTTAGCGTGGCGGTGGTCGAGAACTTAACCAACCTCAGCAGCAATGATCTCGAGGGGGAGACGAGCTGGTCGATTCAGTTGACCTTTTACTCGGACCATTATCACGTCCGAGCCCAGCAAGGAAGCACCGTCTACGAGTACGACGAGAACTACTCAGTCTGATTCCTGTGGAAGCAAGCCTCCTCTTGATGGAGGCTTGCCCCCTCTGGGACTTCATGCACGATATGTGAAATCCCTTTCAGGTGTTCACTCCTTAAGCCGCAATTCTGTACTCCAAGGGGTAAATGAGATAATCACCCAAATCCTTTAGTCCTCTCAAACCTTTGTCTGCACAATAGTTAGGCCCCTCTCCCTCCGTCGCACTCCGGGACGAGCCTTCCCGCCTTTCAGCAGGCTGAAGTGTTGTCGGTGGCATACGGTTTGCGTTTGCTGTTTGGGCAGGAAGGAGAGGTCCATTATGAAATGCTATTTCCACGGTTCTGGATCGAAAGATGGCTCGGAGCAAAAAAGCGGGCTGGTCTCGTTTGCCATTCCGGACGTGGGTGTTCTGTTCCGTTCCACCTGGAGAGGCAACCCATATCAATGTCAATACGTCTCCCTCCTTTTTCTGTTGAAATTCATCGAGGTCAACCCCGATGTCTTCTCCCAAGTCGAACTTCAGCTCTACGGCGACTGTCCCTTGATAATCCAACAAATCAACGGCCAGGCTTACACCCCCAAATCCCTGGAAGCATATCGGGACCTCACCCGGCTATACGTTAAGAAGCTACACTTCTCCCTGAGGTGGATTCCAGAGCAGCAGAACAGGGCCACAAGCAAGGCCGTGGATATGCCCCCAAACCCCTCCCTGAAGGGATTGAACTTCGAGGAACTCTCGGTTCTGCCGTCTCAATTGGGCTCGTCAGGCGGGCTTGGAGGCAGGACCAGTTCTTGAACTGTCGCCGCAGCGACGACGCCGTGACAAGAGGTCAGCTCCTGTTTTTCCTTGACAATAGTGGGTTTCTTAGATACCTTAGGCTAAAGTGGGCTGGAGTGGCGGAAGCTTCGTCCTGAGGAAAACCGAGGAATCTCAGAATAGAGTATCTCAGCTTACCATCGAAACATAGTCGGAGGACAGATGTTCAAGTACAACAGCGTAAGATTGGTTTTGGCCTTTTCGTTTTTCGTTCTGGTTACGTTTTCCACGGGTGCCAGCAGTGAGAATCTGGCTTCCACCGCCTTGTTCACACCCAAGTCGCAGCCGGTGGTGACCAAATCGCTGGAGAGAATTCTCGCCAGAGTAAGCCCTGAGACGAGCGTGCCGGTTTGGGTCTTTTTCACTGACAAGGGGATAAGCTCGGAGCGAGAATATAGGCAGGCCTTGACCTCGGCGAAGAGTTCTCTCTCCGAGAGGGCGCTCAGAAGAAGAGCCAAGGTGCACCGGGGGAGTCTGGTCGACTTCAGGGATGTTGCCGTCAAGAGGGACTACGTCCGAGTAGTGGTTTCGAAGTCGGTGAAGAGACGGCAGGTCCTCAAGTGGTTCAACGCCGTCACCGTGGAGGCCACCAAGAGTCAAATCGAGGAGATTGCGCAGTCGCCTTTCGTCCGGGAGGTGCGGGAGATAAAGGGTTTCTACGGCGACTATCCCAAGCCCTCGGGAGGTGGCGGAGAGCCACCACAGATTGACTACAGTCGGGACTACGGTCCCTCCCTGGAACAGCTTCTGCAGATAAACGTCCCCCCGGCACACGAGCTCGGCTTTAACGGGAAAGGGATAATCGTCTGTATGCATGACACCGGGTATCGGAAACAGCACGAGTCCTTTGCGCAGGCCTTCGCGGAGGGGAGAGTGCTGACCGAATGGGATTTCGTCGAGGGGGACGGGGAAACCGACTGGGAGGAGGGAGATGACCCCGACCAGCCCAATCACGGGACTTTCACCTGGTCCGCCCTGGGAGGACAGTTCGACGGACAGTTATACGGACCAGGTTATGGTTCATATTTTATCCTGGCCAAAACGGAGGATGTAGGTTCAGAGCATCACATTGAGGAGGATTATTGGGCTGCCGGAGCGGAGTGGGCCGATTCCATCGGGGCAGCGGTGATCTCCTCCTCTTTGGGCTATCGCTACGAGTTTGACCCGCCCGACTCCGATTACACCTACGAGGATATGGACGGCAACACCACCATCGTGACCATCGCCGCCGATTTGGCTGCTTACAACGGGATTGCGATTTGCAACGCCATGGGGAATGAAGGTCCCGGCCCCGGTACTATGATTGGCCCTGCGGACGGTGACAGCGTCATCTCCTGCGGAGCTGTCTATCTCAGTGGTTACGTGACGAGCTTCAGCTCCCGGGGTCCCACCTACGATGGGCGCACCAAGCCGGAGGTGTGTGCGCTGGGATCCGGTACCTACTGCGCTGACCCCTGGAATATGCACGGTTATGCCCATGTCGGGGGAACCTCGCTTTCCACTCCTTTAGTTGGCGGGTCCGCGGGAGCGATCCTGTCTGCTCACCCGGATTGGACTCCGATGATGGTCAGGGAGGCCCTGATGATGACCGCCAATAACGCCGACGATCCCGACAACGATTACGGCTGGGGGATCTTGAACCTCACCGAGGCGATATTCTACCACCCCGAGGGTGACATCGTCATCGAGCATTTTCCGATCTACTTTGCGACGGAAAGTATGAGCTCCTATCGAGTGAGCGCCGAAATCACCTGCGATCACGGGCTTAATGTCGGGGAGCTGAAAGTCTTCTGGAATACCACCGGAGTTGAGCCTTTTGATGTCATCTCCATGACCCCCGCGGGTGGCGACAGCTTCTACGCCGATATCCCCGGTCAATCCTCGGGAACAACAGTCTATTACTACATCTACGCTCAGGACAGCTACGGCCTTTCCGGACTCCAACCGTTAGGTGCACCTGAGCACCTCTACAGTTTCATCGTCGGAGACCCGAGGTTTTACGATGGTTTTGAGGTTGGGCCTTACGCCTGGGAGACCGGTGGCCAGGGCAAGAAGTGGGGTCTATCAGCAGACTACAGCTACACCGGAGTTCTGTCTTTCACCGACAGTCCCCTGGGAAGCTACGAGAGCAACAGCGATACCTGGGTGGCGATGAGGGCTGGGGTCGACTTGAGCGCCGTCAACACTGCTCTTCTCTCCTTTTACCATCGCTACAAGATCTACACCGACGATTTCGGCTACATCGAGGTCTCCACCGACGGTGGCTCAAGCTGGGAGCAGTTGGGGGAGGCGATAAGCGGAGCCCAGGACTCCTTCGTGGAGGAAACCCGCTCCCTGGATGATTACCTCGGAGAGGAGGACGTCAGGATCCGTTTCCGTTTGACCAGCGACATCTTTGATAATCAGGACGGCTGGTATATCGACGATGTCACGATAATCCTAGATCCGACCGGCGTCGACGAGGAATCGGAGGGCCAGATTCCCTTGACTTTCAGTCTCTCCCAAAACTACCCCAATCCCTTTAACAGCTCGACTGAGATAGTCTTTTCGATTCCGGAAGAGAGCCAGGTCTCCTTGACCATATACAATCTCCTGGGGCAAACCGTCATAAAGCCTCTGGATGAGAAACTGCCGTCAGGTGAATACAACTTCCTCTGGAATGGAAAGGACGGCGAAGGGAAAGAGTTGCCCAGCGGGCTATACTTCTATCGACTGTCGACAGGAGAGTATTTCGACACCAAGAAAATGACTCTAGTCAAGTAGGGAACAGGGGACAGGAAACAGGGAACAGGGAATCAATTTGTGAATCACCAATTTCCCTCAGCTCGGGTGGGGGTTGCACCCCCGCCCGTTGGATAAATCTGATCCGCCGTAGCCAGGGGGAATCCATCCCCCCGTCTATAGTGCCGTCAGGTGTTTCCACCTGACGGAAGAGTGTCAGGTCGTTGGAGGCGACCCGCCTCGGGCGGGAAGAAATTGCTGACACCACTGGATAATACTTACAATTGAGGGCTATTTCCATCCGCCGTAGGCGGGGGGAATTTATCCCCCCATTTTGCTTTTCAGCCCAGCTTGATCACGACTGACTACTCGCCAATTCTCAGTAAATCACGTCGACCTGCTTCGCCTCGAAGATCTTTTTGAAGATCTCAGCTGATTTCTCGAAATAATCGTCTTCCAGAAACCTCTCGAGGCGGTTTTGTCGATAGATCTTCACGACCCTGGACGTGTAATTCATTCTGTCAACAAGAAGCGAGTCCGCAAAGGGGGCGATCATCTCCCCCAGTTTTTCTGGATTGGCAGGTAATAAGGGTCCTATAAAAGCATAGGTTGAGATCCCTTCTTCCTTTAGCTTCTCCAGAGCTTTGATCCTCCGCCTTATAGTCGGAGAGCCGGGTTCGAAAAGCTTTTTGATCTTCTCATCATTGGTAGTAATTGTTAAACCCACCTCACAGTTTTTGAACTGTTTCAACAGGTCTAGATCTCTGAGCACCAGGTCGGATTTGGTGAGGATTGAGATCGTGCGCCCATGATTGAGCAGGATTTGCAGACACTCACGTGTGAGTCGATATTCCCTCTCCAGAGGTTGGTACGGGTCTGTTACCGTTGACATTGAGACCTTTCCGGGTGGACGCCTCCGGAGCTCCTTTTCTAACAGCTGCGGAACGTTTACTTTAGCATCTACGAAAGTCCCCCAGCGGTCGTTCCTTTTTCGAAATCTGCGCATGAAATCCGCGTAGCAGTAAAAGCACCCGTGTCCACACCCGAAATATGGGTTCAAGCAAAAATCCAGGCTGGGGATACGGGAGCGAATGAGAGCAGACTTGGCTTCTATTTCCAAGACTTTGACCACGGCTGAGATTCTACAGTACTCTTTGAATTGCCAGCAACAAGAGAGTGAAGCTCGACAGCCTTATGCTGTTATTTAATGTGGAAAACCGGTCTTTTTTTGTGCAAGAGGATATGGTCGAGCATCAGAGTAAGGGCCAGAACGATTGCCACATACAACAACAGGTGAGTGTTCACATTCAAGGCCGAGAAAAGCTCGGAGAAGCTGCTGAAAACCGAGATAATCAGTGAGGTCATCTGCTGACGAACGTGCTCGGCAAATCCTAAAAGCGGCTTCAAATCCGTGAAATATCCGAGGGCTGCAAACCCCGCCGCTGATCCGAAGATGGAAACGAGCAGACTTACGAATCCTTTTCGGCTGATCGCGGGCGTGGGCTCAGGTATCTTAGAAACAACAGATTCGACAAACTCAGGGGGCAATTCGAAGCCGACATCCCTGCTGAGTTCAGAACACAACTCCTGGTATTGAGCCAGCGCCTCCCGACAATGCTCGCAGATTTCAAGATGGGTCTCGATCCATTCCCGATTATCGAGGAAATCGCCGCCAAGGCAGCTTTGAAGTTCATCATCGGTGAGGTGTCTTTTGCTCATAGTTCCTCCCGCTGATAGCTGATCGAAAGCCTCTTCTTCAGAAGCTTTCTGGCCCGGAAAAGATAGCTCTTAACAGTGCCTTCAGGCAACTGCATAATCTGCCTGATCTCATTATAGCTCATTCCCTCAAGATGATAAAGACTGAGAATAGTTCCGCATAAAACCGGCAGTCTGTCAATCTCTCTGGCAAGACGGAGTGAGAGGTCTCGAGCCTCTGCATACTCATCTGGCAGGATATTATTGTCGCTTAATTCCAGTAACGGTTCATTCTCCGAAGAGATGCTGTCGTAAAGATGGGTTTTCATTTTCTCGAGATAGCTTACAGAGGTGTTATAGGCTATCTTAGCTATCCAGGTGG
>Ga0209979_1003191_pt1 | contig 14741 bp, 17 predicted proteins | sample AnhtaG_FD_183114 | JGI IMG/M metagenome (GOLD analysis project Ga0209979, IMG submission 183114) | Deep subsurface microbial communities from Anholt, Denmark to uncover new lineages of life (NeLLi) - Anholt_01485 metaG (SPAdes) (version 2) | ecosystem: Environmental > Aquatic > Marine > Oceanic...
CAATACGGACAGTGTTTTTTTTGCCATTGTTAAACCAGTTTGACTTTTTATCATATTTTACACTCTAACCTCATTATTTATAATAAATTATTTATAATCCCAGCTCCACTTTATGAGTATTATGCCCATTGCGAGCGACTGAAGGGAGCGTGGCAATCTCATCAGTTTAGTTAATCTGTTAGTCGGTTTGTCTGTGAAATATTTTAATTCAAATAACAGATAAACAGATTAACTGATTAACCGACTAACAGAAATCAGTTTTGAGTTAGTTCGCCTTAAACCTTCAACCCTAATCCATGCTCCCTAATCCCTACCTCCTAATCCCTAATCCCTACCCCCTAATCCCATAATTCATTTTTAAATTGTTAATAAATTAGGTTCTTCTCCCAATTAGTTGATGCAAAGGGTTCGAGGATTCAAGGATTCAAGTGTTTTTTTTGTAGCGATTTAGTAAGTGCTTTGAGCATCCTCTCAACCTCTCCTATTCCCTCCTGTGCAAACTTTTAATTCTTTGTAATTCTTAAGCATTTCACTCGAATCCCTGACCCCTTGACCCCTTGAATCCTTATGATCCTACCAACTCTTTTGGAGATGATCCATAAATTAATAGTGAATAGTGAAGGAGAAGCTGCAAGGTCTAATTCTGATTTTGACCGTAAAAAGAAAAAAATTAGATATTGTTTTTATGGAACTTCCCCCACATAAAATCGTATAATATATAAAACAGTATAGGAGGACACTATGAAAAAAATCTGGCCTTTTGCTTTGAGTATACTCATACTTTTCTCTTTTTTAAGTTCCTGCATTATTGCTGTTGTAGACTATGCTGATTCAACAGGCATCCCCCCTGGAGAAGAATTCCATAGAATCCTTCCTTTAGAATTTGGAGGAACACTTTCTTTGGAAAACATAAACGGAGATATTGAAATTTATGGATGGGATAAGAACGAGATGGAAGTTTTAGCAGAGAAATTGAGTCCTTACCCTTATAAGAGAAGAGTCCATTTATTTCAGTGGGGATATTCTCTTCCTAAAATTGATATTGATAAGTTTGAAGATTTTATCAAGATTAGAACCCGTACTGCCTCAGGAAGGGAAACAGATGTCGTAAATTACTATATAAACGTTCCTCAGTCTATTAGGTTGAAAGATATTATTGCAGGAGAAGGAAATGTTTTAATCTCTGATTTATATGGAGAAGTGTATGTTGAATTAAGAAATGGCGATATCGAAATTGATAATTTTTCAGGTTCTTTAACAGCATCTGTCATTAAAGGCTCGATTAGAACAAGTCTTTATGACCTCAGGAGAGAAGATGAAATCATAATTACAACAGAACAAGGTGATATCATTGTTTACCTTCAGCCGGAGGTGAATGTCCGAATAGAAGTCTCCACTCCGAACGGCGATATTTTTAGTGAGTTTGATTTTGGCAAATCGCTCCTTACGGAAAAAGTTTCTACTGAAATCGGGGAAAATGGTGCTTTTCTTTCTCTTACGACTTTAAACGGAGATATTCGGATGAAAAAAATTAAGGAAATCCAGTAGTATTTTTCTCATTTTAGGTTTAAATCTTATAAAAATAAACAATAGGAGGAAAAAATGATGGAAGAAAATAAAAAAGTTATATTGACAGGAGTTGGTTTTCTTGTCCTTATAGTTTTAGCGATAGGTATTTATTTTTTATTCATTCATGAGAAACCAAAAGAAGCTACACCAGTGCAAGAAGTTGCTGAGGAAACAATTCCTCTAGAAGAAACTCTCAAAGATGAAGAAAGAGAAGCTCTAGAGTACATCCAAATCGAACTCAATAAGAGCGATGGATTAATCCGTGACTTGGTTAAAAAGCTTTCGTCTCACTCTGAGCTTTCTCGCTGGCTAATGACCAAAGATTTGATTCGGAAATTTACTGCTGCTGTGGACAATATTGCCAATGGACAAAGCCCTCGGCCTCATATTGGGTTTTTCACTCTCAAGGAAGAATTTACCGTCATCGAAAAGAATGGGCTGAATTATATAGATCCAGAGAGTTATGAGCGGTATAACTTGGTTGGAGATGTTTTTGTATCCTTGGATTCTGAAGGTTGTGCCAGGCTCTACAGACAGTTAAACCCAGTCATTCAAGAAGCTTATCGTGATCTGGGATATCCTGATGGAGATTTTAACAAGACTCTTACTAAAGCCATAATAGAGCTTCTTAAAGTGCCTGTGAATAAAGATGACATTTTATTAGAGAAGAAGGTGGTTTCTTACATGATGACAGATTCTGAATTGGAGAACTTGAGTCAAGCCCAGAAGCATCTTCTCCGGATGGGGCCTGAGAATGTTCAGAAAATCCAGTCGAAATTGCGGGAAATGGCCTTGGCTTTGGAGATTTCTATACCTGCAAGCCGTTAATAATGAATAGATAATAGGTCTTTTCTTGTTTATGACTTCGGAGTCACTCCCATAAGAATGGATCTTTTCGATTGAAATCAGGGGTGAGGTGTTCGTGGGGAGCGAAAGATTCAGACTGGATAAACATGGTTTCGAAACCGAGTTCTTCTGCCTTGGCTTTGACCTGATTGTATTCTTCGAAAGAGATCTGTCTCTGAATCTCTGGAGGCGCCTTAAAACTGGGCTGATACTGGCTCATTAGGCTCAAGCATACAGACTTGGAAAGATTTTGAGCAATCCATTCAAGAATGGCAAAAGAATCTGTAATCTGGCATGGCAAGATTAGATGTCTAACGATTAGTCCTTTCTGAGCTATTTCTTGATCATCGAGCAAGAGTGTAGGCTGTTGGCGAAACATTTCTTTTATGGCGAGACTTGCATGTTGAAAATAATCCGCTGCTCCAGAGAACTTTTCTGCAAGTTCAGGAGAAAAATATTTAAAGTCTGGGAGATAAATATCAACAATTCCTTCTAAATTCTTTATCACTTCAGCCTTTTCATACCCGTTTGAATTATAAACCAGGGGTAATTCGAGCCCATTGGAGTAGGCTATCTTCAATGATTTTAAGAGGGGTAGAATAATATGAGTAGGGGAGACCGCATTGATATTCAAAGCCCCCTTTTTCTGGAGATGCAGCATATTAAGGGCCAATTCTTCATGACTGGCAGGCTTTCCCTGATTGAGCCAGCTTAATTGGTAGTTTTGACAAAAAGAACATTTGAGATTGCATCCTGAGAAAAAAATTGTGCCAGAACCGGATATATGTTTTGAGTCTTTAAGTTTATCTTTTAAACAATCATAATAGCCGCTCAAAACAGGCTCTTCACCGAAATGAAGGATGGCGTGGGAGATAGATGCATTACTCCCAGTGTTACAGAATCCCTTTTCTTCCTTTTCCCTGTTTATTCCACACTCCCGCGGGCAGAGCCTGCACTCAATCTCATGCTCAGCCAGGTTACGCAGCGCTTCCTCAATTCTTTCTAATTTTTTATGAATGTTAGCCTTTACCATATCTTAAAGTTTCCCGTGAAATCGATTTTAAAAAAAAATCTGTGCATTACGTTTGAAAGGCGATTTTTTTTGTTTCCTGGTTTACGTATTTTTTTACTGTTTACTTGATTATAGACTTAATAAAAAGAAATCCACCGAGAAGAAGGATGAAAAATAGGATGGCAAGGAAGTTGAAGTATTTATCGATAACACTTTTGATTCCAGGGCCGAACTTTCTGAACAGGGCAGCTACCGTGAAGAAGCGAAGGGAACGGCTGAGAGTTGAAGCTAAGAGGAAAAAAAAGAAATTGAGCTTGAATACACCAGATGCAATCGTGAAAACTTTATATGGTATGGGAGTAAATCCAGCTGCAAGTACATACCAGAATCCATGTGTTTGATAATTGATCATCACCTGCTGAAATAAACTTTCCGTAAACCCAGGGATATACCTAAAGAAGAAAGAATCCACAGATTCCCAGACACAAAAACCGATGAAATAGCCGATTATACCTCCTATCACTGAGGCTACAGAGGTATAAGCTGCAAACCGCCATGATTTTTTTATAGCTCCAAGACAGAGTGCTATCAACAGAGGGTCAGGTGGAATCGGGAAAAAGGAGCTTTCGGCTAGAGCGAGAAGGAAGAGAGCCAGGGGACCGTATGGAGTTTCGGCCCAGTGGAGAACCCATTCATAAAGTTTTCTGAGAAATTTCATGATTGATGGAGGATAGTATGTTTTTGAAAGAAGAAAGCTGAATCGTTTTTTTATCGGTTAAATCCGTATTGAGAGGAGTGACTGTGATGTATCCCTTTTTTATAATCATGACATCGCTGTCTTTATCTCCGATGGCTTTTGGATTGCCTGTTCCTATCCAATAGTAGAGACGATGTCTTGGATCCGTTTTTTCAATGATTTCAGGATTATATCTTTTCTGCCCGAGTTTAACGATCTTTATTCCCATGATCGGTGGAGGAGGAATATTGATGTTGAGAGTGATTCCCTCTGGGAGCGGGCTTTCCAGAAAATATTGCGCTATTGAACGGCAAATTTTCACAGCGTGATCAAAATGATACTTTCCGTACTTATCTGCTAGAATAGATAAAGCCATAGAGGATATCTGGAGAAATGTTCCTTGAATGGCTCCTGCAACGGTTCCGGAATAGGATATATCCTGCTGGCCGAGGTTAGGCCCTCGGTTAGGGCCTGAAATAAGCAAGTCGGGTTTTCGCGGAAGAAATTTTTGTACTGCTAGATAAACACAATCTGCTGGTGTCCCATCGACCGCATAGGTATTTTTTTTGATCGTTTTGACTCGCAATGGGCGGTGGAGAGTCAGGGCTAGTGAAGTAGCACTTCTCTCCCTGTCCGGGGCAACGATGTAAATTTGGCCTAAATCTTTTATATTTCGGGAGAGAGCTTCTATTCCTTCAGCGAATATACCATCATCATTGGTTAGAAGAATTAGAGGATTCTTTTTAGCCATTCTTTCTATTGTTTATCTCTATAAATTTTTTTTGAAAAAGGGAATTTTAGCATTTGGCGGGAATTATTAAAACTTATTTTTTTATTTTTGCTCGGTCTCGTCCGCCTCCGCCCTTAATCAAGGTAGTTAAAATAAATGAAGTGGCGGTATCATTTTATCCCTTCAATGCTCAAGATTAATTCTTTAACGCTTTTAAATCTGTATTTTTCAAATTCTTCCTGGTCAACTCTTATGAATGACCACTTCCTCCCCGATAAACCCGTAGCATCCTTGCACCATTTTTTTATCCTTTTGTCCTTATGCTCAACATCAACATCTTCTCTGCCTTAGGTCCTGCTCCAAAGTCTCTTGCCATATCTATAAAGTTACGCTTTTTCATTACCTCATAAACATAAATTAGCGTTTCAATCTCTTCCCTTTGGCAGAACCAGAAATCAAAAGGCTCACCATTTACAATATGGTCTTCATTAAACCAGAACTATAGCAAACGGTGAGTGGTAGGAGTTGTGTTGGGATAGCCCTGTTCTCGCCAGGTGAAAACTGCCTTGCGAAGTTCATTAGCCAGGTATGCCTTGCTTAGTCGTCTCTGCTTTGGATGCAAAAGTTCAGCTGGTTTCATTTTGTATATCCTTCCCTTACCAGATAGTCTCTTATTTCTCTAACAAATTCCTTTGCCCAGCATAGAGCTTCTTTTGCGGCTTCATCATCTATCTCAGGAGCAAAACTGTAATCACCTATTAACCGTTTTTCAAAAGTCTTGCTCAATCTCTTGCCCATTTCTGGCTTAAAGATACCTGTCTTTACAAAATGCTCGCCAAAAAGTGAGATAACGCTCCTATGAGAGGAGAACTTCAACTCTCTAGTTAAGAGCAATGCCTCTGTTACATAAAACATGGCATAGTACGAGCGGGAGACTGAAGTATCAACATCTCCTTCTTTCAGTAAAAGTTCTGCACTTTTTATTGCCCTTTCAGCCCTCTGGATTAAAGTTTCTATTTCTTTCATATATTTATACCCTCTGTTCTGATGTGGTGATACAATGGCCAGGTCGAATTTCTAATCTCTTCATCAGACAAAGGATATATTGAGATTAATTCGCCCGTTTCCAGCATTAAGTCATAGAGTATATCGTATATCTTGTCTATTTCTATTGACTTATTTACCCTGCCTTTGAGCACCACAGCAATATCTATATCGGATTCCTTTGTCGCATTATTTTTAGCAAAAGAGCCATAAAGAATAATGCCCACAAGTCGATCACCGTAAATTTTTTTAAGAAGATTACTTATCTGTGGCAGGAGATGTTCTATCTCTTTTATCATTCTATTGCCTTTCATTTTACCCTCACCCTCAGCACTTTATTTGTATCATTCCCAAATACATCCACAACTTTGGTCATTATCTGATATTCTCCCGCCTCTTCGTATTTGTGTCTAGCCTCATACTCTACTTTTGGATTCTTCTTCATCCTGAAACTTTGCCACTGGTTATGGAATGTATCACCTTTATAATCTTAATCTATTGCCCAGTCAGGTATCTTTTTCCCTTTTTCGTATTTGTCATATTTTTCTGCCCAGAGCAGCTCCACATATTTTTTGTTATCTGCCATATTCATCTCCTCTTTTACACCTCAATACCGCCTATTTCATATAACGTTCCGAGCGTATCTGAAGTCGGCTGAGCGTTAGCAAAGCCGATTTGGGCGGAGTGCCGAAGGCACGAAGCCAGATACGTTCTGTTAGGCGACGTATGACGCAGGCTATCCATATTTTCAGAAATCGTAATTGTATTCTTGTATCCATTCATAAAAATCATCACCATCAGCTTTAAAGTATGTTTTAAGCCTCATTTCAAACCACGCTTTATCTCTACACACTTCTTTTATCTCACTTAATTCTCCTTTGGAAATAAAACCTTTCTTGTTAAGAAATGTGAAAAAATCGGAAATGGACTTAAGATACGATTTGATACTAGGCATACTAGGGTTCATAAACTTTCTAATATACCAATTGCCCAAAAATGTTCTAATAGTGTCTCCAGAAACATTCAAAATATTCATCGCGTCATCATAAACAAAGAGATAATCCATTATAAAGAACGCCGCCATATTGGTTCGCTTACCAGCAGTGTTTTCTTTTAGTCCTTTGTTTTTCAAATATTCATAAAAATGGTCAAAAATTATTTTAGACCTTTTCCATTGTTTTTCGTGTTCCTCTTCTGAATTATCTTCCTTAATGCATTCGAAATGTTCGTCTTTTATCTTTTCCATCTTATCATCTCGAAATTACTTATCAGCCGAGTAATATGTCGCCTAATGGTTAAGCTTCTTTCTGATGCGATAGTTTCAGAAAGAAGCTTAACCATTCTCTGACGTTCGGTATACATCATGTTCCTATCCGGTATATCCACACATTCCAACCCGTGGAGAATTAACCACAGGCAAGAGCATCTCTTCGCCGCACTCATGTACCCGAGCGCACTCATCACAAAGCCATCCTTTGCCCGACCAGATACATTCAGCGCACACTCGTGTAGCAATTTTTCCACATGACTCACAAGTTATTGAGGGAGGATCATTCCTAGCCAGAAGCTGAACGGACTTACTCTTGGTTTCACCTTCCAGTTCTGACACAACTCTCAGGGTAAGCTCCGTAGTGGTGCCGAAGTCGTACTCATGATAAAACTTCATTCCGGGACCGATTACATCATTCAGTGCAATCTTCATGCTTCTTTCGCTATATTCTCTCATAGGGCTTATGCAGTATCTGGTCCCTTCTATTGTGAACGCACTCAGATGTCCACAGCATTCCAACCAGATATCTCTGAGGAAGTTGTCCAAGTTTTCAAGCGTTGTATCAGCTGCTGTTGAAAGATGCATCCAATACTCAGGTAAGTCGCGTCCCTCAACCACAAGATGAAAGATTTTTGTTTTCTGTAAATTCTGCTTCGCTGATGATGTATCTGACAAAGTTTTTCTTTGCTTGCATGACTTCAAGTGTTTAGTCATTGCCGCCTTACCAAGGGTAGCATTGCAAAAACTACACTTTCCCTTTGACATCTGTCTTGTCATTTTCTCACACCTCCTGATAGCCTTAAACTCGATAATTTTTTCAACACAAATCGAATGGCAGATAACGTTCCCAGTATAAAAGAAGTTTTTGCAAAGCAAAAATTTGGGTGAGTGCCGTAAGGCACGAACCTTTTATGCAGTGTTGTATGAAGTCGCCTTATCATGAAATTTCCAATTCCAATATTAAGTCAATGATCCTGGGCCATAATTCCGACTTTTCTCAAATGTTCCTTAAGATATTGCTCGCCCCTGTTCAATACACCCTTGAAGTGTTTCCGAACCACAATATCAAATTTAAGACATAGTTGACTTTCCAAATCCTTCATTCGGTGGAGCCTTAAACTTTCAATCAACGTCTCTCCTGTTGGAACTTCATCCATCGGGATTTCCGCAAGAATCCAGTTCTCAAGAGGGGCAAGACGTAAGACTGCTATAACAGGTTGGTACCCATCGTGAGTACGGTCACGAAGGGCCTGCACATTATCAGGGGTGAGAGGAATTGATAATTTCTCTGTGGTTTTTACCTCTAATGCAAACTTTTGATTAGATTCCGATGTTATATCAATATCAACTCCTTGCACGCCTCGTTCTACAATATTAGTAAAGCCCATTTCATGGAAGCTGAGAGCCAGTAGTTTTTGTACAATTTTGCCAAAAGGTCCAGATGGTGTACCTTTGATTCCAAACTTTTTCTGCAACTTCTGTAAAAGTTCAAGAGTTTCTACTTTCATAATTATATTTCCTTCGAAATTCTCGGGCCGGAATTCGGTGCCCAGTCCGAAAGCTTATATATAGTTTTGACTTTGGTAATATTATCCTTTAAAAGCTGTTGCATTTCAGTATCCATAGTAGAGACTGTAATGTTTTTTATATCGCTGAGTTCATTAAGGATTTCTACAAGACGAGCTTTTTGCTGTAAATCTAAACTTTGCGATGAGTCATCCATCAAGATAAATCCGAGAGGATGAGAATCTCCAGATGCTTTAGTCAAACCTAAGAAAATAGACAAAGCAAGGCTATTCAGGTCTCCTTGACTTAGAACAGGAATGGGTCTCTTGCCGTCCTGGTCTTCGAAAATATAAAAGTTTCCACCAGTTTTTTTATCCTCTTCGACTTTAATATTGAGTGTTTGAAAAGCCGGGTTGTTGGTTATTCTACGAAAGTAGTAGTCAATTGCACTCCTGGCTGAATCAATTTTTTCTTCTGCTTCCTTTAGCATACAAGATTTGATAATTTTACTAAGTTCTTCCACATCTCTTACTAAATTTGAGACATCGGTTCTGATTTTCTCTTGTGTCTGGTATTCATTGGTTTTTTGAATTTGGTTTATTTCTTCGAGCTTATCCTTCAATAGCAAAATATCGTAAAGTAAATTCATTGTATCTGTTTTTTTAGAAATAGCCTCAATTTCGAATCGCTTATTCTTAATAGCATCCTCAATCTCCTTTAGACGTGAATCAATGTTTTTTATTTCTATGGATAATATTGCAGCAGGGTCATCTCTAACACCCAATTCTTTATGTAGAAATTCTGAGCTATTATTGATTGCCTCCTTTAATCTCTCTTTTTCTCTCTGAGTATCTTCATCTAAGCGAACATGTTCCTTCTTCAATTTTTCAAAATCAATTTTCTTTTTGTCCAATTCTACCTGTTGTTTCTCTAACTCCTGCACCTTGGCTTTAATTTTTTCTTCCCATTCCTTTCGTAAATGTTCAAGTAAATTGGACACTTTTTCTCCGCATAAGGGACAAATTTCAGCATCAGAGGGAGCAGCTAATTTTAAAATGGAAATACCCTCTTCAATCAATTTCGCCTTAGGACTTGTTCGCTTAATTTCTTTATCAATAGTCTCAATCTCTTCAACCGCTTTTCTTATTTTATTGTCGATTTCATCTTTGTTGCCATTTTCTCGTTCAAAACCCTGAAGTTCCTTCTTCTTTAATTTAAGATTCAGGTATTGAGTTTCATATTGACTTTTAAATGAAACCATTTCGCTTCTTTTCTTTTGTTTTTCTGATTGTTCTTTCACCTCTGGAGATTCTGCCCAAAGACGACTGCACTCATTCTTAATATCGGTAATAAATGACTCAGTATTTTTCCAATCAGAAGGAGGAGAGATTGCTTTTGTTGCAAGTCCCAATAGTCGGGCAAAATTACCAATGTCTTTTATGGTTGATTCCGCCAGTTCAAGCAGTTTGTTTTTGTTTAACTCTTCTTCGCTCAGTCCTTTCTCTTCGGCTTTACCGCTTTTATCATCCAGGTCTTTTTGCCTAATTTTTATCGTTCCTTGTACACGTATCTGAAGTTTTTTAAATTCTTCTGTTAGCTCTTTTTGAACCTTTAAAACGTTAGACTTCTTAATACCACCAAGAATATTCCGATAATCAGATAAACCTAAGAGGCGATCCATTACATCACTCTGTTCACTTGGTTTTTGCATCACAAAGTCGTGGATGGTCTCCTGGTGTTGATATACGGTAGTAGCAAAGTCTTTGAATGAAACCCGAAGTAACTTTGCTATTTCTTGGTCACCCTCGTCTCCTTCTTTCTCTGTTCCATCTGGCAAAGATATTTTTATGCTTTTCCCCTTTTTGCCTTTTCCTTTGACTCCGGCTCGAGTAATAGTAAAGATTCCCTGTTCTCCCTCGATTTTCAACTTTACCTGGGCCTTCTCAGAATTATCATTCACAACTCTCCAGGCCATCTCACCTGTGCCTACACGTTCACGAATTCCAGATTTTTCACCAATACACTCATCTCCATACAAACACCATTCAATTGCATTTAATACACTACTCTTACCTTGATGATTTCCCCCATGTAGTAGAGTAACGGGATTTTCGAATTCGATAGAGGTCTTTTGAGTAAATCCTCTGAATCCTTCTATTTCTACCTTTTTAATCTTTAACATTGTATACATCCATCATAGCATTTTTTCAAGATTCTCAAGTAGTTTTTCATAATCCTTTTTGATTTTACCTATCCGAGCGTTGAGTGTCGATTTTATCTGCTCAACTCCACCTTGTTCATAGGATTCGTATATTTCTTGCCAGAGATTTCTCAATTTCTCTTCTTTTATTTCTTTTTGAACTTTTTCTTTATAGGTCATAGATTCCCCCTTTATTTTCTATCTTCTTTAATTCGTAATCTCAAGATTTAAAAACTATCGGCGATTTCATATAACGTCTCGCATGTCTGCGAAGTCCCGAGGGATTTAGCGATAGCGTCGCAAACATGCTGTTAGGCGACGTTGCTTTTTCGACATTGTTGAAGAAGCTCATATAATTCCTCTATTGTGGCATTCCCACAATTCACCGCCTCATAAGGATTTCTGCCCATATCTCGAACAGCTACCAAAGCTTCTTCTTTAGAAAATCCGCGCTTAAAGACTAACCATGCAGCAAGAACGTGTCCAGTTCGACCACTTCCACCGGAACAGTGTACAACAACTCGTTCTCCTTTTGCATCTGACTCTTCAAGGAAAGGAAGAATCTTTTTCTGCAATGTTACAGGGTCACAGAGATGAAAGTCTTCTACCGATGCCCAATAGACATTGTCCTGTCCTAATTCCTTCCAGTATATGTCTAAGAGGTCCATCTCATAATACTCCAGTTGGTTTTGTGGAAGGAGACAACAGACGCGTTTTATTCTTTGTTCTTTCATAAAGGAGATCCATTCTTGAACATTACTTAGACTCACCGATTTGGAATTATAACCAGGTCTTTGAGCACCAAATACAATTTTCTCATCATTAGATGCCGGTGCAAAATTATAATCATTCATGATTTATCCTTCCCAGCAATGTCGCCTAACTTAAAATAACCGAATTACTTCGTTTATGCGTCCAAATTGGTATATTTTGCGAAGTGCTTCGTTTGTGCACGACTTTAGGTGAAGCCCTAAATTGTAACTTTTTGTTGTTGTAATCTTCTTCCAAAATACAAAGGGCTTTTAATCCGCCCGATATCCCACTGGCTAACATGAGTATAGATTTCTGTTGTTTTTGAACTCTTATGTCCAAGTAATTCTTGAATATATCACAAAGTCTAATATGGTCGGGACGAGCGGATTTGAACCGCCGACCCCACGCACCCCAAGCGTGTGCGCTACCAGGCTGCGCCACGTCCCGACCAAAGGGATATTCATTATAGCAAAGGAAATTATGACAAGTCTGAGAAGAAGCTATTGTCTTTATTGTTCTTTTTCCAATGCTGTAGCTATATCTTTCAACTGATCTCGAACCTGAGTAAGAATTTTTTTTAGTTTATCTGAATGGACAGAAACAGAACCCTTAATCCCAAATTCCTGTTCGATTCTTCTTTTAGCGCCAGCCAAAGTGAGTCCCTTTTTTTCCAGCAGTTCCTTTAGTCTGAGGATAATGGATAAATCCTTTTTTCTAAATATTTTATGTCCGTTGCGGGTTTGCCCTGCATTGAGAAAATATAATTCCTTCTCCCAGGTTTCTATGACTTTCGGGTCGAGCCCTGCGATTCGGCTTATTTCGTCAAGGCGGTATACCAGCTTATCAGTGCTTTTTTCAATTTTCTTTGGATTGGCCATTTAGCTTATGTTTAAGTTCCTTGTAAAATCAATCAGTACAATAACATGGAATCCCTCATTCGTCAAGATAAACTAAAGGGCAAGACAACGCTTTGCTGGCAAGACAAAGAGGCAAGACAGAGTTTTGAGTTCTTACCGTGTCATTGCGAGGTTTCGAAGAAAGCGTGGCAATCCTCTGTTGCGAGCGAAGCGTGGCAATCTCATCCTTGGCGCCACACATTGGGATTGCTTCGCCCTTCCAGGGCTCGCAATGACGGGCGGGCGTGTCATTGTGAGCGAACGAAGGGAACGTGGTAATCTCATAGTTTAGTTATTCTGTTAATCGGTTAGTCTGTTTGTCTGGTTTAAATGCGCGATAGTAGTTTCTCAGTATTGCTGTATGTCAGTACAACGGTATAATTGATAAATGGGAAATGGTGAATACTGATATACTGCTATACTGCCTAAGAATAAGAAAATGGAAAATGGCTTTTTCGGCTTACGGCTTACGAATTACGGCTTACGAATGTCAGTTTTGAGTTTATTTACCTTAAACCCTTCCATAGTTTCTGTTATAATTCACAAAAGTGGCTGAAGATATGGACAGTAATGAAAAGCACATTCCCCTGGCGGAAAAAATGCGGCCTACACGTTTGGAACAATTCTATGGACAGGAACATTTTATAGGGGAAGGAAAAATTCTTTCACAGCTCATTAAGGCAAACCGCCTTGTATCCATTATTTTTTGGGGGCCGCCGGGTTCAGGCAAGACAACTTTGGGTTATATTCTAGCCCGAAAATTTGATTTCCCCTGTCTCTTTTTCAGCGCAGTCCTTTCGGGAATAAAAGAAGTAAAGGAAGTAATGGCCGAAGCGGAGAGCCATAAAAGGCTGTATGGGATGCCTACAGTCATTTTTATCGATGAGATTCACCGCTTCAACAAGGCTCAGCAGGGCGCTTTTCTCCCGTACGTGGAAAAAGGAGATATCATCCTTTTTGGCTCGACAACCGAGAATCCTTCTTTTGAAATTATCGCTCCTCTTCTTTCCCGTATGAAAGTACTGGTTCTCAAGCCTTTATCTGAAGACATATTAATCCGTATTCTCAAAGAAGCTTTAGCTGATGAAAAAAAAGGGCTTGGGAAAATGCATCTTGAATATAATGAACAGACGCTCAAGATGATTGTAGATTATGCAAACGGAGATGCAAGAAGGGCGCTTAATACGATTGAAATTTCGGCAAATCTGGCAAAGAAGGGCCGGATTACAGTAGAAGAAGTTAAAGAAGCCCTGCAGAAGAGGATCCTCCTCTATGATAAAAAAGGGGAGGAGCACTTTAATCTCATCTCTGCGCTTCACAAGAGTCTCAGAAACAGCGATGTTAATGCTTCTCTCTACTGGCTGGCAAGGATGGTAACGGCTGGCGAAGATCCCCTTTATATCACGAGAAGGCTGGTTAGGTTTGCCTCTGAGGATATTGGACTTGCCGACCCTCAGGCCTTAGCCATTGCCCTCAATGCAAAGAACGCCTTTGAGTTCATCGGCTCACCTGAAGGAGAGCTTGCTCTGGCTGAAGCTGTTATCTATCTTGCGTCTGCTCCCAAGAGCAACAGGACGTATGTGGCTTTTTCGAAAGCTATGAAGGATGTGGAAATAAGCCCTTTTGAACCTGTTCCTCTCCATTTGAGAAATCCTGTCACTTCGCTTATGAAGGATATTGGTTATGGGAAAGATTATAAATATGCTCATAATTTTGAATATGTGACAACCGAGATGGAAAGTCTTCCAGAGAAGTTTAAAGGAAAGAAGTATTATGAACCGGGAAACCTGGGGCTGGAGAAAGAAATCAAAAAAAGAATGGAATGGTGGAACTCAGTGAGGGAGAGGATAAAAAGCGAGAAATGTGTGAAAGGCGCGAAACAGGACAAATAGGCGGGAAACTAGAATAAACTCAAGACTCAAAGCTCAAAACTCAAAAATATAATAGTGAGGAGTAAGGAGTAAGGAGTTAGGAGTAAAACCCAAGACTCAAAAGTCAAAACTCAGATCTTAAAACTATGAGATTGCCACGCTTTCTTCGAAAGCTCGCAATGGGCATAATACTCATAAAGTGGAGCTGGGATTATAAATAATTTATTATAAATAATGAGGTTAGAGTGTAAAATATGATAAAAAGTCAAACTGGTTTAACAATGGCAAAAAAAACACTGTCCGTATTG
>Ga0209979_1003193_pt1 | contig 14733 bp, 13 predicted proteins | sample AnhtaG_FD_183114 | JGI IMG/M metagenome (GOLD analysis project Ga0209979, IMG submission 183114) | Deep subsurface microbial communities from Anholt, Denmark to uncover new lineages of life (NeLLi) - Anholt_01485 metaG (SPAdes) (version 2) | ecosystem: Environmental > Aquatic > Marine > Oceanic...
GGCTTACTAAAGAGCGGCGGCCGGTAACCAGCCAGCCAAATCGCACCAAAGGCTATAGCCAGACCAATCCCCAAGGCGCTAGGATTCTGGAAGAAAGAGACGAAAAAGCCAACTATAAACTCGGTCATGAACTCCTCCTATATTTTAAATTGGTTTTTATCCAACTCGCCCCCATTATATCTATATACAAAAGAAAAAGGTATGCCCATTAAACTAAAAGGCTCAATCATACGCTAAGGCCAAGCTGCTAGCATTATCCCCCGTGTGGGTGCAGTTGAGTCGCAACGTCAGCGAGAAATTCTCCACGATAACTGCTCCGAAACCCAACCCCTCGTGAAATTGGACGGAGTTAAAACCAGCAAAGAGCGCCCTAAAATGGCTGTTCCTTTACGCTTTCTTCTATGATGTTGGTTCAGGCTATGATTCATCAGCCACCACAAGACCATTGACACCCCCCCCTGCATCCACCATAATGTTTATCAAGATAGTAATCTCAGGCAATGATTAAAATTTGTGCAAGGAGGAGAAAATGAGTTCAACTAGAAGAAAAGGAATAGGCATCCTGGTCTCTATATTTGTGGCAACTGTGATGATGTTCACGCTGGTGGTGCCGGCTCTTGCCCAACAGGGTCCTGAAATAAGGGTAACTGATTTTGAGAGCATAGCCGACCAGCAAGTTGTAGCTGTTGACTCCGAGGGCAACGTCCACATAGCTTATAGTGTATATCCCGAGGGCTTACTCTACACCACAGTAGAGCCGCTGGATCAAGCTGACAGGTGGAGAACGTTCGCCACAGCGGCTGAAGACCACAACAGCAATCCACAGACCGGTCTTAATAACGGCATGGATAGCTGGGAAATATGGTACACCATGCTGGATAACAACGGGAATACCCTGATTGATGACACGTTGATAACAGAAATGGATGGATGGGAAGCCGACTTTCCCGCCATTGTGGTTGATTCAGAGGATAAGGTGCACATAGTATGGTGGGAATGCGAGTTTGATGACCTGTTCTATACCAAGCTGGACCCCAGCCTGGATGACCGGGATGGTGACGCTGCTGATGAATCTGTGATTACCATGGTAGATGATACCAGATTGACCTTTTTCGAAGACGTTTATGGGGGAGGTCTGCAAATCGCCATTGATAGCAACGATAATATTCACATTGTCTTTCTAAGCTACGACTATGGAATTTGTTATCTGCAAATTGACAATGAGGGGAATATCAATATAGCCCCGATAGTGCTGCAAGCTACATCATATTTCTTCTATTTCTTCTCGGTGGCTGTTGACTCCAACAACAATGCCCACATAGCCTGGGATGACGAAGAAGATACCATGACATATGAGATTTACTATATGATGCTCGACGGCAGTGACGGCAGCACTCTGATTGATGGAACCCAAATAACACCCGACGATGGTAAGAAATCCAAGCGCCCATCGATTTTGACCGACTTGCAGGACAAGGTGCACATCATCTGGCAGGACAAGAGAGGCTTGGAGACTGAAATCTATCATACCAAGCTAAATCCGAGCCTGGATGACCAGGATGGTGATTCTGCCGACGAATCGGCTATCACCTTGATTGATGACACCTCATTGACCCCGGATGATGGTGATAAGTCCAATCATCCCACAAGTGCCATCCAGTGCGGCCGCTACATCCACATGACCTGGAATGAGGAACACGAAGGTGCGGAGGGGCCTGCCTATCTGCACTACATGGTACTGGATAACGATGGAAGCATTGTTGTCGCTGACAGTGCCCTGATAACAGAGAAGACGCTGGTGAGAACCGACCCCTGGTCGCTGGCAAACCTGGATGTAGATTCAAACGGCAAGGCCCACATCGTCTGGTGCGATAACAGGGATGGGGGATGGGACTATTTCGAGGTCTACTATACTAACTATGAGGGGCCGCCATGTACATGTAGACCTGAGTTTTCTGCCATGCCGACAACAGGGCCAACACCTCTGGAAGTTCAATTTACCGATGAGTCTGCCCGTGATTTCAACTCCTGGAGCTGGGACTTCGGCGACGGTGGCACCAGCAACGAGCAGAACCCGATGCATGTCTACACCCGTCCTGGACCGTTTACAGTAAGCCTCAATGTCAGTGGGCCATGCGGGAGTGGAACAGAGACCAAGATTGACTATATTCACCCCTACACCACCGGGGTCGGTGGTGAGGCATACCCGGTGAACAAGCTGGCTGTCCTGGTACCCTGGATTGCTGCAAGTATGGCCATTATGGCTGGCAGCTTCATGGCTCTGAGGCGCCGCAGGGCTCAAGGCTAAGACTTAAAGCTGGACAGGATGAGAGGGCAGGCTCCCTGGCGGGCCTGCCCTCTTGGTTTAGATGTAAGCCGCCTGGAGCCTAAGCCAGGTTTTTAAATCGCCTCTACAGCCATATCGGGTTAGCTCTTGCTGCCTAGTAAAATCGTATCGGTCGGAGATATGTCTATCCCTTTCAAGAACGGGTAGGCTTTTTGTGTCGACATCCTGGCTTATTTGTTCGATTTTCCCTTTGTTTATCAGATGAACTCTTGCCGCGTTTCTTTTGTAGGAAGTTCATCTTACTGACACCGTAAGGCTTTCTATTTGAGGTTGAGTGGGGACGGAACTGATGTGAGGGACACAGTTCAGTCAGCTTACTCGTGTTTCAGGGCAGGTAAGTTATCTTGGAAGGTGGTTTTTCATGTAGCTCAAACTCTATTCTGGCTTCTTGGAACAAGTCCTTGAAAGAGTCGTCAGCATAGCTGCCAAAGGTTACGTAGCGCTTTATCCTGGCATTCACCAGCATCTTGGCACAGAGTATGCATGGCGGATGCGTAGCATAGACCGTGGTGCCAGTAAGGCCAACGCCGTGGAGCGCTGCTTGTATGATTACGTTTTGCTCCGCGTGAATTCCCCGGCATATTTCATGCCTGGTTCCAGTTTCTATATGCATCTCGTCCCTGAGGCAACCAAGTTCAAGGCAATCTTTAAGCCCGGAAGGAGCGCCATTATAGCCCGTGGCTAATATATGCTTGTCCCTCACTGCTACAGCACCTACATGGTGCCGCAGACAGGTGGAACGCTCTGCTACCACAGTAGCTATCTTGAGAAAATATTCATCGAGCCCCGGCCTGGTTACTTTTTTCACTTTTTCACTCCAAAGTGGCTATAACTCGTTCCGCTTCCCTCTCCAGCTCTTCCAAAGAAGCTTCGTTTACTATGGTAAAGTCAGCCATGGCAATTGGCCCACCCTTGTTGGTATTCTCTATCTCCGCTTTATCCCGACTGGCTGCTTCCTCAACCGTCAAAGGCCGTTTTGCTCTATTTCCAAGCCTTTCATGCCTGGTAGCCGGCGATGCCCAGACAGCAACTGTAGTGAATCCTTCACCATAGCATTTCTTCAATAAAGTGTACTCCTCCCATGAGTAAAGTCCGTCCACCACGACGCCTGACGATTTCAGCGAGGTTTCAATCCTGGGCAGGTTCAATTTGGCGTATGCGGCCATCCCGTGCTCTTTTCTCAACTGCTCCCTGATGTAACGCTCATTCTCCTCACATAGCTCAAGGCCCCTCTTCTTGATTTCTTCCTCTGTAATATCTCCAAAGCGAACTTTCCTAAAGCCATTCTTCTCAAATACCCTGGCTACCTCTGATTTTCCCGCACCTGCCATACCAACAATTGCTACTACCTTCATTGCTCGTGCGAATTTAGTAAGCGGACTGCAGGGGTGCTTTTATTAACCATATCTGCGCCACTATTATAGGGGAAAATCCCAGTCGGTGGCAAAGGGTTCTTTCGACAAAGCAAGGATTACGCCACATATGTTCAGGTACTACTTTGCCAGCCGCTCTCTGCGCAATGGCTCTAAAGTCGAGCTTATCTCCAGAATCCTAGGTCACAGCTCTGTTAGTAATTACGCTTGATGTGTATCGGACAGTTACTCAGGACGAGACAAAGGTGTCTGTAACGCCTTTGTCTCTCCGCGAATAGCGGGGCCTTGCTTGGAATCAAAGCCGCTCTAACAAAGTAATGTTGACAGCAGTCGACTGAATTTGTACTATTAGTGCCAGCGGCGAAATGCTATAGCCGGTTTGGTTCAAGGCAGGGATTGAAGGTAGGGCGAAGATTCACAATAGCTGACTAAGGAGGGAGTGTTATGATGGAAACTTCAAAGGCATATCCAGTAAGCCTCTCTATTGACTACCCCGACAGAAAGTTAGATAAGCTATCGTCTTTTTTCCGGGTTTTTGCAGCGATTCCAATCCTTATCATCCTGAGCTTAGTTATCGGTGCCACATACCAGTGGGGGGGAGGAGGCGGATGGAGCTACTATTATGCTGCTACTGCCGGGATAGTAGTTATCCCTACCTTATTAATGATTCTCTTCCGGCAGAAGTATCCCAGGTGGTGGTTTGACTGGAACATAGCTCTAACGAAGTTTGCCATCCGTGTTTCAGCTTATCTGGCGTTGCTTAGAGACGAGTATCCCTCAACTGATGAAGAGCAAGCGGTTCACATTGAAATCCCGTATCCAAATGTCAAACGAGAGCTTAATCGCTGGCTGCCACTTGTAAAGTGGTTCCTGGCAATTCCCCACTACATCGTTCTTGCATTCCTCAGCATCGCTGTCATAGTGTGTGTAATGGTCGCCTGGTTTGTTATCCTCTTTACCGGCATATACCCAAGGTCCCTATTCAACTTCATGGTTGGTGTATTCCGATGGTCTCTACGGGTAAACGCATATGCCTTGTTGCTAACCACCGACCGGTATCCGCCTTTTCGACTGAGCGACTGAGCTTGTTGGGTCACTTCCTGACTTTACGAGAAACACGGTCTGCCGGGGACTACGCCACACACGCTCAGGCACTACCTTGCCACTTGCTCTCTACACAATGGTTGCTAAGGACGAGCTTATCCCTAAGATATTGGAGTATAGGATGGAGATTAGCTATCATTTACGCACAGCACAGGAAGCGAAACCTTGAAAAGCTTCGCTGTCGATGTAGAAATCCAAACTTTATTTGCCAGGTGCCATTTGCCTATTGACTGTTATCACATGATAACATATAATACTTAAAGGACAGTTGTGCAGCATAAACAGCAATGGCAAATAACACTTTTTCTAATGCTATTCAAGGAGCTTGCCCAAAATCTGTTTACCTTTGCTGAAAGAGAGGAAAGTCTAAATACTATAGCTCGGCTCGGTATCACAGTGAAGCAGGCAAAGGAAGAAATACTAGGGCTAACATATCAGAATTACTACAGGGGGCCAATACCAGATACAAGTTCCAAAGGAGGAGTATATTGGGAATTTGGCAAGACTGTATGTGGAGAGCAGATATTCATGAAGCTAAAAGCCGACACAGAACATGGCGTGGCAATTTGTTTTTCGTTTCACATACCAGATGAACCACTTGAATACCCATATAGAAAGGAGGTGAAAAGAGATGAAAGGCAATTTCTGTCCTAACTGCGAAGAATTTACGGACGTAAAGTTAGAGACGCGAAAGCAAGTCTTTAACGTTCGGGGAGAGCCCATTGAGATAGAGGGAGAGGTCGCTATTTGCCAAAAATGTGGGTCAAAAATCTTTGACGAGGAACGAGATTCTCGAACCCTTGAGAGAGCTTATAGTGTCTACCGGGAAAAGCATAAACTCCTGGCACCTGATGAAATTCGCATAACTAGGGAGAAATATGGCCTGGGCCAGAGGGCGCTATCGCGGCTGCTCGGCTGGGGAGAGATAACTATACATCGATATGAGAATGGGGCTATTCAGGACAAGGTGCATGATAGCACGCTACGCTTAATAGAGGACCCGCAAAATATGCAAAAACTATTTGAGACCAGCTGTGGTAAGCTGGCCTCTTATACAGCGAAAAGACTTGAGAAAGCAATTGCTACCTTTTTGCAGGAAGACAATGAGCAGACTTTCCGAGTTTCCCTCGAACGAATGGTAGCACATCCCTATTCAGATTTAACCTCAGGTTACAAAAGGTATGATTTGGAAAAGTTGGAGAATATGATTCTCTATCTGGCAAAGCATCTGGACGGCGTGTTGAAAACTAAACTCAATAAGTTATTGTGGTATTGTGATTTTCTCCACTTTAAGGAAACTTCTGTGTCAATCACTGGAGCTCAATATGTGCATTATCAATATGGGCCAGTTCCTAAACATTACGAGCTTGTTACTGGAATTATGGAAAGTGAGGGGTTACTAGATAAGAACGAAGTCGGATTTAATACTGAAGAGGGTATAGTAGGAGAGCAATTTACTGCTTTAGTTGAACCTAACGAGGGTACGTTTTCCGAAACCGCGCTCAAGGTAATGCAATTCGTCATTGATACGTTCCGTACGTATACTGCTACAAGAGTTATGAATCAGTCGCACCAGGAGACTGCGTACAGAAAAAGTGGAGACCGCGATGTTATCTCATACGAACACGCCAAAGAGCTTTCTCTCTCACTACCTAAATAAGCTCATATGAGGCAGATAAAGGGGTGTCGCGAATTAAGCACCAAAAAGGAGGTGATGTATCATGAGAGCAGAATTGATATTTCTACCCATAGTCTGGCTCATAGCTGTGATGTTGGCTGTTGCCTCGTTGCCAGTCTGGCATCTGATGGTAGCTTCGCTCAGTCAAATATCTCCTAATCTTACTCCTTTGCTCGGGAATCCCGTTGTAGATGTGCTCTGGCAATTCATTCTGCCAAGCCTCATGGTGGCTATAGGGGCATACTGTTCTCTCAAGTCATAATTCCTATGCGGAGTTCGTAAGGCAGAGGTGAAAGGCAAGTTTACCTATGCCATTGAACATTAGTTGCCAGTAATCAGTTTGTCACATTGATTCAGGGTCTTTTATCTCTCTGTAGTCACATCAGCTCTAGCAAAAGTCATTTCGTTAAATCCATAAATAAGACCTACGGATTACCATCCAACCCATGTTTTTCTCTGTCCAAGACCGATGAGAGACCCCTTGAAACTCTGTGGCGGGTGTAACCTGTTACGTTTCTGAAGGGGGTTATTAGCCTTTGGTCGCTGGTTGAGATCCAGCCACTGCTACTTTCAAAGCCAACAAAGCAGCTCCTGACAAGAGGACTCTACTAAATCCGCATCTGTCCTTCGCACTTAATCTATTTTCAGTTTCCCTATTTCTTCTTTTCCTTGGGCTTCTTGGATTTTTTCACATTTTTTCTTCCCTTAGTTCCCATCTCTTTCACCTCTCCTTTTTAATACTTTCTTTTATATATCTTCTAATTTTTGCCATTTGTATTCTGCAGAGAACAGATGACATGCTTTGAACTATGGCCCTTTACGAGCGATTCTTGAATGCTATTCTAACAGGGGATACTTAGTGGTGCAAAGGCGAACTCCTCCTGGCATTGCGAGGCACAGAGTGCCGAAGCAATCTTGGAGAAAGGAGTTGTTTGAGATTGCTTCGCGGAGTTTATCCTGAGCGAGATTCTTCGGTCGCTTCGCTCTCTCAGAATGACAAGAGGCAGAGGGCTCAGAAGGACAAGAAACGAGGGGCTCATGGTCAGGGTGATAAAAGGGGCATCTGGGTTGTCACAGGCTGGCAATTAGGACAGAAATAGGTGCCTCGGTTTCGCACCAGAATCCGCTCGATGGGGGTGTGGCAAACAGGGCAAGGCTCACCACCTCGGTGAGCCACCTGAAAATAGAAATGGGCTGTGCCTATTTGGCCGCCGGGGCGGACATAAGTATCAACACTGGCTCCTTTGTTACCTATAGCTGAGTAAAGAACTTCGCGGATGGAGCGATATAGGCTTTGAATTTCGTGAGCTGATAAAGTGCCAGCTTTCCTCAAAGGATGAATTCGGGCAGCAAATAAGGCTTCATCGGCATACATATTGCCAATTCCAGCAATGATACCTTGGTCAATGAGAGCTGCTTTTATCGGGAGGTGACGGTTCTTCAACAGCTTGGCCAAAACCTCGGGAGTGAAACTCTCGCTCAAAGGCTCAGGTCCCAATTTACCTACTACAGTAGTAACATTTTCTACCAGCCGCATTACCCCAAATCGGCGCAAGTCGCTAAACACGACTCGCGTGCCATTGGAAATGCGGAAAGCAGCCCTGGCGTAGCGGTCAATTCCCTTGGGATTTAATAGCAAAACACCGGTCATCCTGAAGTGCATGATTAGCGATTGATTAGCCAGGTTAAAGATAAGATATTTTCCTCGGCGCTCCAGGCTTTGTATTGTTTGCCCAATTAACTTATGACGAAATTCCTCAACGGAACTATCGGGCACTAGCGCAGTATCAAATATGGTAACTTGAGTGAAACTCTGCCCAACTATCCAGGGCAAAAGCTCGTTTTTTATTGTCTCTACTTCAGGTAATTCAGGCATTTTTCTCTAGGTTAGCGTAAGGAAACAAAGCTTGCAAGCTCAATGTGCCATGCTATAATACAAAGATTTTAGCGGGTGTTTAAAAATGTAGTGCGAGGCTTTTAGCCTCGTGCACGACCCTAAAGGGTCGCACTACGAAAATCTTGGGGGTGAAGATTATTAAAACTGAATGAGGCAAATCTAGTTTTGAATCTGCGGCAAAATTAAACAGCCTCGTTTTATAATAGGAGGTTAGAAATGTATCGGATTTTAGCCCGAGAAGACCTTGCTCCAAATATTCATCTATTTAAAGTTGGGGCACCATCAGTAGCCAAGAAGGCTCAGCCGGGGCAATTTGTCGTTGTCAGGAGTGATGAAAAGGGGGAACGCATTCCACTAACTATTGCCGATTGGGACAAGAAAGAGGGAAATGTGACTATTGTTTTCATGGAGGTAGGCACTACTACCAAGAAATTAGCTTTGCTTAACGCTGGTGATAACATCCTTGACTTTGTCGGGCCGTTAGGTCGCCCCACGGAGATCGAAAAGTTTGGCACTGTGGTTTGCGTCGCTGGAGGAGTCGGCGCCGCTCCCATGTTTCCCATCGCCAGAGCTCTGAAAGCTCAGGGAAATGAAATCCTCTCCATTCTAGGTGCCAGAAACAAGGAGCTTCTCTTCTGGGAAGAGCGGCTGCATAGTGTCAGCGATGAACTGATAGTGACCACCGATGATGGCTCATATAAGCGCAAAGGTGTGGTTACTGAGCCACTCAAGGAATTGCTTGATAACAAGAAAATAGATCGTGTAATCGCTATCGGGCCAGCTATTATGATGAAGTTTTGTTCTCTAACTACCAAGCCATTTGGTATCAAGACCATGGTAAGTCTTAACCCTATAATGGTTGATGGCACTGGGATGTGTGGCTGCTGCCGTGTATCTGTGGGCGGTGAGACTAAGTTTGCTTGCGTTGATGGACCGGATTTCGATGGACATGAGGTTGACTGGGATTTGCTTATGAATCGTCTGCGCACCTATCTAGATGAGGAAAAAGAATCCTTAAGGCTTTGGGAGGAAAGGAACAAAGCCTTCATAAGCTAAGGAGACGAAAATTATGGCGGAAAAGAAAAAAATAAATCTAAACCGGGTGCCTATACCAAAGCAGGAGCCCTTGATAAGAAGAGGGAATTTTAATGAAGTAGCCTTAGGATATACTGAAGAGCAAGCCCTCGAGGAGGCAAGTCGCTGCATTGAATGTAAAAAAACAGGTTGCAAAGTTGGCTGCCCGGTGGATGTAGATATCCCCGAATTCATAAAAGCAATACAAGATGGTGATATGCCTGAGGCAGTAAGAATACTCAAGAGCAAGAACAGCCTTCCTGGCATTTGCGGTCGTGTTTGCCCTCAGGAAACACAATGCGAGATGACTTGCAACCTAGCCAAAAAGGGCGCTCCCATCGCTATTGGCCGTCTAGAGCGGTACGTAGCTGATTGGGAAAGAGCCCACCCTGAAGTTACTGAGCGACAAAAGGAGCGGGTAAAATTTAATGGTAGGAAGATAGCCGTTGTTGGCTCTGGACCGGCCGGGTTAACCTGCGCCGCCGACCTGGCTAAGCTAGGGTATGAAGTTACTATCCTTGAGGCGCTTCATGTGGCTGGCGGCGTGCTGATGTATGGAATCCCTGAATTTAGATTACCTAAAGTCATTGTCCAGGGTGAAGTTGATTATGTAAAGTCCCTGGGCGTAGAAATTAGGTTTGACCAGGTGATAGGCAAAATAGCTACTGTGGATGAGATTCTGGAAGATGGTTACGATGCTGTTTTTTTAGCTCCTGGGGCTGGAGCACCAATGTTTCTAAACATTCCCGGCGAGAACTTCAGTGACATTTATTCCGCCAATGAGTTCCTTACTCGAGTAAACTTGATGAAGGCTTATCTATTCCCCGAGTATGATACTCCGATAAAAGTAGGCAAAAGGGTGGCAGTCTTCGGCGGAGGAAATGTCGCCATGGATGCTTCCAGATGCGCCCTCAGGCTTGGGGCTGAGGAAGTATATATCATTTATCGCCGTTCTAGAGTAGAGATGCCAGCCAGGCGTGAGGAGAGGGAGAATGCTGAGGAAGAAGGGATTATTTTCCGGCTTCTAACCAATCCCAAGAGGTTCCTTGGCGATGAACAGGGTAGGGTCAAAGCAGTAGAGTGTTATGAAATGGAGCTTGGTGAACCTGATGAAAGTGGTCGGCGACGACCAATTCCAAAGCCGGGCACTGAATTCATCATTGAAATTGACACGGCAATCGTTGCTTTGGGCACCAGACCCAACCCGATTATCCCCTCAACGACTAAAGGGCTCGAACTCACCAGATGGGGCACGATAAAAACTGATGAGGCTACAGGCAGAACCAGCAAGAAAAGAGTCTGGTGTGGAGGCGATATGGCTACCGGGGCAGCTACAGTTATCAGTGCTATGGGCGCTGGCAAGCGGGCTGCCGCTGATATTGATGCTTATCTTCAGGGAAAATCCTAAACAAATCCAAAACCCAAATCCCTAATATTTAGGACTTAGAGTTTAAGATTTCGTGTTTATTAATCTAGCCATCTCAAGCCAGTTTTTGCCCAGTTTGACATCTATCTTTAAGGGCACAGAAAGCTTCATAGCCTGAGACATTAGCTCAGCCACCAGAGATTTCAGCTCCTCCACTTCCTCTTGAGGTACTTCGAAAACCAATTCATCGTGAATTTGCAAAAGCATCTTGCTTTTTAGGTTTCGCTCCTTCATTTCTCGATGTATATTAATCATAGCAACCTTGATAATATCGGCAGAGGTGCCTTGCACCGGGGCGTTTATAGCCATACGCTCCGCAGCTTCCCTTACTTGCCGATTGGGGGAATTGATTTCGGGTATGAACCGCCTCCTTCCCAGCACCGTTTGCACATAACCCAGTTTCCTCGCCTGTTCTTTGGTTGCTTCAATGTACTCTCTTACCCTGGGATACCTCTCAAAATATAAGGTGATAAATTGGGCTGCTTCCTCTCGGCTAAGTTCGGTGGCTTGCTCCAAGCCATAATCGCTCATGCCATAAATAACACCAAAGTTAACTGTCTTAGCAGTTCGGCGCATCTCAGGGGTCACCTCTGCTATTGAGATATCGAAGAGCCTGGAGGCAGTCTTGGCATGGATATCTTCATCGCCGACAAAGGCAGCAATAAGGCCGGGGTCCTGGGAGAGATGAGCTAGGGCTCTGAGGTCAATCTGGGAGTAATCAGCGCTTAACAGGTACGCCCCTGACGGAGCAATGATAGCTTGCCTTATTTTCTTACCTCTTTCCCCTCTCACAGGGATATTTTGCAGGTTTGGCTCACTGGAGGAAAGTCGCCCGGTAGCCGTGCCTGTTTGATTAAAATTGGTATGCACCCTACCTGTCTGAGGATTAATAAGCGCCGGCAAAGCATCAATATATGTTGATTTAAGTTTGCCAAGTTGGCGATATTGCAACACAAGCTCGATTATGGGATGGAGACCCCTCAATCCCTCAAGCACTGAAGCCTCGGTGGAGTAACCGCTTTTTATTTTGCGAGAGCCAGGCAGCTTGAGTTCCTCAAACAGTACCTTGCCCAACTGCTTGGGTGAATTGATATTAAATTGATGCCCCACGCTGTTATAAATTTCTGCCTCTAGTTTTAGCATTTCCTGACCTAATTCAAGAGACATCTTACGGAGCAAGGCAGTATCTAAAGTAATACCATTTCTCTCCATAGCTACCAGCACAGGAACCAAAGGCATCTCCACTTCCCTGAAGAGTTGCCACAATCCTTGCCGACATAGCTCCTCCTTCAAATTATCCCTTAAACCCCAGGTGATGTTGACATTGGCGCAGGCGTAATCGGCAACTTGTTTCACCCCCAGCGTGGCTAAAGAAACCTGCTTCTTCCCCGTGCCAATCAAGTCGGTGATTTGCGCCATTTCCAGGCCCAGTTTATTAAAAGCAATTGCTTTAAGACTCAGGTTTTTTTCACCGATAAGGTAAGCGGCAATCATCAGGTCGAAATCCAAGTTTGCCAGCTCCACTCCGTAATTAGCCAGTACAGCCATATCATGCTTAGCGTTATAAGCAATTTTGCCTATGTTTGTATTCTCTAAGATTGGCTTCAGTCCAGCTACAACTTGAGCTAGCGGTAGTGGCTCAGGGATGTCACTTCCAGATTCAGACCCTTCCCTTCGTTCAGGGTGACAAAACTGGATGTCATTCTGAGCCCTTCGCTTGTTGTCATTCTGAGGGAGCGAAGCGACCGAAGAATCTCGCTCAGGATAAACTCCGCGAAGCAATCTCAAAGGTATATAAAATGCTTTTCCAGAAGCTGGCGATACTGCCATTCCCACCAGCTCTGTCGTCAAGCCCTCGCCTTTAATCCCTCTCCCTTCACGGGAGGGAGAAGAGGTAAGGGTAGTTTCAAGGTCGAGGACTATTTCGCTTGCTGCTTCCAGTTGGCTTATCAGTTCATTCAGACCTGCCTCACTGTTCACTACTTGATAAATGCCTCTCTGAAAGCTGCCAGCTGTCAGCTGATAGCTGTCTTGTGGCAATCGGGGGAGTAAGTTAATAAACTCAAGCTCCCGGAAAAGTTCCACTACCTCACTCCGGTCATAAGTGCTCACATGACAGGCTTCCAAATTCAAGTTGACAGGAACATCCTTAACTATGGTAACTAACTCCTTACTCTGGAAAGCCTGTGATTGATATTCACGTAGCATTGCTCGTAACTTGCTCGGCATTACATTTGCAATATTGTCATAGATTCCCTCGAGGCTGCCAAACTGCCGAATTAATTTCGTAGCTGTTTTTTCGCCAATTCCTGGCACGCCGGGAATATTATCCGAAACATCACCAACCAAGGCTTTAAAATCAGTAATCTGATCAGGCCTTATGCCATATTTTTGCTTAACTGCCTCCTCATCATAAAGGACAGTATCACTAAGGGTTCGCCTTGGCATGAGGGCTTTTATCTCCGGCAACACAAGTTGGAGCACGTCATTGTCACCAGTGACGATGATAGTTTCACTACCTTGTTCACCAGCCTGCTTGCCTAAGGTGCCCAGAACATCGTCAGCCTCAAAGCCATCAAGCTCAAAGATGGGAATGCGAAAGGCATCTACAAGCTGATGAACCCGCTTTATCTGACTTTTCAGTTCCTCTGGTGCCTTGGGACGCTGTGCTTTATACTCCTCGAACATCTCATGTCTGAAGGTTGGAGATGGGCGGTCAAAAGCCACCGCCCAATAAGTGGGCTTGAATTCGGCGAGCACCTTGAGCAATGTATTGGCAAAGCCATAAACAGCATTTACCATCTCCCCGGTTTTAGATACCGTCAGTGGAGGCAAGGCGTGAAAGGCACGATGCACTAAAGCATTGCCATCAAAAAGCAACAGCAAAGGTTTTTCTTTCTCGTTCTTTGTCATTCTGAGCCCTTCACTTCTTGCCATTCCGAGCAACTCCCTGTCATTCTGAGGGAGAGAAGCGACCGAAGAATCTCCCATAGACTTCCTCCCTCACAATTATAGCATTTCTACTCATTGCGGACTCTCCCAATGTCATTGCGAGGAGCATAAGCGACGAAGCCCGCCAGACGGGAGCCAAGCGGCGCGAGAAGCCGCCCCCCACAACCGTTGCCCGCAGCAGCCCAGCGGAGCGAAGGCCCGACTTGGGAGTGGCCGAGCGGAGCATGAACGAGAAGGCGCAGTGTGCCGCAAGGGCAAGCAAATAACCTCGCTGACTTAGTAAGACCAGGCTCTAAATGGTTACCACGAAGCGAGCGGGATTTGCCACCATGGCTACTGAAGGGTAGAATTGACATAGCTCTCCTTGCTCACTATTCTTAAACTTAGAGGATGGAGAAATGAAACATAAAATAATCACAATAGCGGTTATTGCAAGTTTACTTATTGTTAGTTGTGCTAGAGCACCAGAGCCACTAACGCCCAAGCTGGCCATTATGGTTGAGTCTAATATCATTGAGGCTGGTTCTTCTTTCATGGTCGTAGGTTTAAGTTTAGAGCCTCATCAGAAGATATGGATTGAAGGTGACTACAAACTAAGTGATAGTATCATGGGTTATAGCCTCTATTGCTTTGAGGAAGAGGGCTTAATTTACCCGACAATAGAGGTTCCAGAGGACACAGTTCCAGGTGACTACGAGGTTGAGATTTATATGGGCAAGCATCTTGATGACAGGGAGCTAATAGCTACTCTGCCTATCCATGTTATAAGTAAAGAAAAGTGAGAAGAATGATGGACAAGTCTCGTGGTTTCTGGAGGGTGCGTTGGGTGGCTCGGATTATTTCCTTGCTTCCTGGAGCTGGAATGATTCTAGGTTACCTGGG
>Ga0209979_1003194_pt1 | contig 14732 bp, 18 predicted proteins | sample AnhtaG_FD_183114 | JGI IMG/M metagenome (GOLD analysis project Ga0209979, IMG submission 183114) | Deep subsurface microbial communities from Anholt, Denmark to uncover new lineages of life (NeLLi) - Anholt_01485 metaG (SPAdes) (version 2) | ecosystem: Environmental > Aquatic > Marine > Oceanic...
TAAAGACTCGCCTTTCTCATTTGTTTTGTCACGAGGCTACATATAGGTTCACTCTCGTTACGGTCTGCTTATTCGTCTCTCCCACCTATAGTGGAATTTGTCAGGTGGTTCCAATACCACAGATTACTCTGTACCATTGCACCTCAGACTACATCGCCGATAGACATTTACGATGAGGAACACCTCTCAGTTCCTAAGAACTCAAAGAACTTCCTTGGCGCACAGTAATGTCAAAAATTCTATGAAAGAATATGAAAGATAAATACGAGAGATCAGCAAGCTAGAAAGATGAAGATTTTCTTTGGGGTAAGGTCATAATTGTTTTTTGAAAAGAAGGTTTTGATACCAAAGTAAGAAAATGGAAGGTTGGTTATTTCTGGTAACTCAGTGAAGTCTAGTTAAAAGGAGTAGGTTTTAGAAGGGTTTATGAATCTCATTGTGGATACTGCCGTTCTTGGGGATAATCTTTTGGATTATCCCCATCACTTGGACAACTCTTCGAGCCCTCCACAGTCTCCACAAGCCTGCTCCTACTATCTTTTAATTAATCTTTTCAAAAGGCTCTAGTTGAGCGAGGGCTCTGTAGCTAGCTGAACGATTTTAGCCCATTTGCCCTGAAGGGTGTCTATATCCTTCAAGGACTCTAAAGGAATGGACACAGAGTAGTTAAGGCTGATATGTGGACGAAGGAAGTTATAGTGAGTAACAAAAAGAGTAGTTAGGGCTACTGCTCCATTCCTGGAATTAAAACCATAGGCAGCTCGTGTGTGAAACTTATAGGTGCGATTAAGCCTTTCGATAAGCTCTTTGAAGGGACGAAACTTCTCTAATTCTGAATCCAGGTTCTGCAAGCCAATGACTTTCTTATGAGTTAGATTGGACTCATAACTCTGGTTGATAAAGTGGATGCCTGCTGGATAAGAAGGATTACCATCTGTCACTAAGACAATCTCCTGCTCAGGCTTAGCAGTACGAATAGCTTCATTCAGCATCTGGAATCCTGGTTTGTTCATACCCCTGGCCTGAAGATTGTTGCTCCTTCATCGCCCTATGATGTTAAAGGCATACTCAAAACGGCGATAAGAGAGGATAATCCCGTTATCTCCTTCGAACATATGCTTTTATATAAAACAAAAGGCCAAATACCTAAAAATGAGTATACTTTGCCTATAGGGGAAGCTGAGGTGAAAAGAGAGGGTCGGAATATAACAGTGGTCACCTACTCCCTTATGGTTCACAGGTATTTATCCGCTGCAGAAAAGCTATCCGAAGAAGGAATAGATGCAGAGGTTATTGATCTAAAGACCCTTTCTCCTTTTGATCTAAAAACCGTGGTAAATTCAGTCAAGAAGACTAATAAGGTGGTTATTGTGCATCAGGCATGTCTGACAGGGGGGTTAGGAGCTGAGATTGGGATGCGGATGGTCGAAGCTGCATTTGATTATTTGGATAGTCCTATAAAACGAATTGGTAGTCTGGATGTGCCTGTGCCTTTCAGTCCCCTATTGGAGGACTTTGTTGTACCTACTGAGGAGAAAATTGCCGAAGAGATCAAAAAGATGGTGGGAAAATGAGGCAGCCAAACGAGTTATGAATGCCTTAAGAAAAGTATTAAGAGAAGATAAAATCAAAGCCAGAGATCTCGGGGAAGTTCCAAAACAACCAAAATGGGTGATGCAATAGTAGAAAAAATAAGAAACTTGGAGTGTTGAATGCAGCTAGAAGAAAAAGTAGCTATTGTAACCGGTGGTGCCCAGGGAATAGGAAGGACTATTTGTTACACTCTTGCCAAAGAAGGTGCTCAAGTAGTAGTTTGTGACATCAATGAAAAAGCAGCTCGGGCTACAGCTAAAGAAATGAAAGAGGAGGATTTGAATGCCATAGTACTTATGGCAGATGTTTCTTGTACCAACGAGGTGAATCTGATGGTAAAGAAGGTACTAGACAAATTCGGTAGAATTGATATTCTGGTGAATAATGCCGGAGTTTGCTCCTTAACTCCTTTAGAAGAAATCACCGAAGAGGAGTAGGACAGGGTTATAGACATAAATCTTAAAGGGACGTTCCTCTGCTCTCAGGCTGTCTTAAGACCGATGATGACTCAAAAATCGGGCAAGATTGTGAACATTGCTTCTTTAGCTGGAAAAATGGGAGGCATCTTAGCGGGAGCTCATTACTCAGTTTCCAAAGCGGGAGTTATTTGTTTGACCAAATCTTTAGCTCTCCGATTAGCACCTTACCGGATAAATGTAAATGCCGTTGCTCCTGGGCCTATGAAGAGTAAAATGACCAAGGCTTTCCCTGGTGATAAAAGGACAAAATTGGCTCAATCTATACCTTTGGGAGGTTTTGGCGAGCCTCAAGATGTGGCAAATGCTGTCCTTTTTCTGGTATCAGAGAAAGCAAAGTATATTACTGGTGAAATTTTGGATGCTAATGGTGGCTTATTAATGGATTAATATCTAACTATGTTTTTTCCTGGGAGCGAATCCTTAAAATCGAACAAAATGAAGATAAAAATTAAATTTTTCACCTTTTTAGAGGATTTAAGCGGAGTGAAAAAAGCTGAGCTTTACCTACACCCAGATGCTACCGTAAAGGATGCTCTGGAAAAAATAGTTGATGATTTTCCCAAACTCAGAGAATGGCTACCTGAATATGTTTGGACATTTATCAATGGAAACTATGTGCAATTACGAACTCAATTAAAAAACAATGACGAAATAACCCTCTTTCCTCCCACAGGGGGAGGATAAAATGCTGAGCGAAAAGGAATTAAGAAGATATGACCGTCAGATAATGATATTTGGGAAAAACGCACAGGAGAAGTTAAAAAAAGCAAAAATAGCTATTGTAGGATTAGGAGGGTTGGGATCAGCTGTCAGTATGTATTTAACAGTAGCAGGGATTGGTTACTTATCTTTAGTCGATGAGCAAAAACCGGAGTTGAGCAATTTAAACAGACAAATTCTGTATGGGGAAGAAGATTTGAACAGAAAAGCAAAGTCTGCGTCCGCTAAAGAAAAGCTCAAGCAATTAAATTCACAAATAAAAATAAAAACATTTTCTAAAAGAATTTGCAGGGAAAATATAGAAGATTTACTGAATGATGTAGATATAGTTGTAGATGCGCTTGATAACTTTGAAACAAGATATTTATTGAATGAGTTCTGTGTCAAAACCAGAAAGCCCTTTATACATGCCGCCGTTGAGGGATTCTATGGTCAAATAACTACTATAGTGCCGGGAAAAACGCCCTGTTTGAATTGCCTGCTTCCAAATCCACCCAAGAAAAAAGTAAAATTTCCTATAATTGGAGTGACTACTGGCTTTTTCGGAGTTCTAGAAGCGAATGAGGTCATAAAATTAGTTATCAGATGCGGAAAGAATTTGGTAGGTAAACTTTTCATTTATGATTTATTTCGCAATGAGGGAGAATGGATAAAAATCAAACCAAACCCATCCTGTCCTGTATGTGGTAAAATTTCAGGCTAAGGTGTTGGCAGAAAGTGAACATTTGAGCAATATAGAGTAAATGAGTGGAATTGGAATAGAGGTGAAGAAAGAGAGATATAGAAGAAAAGCAGAATTGAGCCAGTGTGTCTATCTAGTGGATTGTAAAATTGAGTTTGACTCAGAACAGGATATGGAGTAAATTTTGAAAGAGGAAGAAATGATTAGCTTAGAGAGAGCGCTACAAATTATCTTATCCGAAGTTAGGCTTTTGCCTTCTGAAGAAGTTGACCTTTTATCTTCTTTGGGTTGCACCTTAGCTGAAGATATCCATGCCGACTTTGATATTCCTGGATTTGATCGAGCAGCTATGGATGGCTATGCCTTAGTGGCGCAGGATACAAGTTCTGCTGCTCTGGATAAGCCATCTGTCTTAGAGGTGATTGCTGATCTACCAGCAGGATATCGAACGGACAAGGTAGTAGATAAGGGTAAAGCTATTAGAATTATGACAGGGGCACCTTTGCCTGAAGGGGCTGATGCGGTGATAATGGTGGAGGATACAGAAACTGAAGAAAATAAGGTAAAGGTTTTTAAAAAGGTAAAAATAGGAGAAAATATAAGTTTTGCCGGAGAGGATGTAAAAAAGGGAGAACTTATCCTACCCGGAGGAAAATTTATTCGAGCGGCTGAAGTAGGGATGCTTGCCTCTTTGGGTAAAAAAAAGATTCTGGTGAGAAGAAAACCCAGGGTAGCTATTGTATCTACCGGCGATGAGTTGGTAGAAACTGGAAAAAATTTAGGGAAAGGAAAGGTTTACGATAGTAATTCTTTTGCTCTTTTCTCTCAAGTTGTCCTCAGTGGAGGAAAGCCCCAGCGACTGGGCATTGTTCAGGATAAGAAAGAAGATCTTATGGCCAAAATTAGAGAAGGTCTTTCCTTCGATATTCTCATTCTATCGGGGGGTGTCTCTATGGGTGAGTATGATCTGGTGAAAGAAGCTATGGAGAATACAGGGGTAAAGATGCTTTTCTGGAGGGTAGCCGTAAAGCCAGGAAAGCCTACATTTTTTGGGGTAAGGGGAAATACTCTTGTCTTTGGTTTACCTGGTTATCCAGTCTCTTCTATGATTAACTTTGAGAATATGGTCAGGCCAGCTATTTTTTCTATGCTTGGCCGAAAAGATTGGCAAAGAATTAAGGTAAGAGCTATTCTTAAGGGAACAGTCAAAAAAAAAGGGAAGAGAAAGAATTTTATCCGAGTTAAGCTCCTAAGAGAGGGGGGAAAATACTGGGCTCTCCCTGCTCCTTCTCAAAAATCAGGAGTTTTGAAGTCAATGGTCTGGGCTAATGGGCTACTTATTTTACCTGGTGAGGTAGAAAGAATAGAAAAAGGAAAAGAAGTTTTAGTGGAGCTTCTACCATGAAGATTAATTATTTGCGAGTATCTGTTACTGATTGCTGTAATCTAAATTGTATTTACTGCCGACCTCTTTCGCTGGCAAATCATGTCCCGCGCAGTGAACTTTTGCGATTTGAGAAAATAAGAGACTTTGTAGCTCTAGCCGTCCAATGGGGAATAGATAAAGTGAGGATTACCGGCGGAGAACCATTGGTCAGAAATAATATCGTTAACTTAGTGGAAATGCTCAGTCAGATAAAAGGAATAAGAGATTTGACTATGACCACTAATGGAGTGAGACTAGAGGAATTTGCTCAAGAGCTAAAGCAGGCTGGCCTATCTCGCATTAATGTCAGTTTAGATAGTTTGGATAGGGAAAGGTTTACTCATATTACCGGTTATGATAAGTTATTAGAGGTACTAAGGGGGATAAAAGCTGCCAGGAAGGTAGGACTAGATCCAGTTAAGATTAATGTAGTTATCTTGAAGGGAGTTAATGAGAAGGAGATTCTCAAGTTTGTTAGCTTTGGTCTGGAGCAGGGTTTGATAATTCGTTTTATTGAGTATATGCCTATTGGTGGAATAGGCCAAAATAACAGGTATCTTCCTAATAACTTTGCAAAAGAGATAATTGAAAGAAAGTGGGGAGGTCTGGAGCCTCTTTCCTCTTATAATGGTTCGCCGGCAAAATATTTTAAGATTAGGGGGACTCATTCTCGGCTAGGTTTTATAAACTCTATAAGTCGTCCTTTCTGTAGTTCTTGTTCCCGTTTGCGTCTTACTGCCAAGGGAGAGTTAAGACCTTGTCTTTTCACTAATTTTGGGGTCAATTTAAAGAAAGCTCTTCGAAAAAAAGCCAAAGAAACCAAGAGAGAAGAGATCAAGGCTTTGTTTGACCTGGCCGTGAGGAACAAAGTGAAAAGAGAGTTATCCTCTCTTTCAAACCCACAAAAGAAACATCAAAAAGCACCCTCTAAATTTAACAGTGAAATAAAAGAGCGATCAGCCGCTTTCATTGAAGGCAATATGTTCCAAATAGGGGGTTAAGATGATAGATGTAGGAGAAAAGGAGATTACAAAGAGGGAGGCCATAGCCAAAGGAGAAGTTTTTCTCTCCAGAGCAACTATCCAGTTAATTAAAAAAGGAAAAATTCCCAAAGGTGATGTATTAAACTGTGCAGAGGTAGCGGGAATCCTGGGGGCTAAGAAAACACCCCATCTTATTCCTATGTGTCATCCTTTGAAAATTACCTATGTTAAAGTCAGCTTTAAGTTAGAAGAGAATAGGATTGAGATTAAGGCAAGAGCGGGTGGGATTGATAGGACGGGTGTGGAAATGGAGGCTTTAACTGCTGTAAGTCTGGCTGCTTTAACCATTTATGATATGTGCAAGGGAGTGGATAAGGAAATTTTCATTTCCAATATCAGATTAGTAAAAAAAACAGGGGGAAGAAGTGGAGATTTTGCCAGAGAAAAAGAGTAAGATCAGGGGAAAAATATTTTCTATTAACCTCAGTCAAAAAAAAGGCGTAGGGAAAAAGGCGGTTGAGGAAGGCTATCTCAAGGAAGGCTGGGGTTTTTTAGGAGATGCTCACAGTGGCCATTGGCATCGACAGGTAAGTCTTTTATCCTGGGAGAGTATCAGGGAGCAAAAGGTCTGTCCTAAGGTCAAAAAGTCAGAAGAAGAGGAGTTTAAGCCGGGTGATTTTGCTGAGAATATCACTACAGAAGGTCTTAGCCTGGCTACCTTAAAAATAGGAGATAAAATTGAGATAGGAGAAAATATCAGGCTTAAAGTGACCCAGATTGGGAAAAAGTGTCATAATTATTGTGCCATTTATAAAAAAGTAGGAAAATGTATTATGCCCAAGGAGGGTATTTTCGCCGAGGTTCTAAAAGGGGGAAGGATAAAAGTAGGTGATGAGATAAGGATTTTAGGATGATAAAGATTGCTGTAATTACCGTAAGTGATAGATGCTTTCAAGGGGAAAAAGAAGATAAGAGCGGGCCAGCTATTAAAGAAATAGTAAAGAGTTTGGGCGAGGTAGTAAAATACAGGATCATCCCTGATGAGGAAAAACTCATCTCTAATGTCCTTAAAGAAATGATTGATTGCCATAAAGTTGATATTGTTCTCACTACTGGCGGAACCGGCATTTCCTCTCGTGATGTGACTCCTGAGGCAACTAAAGAAGTAGTGGAAAAAGAGATGCCCGGCTTTGGAGAATTAATGCGCCAAGAAAGCTTCAAGCTCACTCCTCTGGCTATTCTTTCTCGGGCTACCGCTGGAACAAGAAAAAAGAGTCTTATTATTAATCTTCCCGGCAGCCCCAAAGGAGCCAAAGAATGTTTGGAGATTCTTCTTCCTGCCCTTCCTCATGCTCTGGATGTTGTGAAACAAGAATCTTTTGCCTGATTGTATTAGGCTTCTTGCCTTTGAAATTTCTTTATCTTCCTTGAATTTTTCCTTGGGTTATTCGAAAGATTGGCCGCTATCTATTGCAAAAAAGTAAAAAAGAGGCAAAATGACCGGTATAATTCTCGCCGGAGGAAAAAGCCGGCGGATGAAAAAAGCCCAAAGAATAGCGTATAGCGTAGGTTATTTATCCTCTATTTTTATTTGAATATTTCCTTTTCGGTAGCCCTTCAAAGAGGAAAGCATCCCTGTGATCGTTCCTCGAATCATTTGGGAAATAAAGGGATTCAAGGCAAGCACCTTCCCATTCAAAATTATCTGTGTCTCCGGCTTTAAGGCAGGATAATCCTCCAGGTTTTTCTCATGGCCAACTCTCTTGTAATATTTGGTTTTATTATGGATTCTCAACGAGACTTGTCAACCGATAGAAAAGAGAGCTCTGGGTAATCCCCTTTTAAAATTGCAAAGTTTGGTTCCAAAAGGGATTATTCAGAGCTCTCTAATAAGGTAACCGAAATAGAAGTTGACTTTGTTCTATAACATTGTATAATATATACAATGTTAATAATTTAAGAAAAAAATATGGAAGGAAATGATGATGAAGGATAAGGTAAAAAAGCGCCTTAATTTAAGTGAAGATGTATATGAAGCTATTAAAAGAAAATTAGATGGTAAAAGTTTAAAGCCGGGAGCTAAGATTAAAGAAGAGCAGTTAGCCAAAGAGTTAGGAGTGAGCAGAACCCCGATAAGAGAGGCTATTAATAAGCTGGAGAGAGAAAGATTAGTAGAAATTATTCCTCGCTATGGAACTTTTGTAACCAATCTTTTTTTTGAAGATGTAAAAGAGATATACGACCTTAGGGGAGCATTAGAAAGATTAGCTCTCAGATTATCTTTCTTAAAACTTAATAAAGAAAAATTCCATAAGAGGCTTTTGAAAATAGCCGACTCTTTTAGTAAATGTAGGGATGATGTAGAGAAAGGTAATCTTAAGTTTTTTATTAAACTAGAAACTGCCTTTCATGATTTTTTAATTAAATCCAGCCGAAACTCTAGACTCATCCAAATAATGAATAATCTTAATGCTCAAATTCAATTAAGAAGAATAGAGTCTTTCTCTGTCCCCGGCAGGGCCGAGAGGTCTTTAAGAGAGCATGAGGAAATTGTAAATGCTATGCTCCAGGAGGATATGAATAAAGCGGAAGAATTAATAGAGAAGCTTTGTATGAATATTAAAAAGAATGTACTCTATTTTTTAAAAACAAGACATAAGAGCTCTAAAAAGGTAGCACCTAGCTCTCTTAAGAGAAAAAAGTAATTTTTGGAAATAGTTCTGTAAGCTATTTTAAATAAAAGACATACTATAAACTGTCAAATTAGAACTTGTTCTTTCTCAAGTTGAAAGAAGATCCTTTGAGGATCATAATCTGCTTCGTATTTGAGCATACTGTACATTATCGAGAGAATCTTTTTGCCTACACAGATAAGAGCTTGTTTACTTTCTTTTCCTTCGGATATCTTCCTATGGTAAAGGGATCGAAGATAAGGGTTATGTTTTAAAGAAGCTACTGCAGCCATGTATAGTGATGCTCTTAAGGCAGAAGGCCCCTTCTTGGACATCTTAGGATGAAGATTCTTCTTCTCTCCTGATTCTGATATCCTAGGATGCCAGCCAATAAATCCAATAAGTTTATTGGCTGAGGAGAATCTACTAACATTATCACCTACTTCTCCTAAGAAAGCAGCTACCGTCTTAGGGCCAACTCCAGGAATTCCAAGAAGTCTTTTCTGGGGAGAAGAAGGTTCATTAGAGGAAAGAATCTCCTCAATCTTATCCTCGATCTCTTTGATCTTATTCTTTAAAGACTCAATCTCATCAATGAGGATTCTTAAGGCCATTCCTCGTACCTCAGAAGCTTTACCAGAGTAGATAGACTCTTTAGCTGCTTGAATGAGTTTCTCAGCCAACTCAGAGGAGTAATTATTACCCTTAATTCTTCTAGCCATCTTTACTAAGTCAGTTCTCTTTGCTCGGGCCATATGAACTGCTGTAGGGTATTTCTTAAGAATCATCGAGGAGACTTTCTTAAAGGGACTCTTAATTAAATCGGTATACTCAGGAAATACTAAATTTAGGAGGCTGTAGGCCTTTCTGAGATAGTTCTTCTTATCTTTTTGAAGGTAATGACGCAGTCTTACTAGCTCCCGCAGAACTTGAACTTCTTCTTCAGGAACATAGGAAGCCAGGGCTTCTTTTGAGCGAAGTAGGCCCGCTATCACCAGGGAGTCAACCTTATCGGTCTTGGCTTTCTTGGAAAGCACCTGGTGATACTTTCTGGTTTGATAGGGATTGAGAATGATAACTTTATATCCTTGTAAGAAGGAATAGAGATTCTCCCACAGGTTTCCTGTGGCCTCAATCCCTATCACAACCTGGCTCTTTTTAAGCTTTAAGGAAGAGATCTTATCCACCAGTTTCTCGAATCCTTTACTAGTGCAAGGAAAGGTGAGAACCTTGGTAATAGCTTCACCTTCTTCATCCAGGACCGAGACTGTGAATGACTTCTTGGAAATATCAATACCTAGGTAATACATGAGTACCTCCTTGAATTTTCACTTTGAAAGAAAATAGGCTTCCTTATCCTTATCGAGCACATAGCCTGGAAAATCTGACAAACGATGCCTTTTTAGGCTCGTAGCATACTAAATAAATGTCTATACTCGAAGAGTAAAGGAAGGGGCAGTCTTTGGGCAAATGGTCCACTTTTGCGAAAAGAGGCCATAAGGAGGAGGCAAGCCCTCTTCCTGTTTTCTCAAAAAGCGTTTTTTAAAGAACCAATGAAACTTTAATCTTGAAACTATAGAAAGTCAAATAACAATCTTCACCTATAGTGAAGATTATACCAGGAGGTTATGATGAGGGAAAAACTGACCAAAGAGGAGCTTTTGGCTAAGGCTAATGAACCCAAGATACTTGCTATGAAGTATCATCCATTTTACCGGGGAAAAATGGGGGTGGAGCTTAAAGCCCCTGTGAGAACTTATGAAGATTTTGCTATCTGGTATACTCCCGGGGTAGCCGAACCTTGCCTGGATATTCAAAAAGATGAATCTAAAGTATATGAACACACAAATAAAGGAAATTTTGTTGCTGTTGTTAGCGATGGGACAAGGGTGCTTGGCTTGGGGGATATAGGACCTCAGGCAGCTCTTCCGGTAATGGAAGGCAAGGGAATGTTATTTAAATATTTAGGGGGGGTAGATGCATTTCCTATATGCTTAGACACTAAAGATCCCGATGAGATAATTACAGCAGTTAAATGGCTTACTCCTACATTTGGAGGTATAAATCTTGAGGATATTGCTAAACCAAAATGTTTTTACATCCTTGAGAGATTACAAAAAGAATTAGATATTCCTGTATGGCATGATGACCAGCAAGGGACAGCCCTGGTTACCTTAGCCGGATTAATTAGTGCCTTGAAGGTAGTGGATAAGAAGTTGGAAGATGTTTCCATTGCTTTCATTGGTGCGGGGGCAGCAAATATGAACTGTGCTAAGTATATAATGCTGGCTGGAGCGGATCCAGAAAAGATGATAATGGCAGATAGTAAAGGGATTCTTCATCGGGGAAGAGAAGAATTAAAGAAAGAGCCTACCAAATGGAATATGTGCGAGAAAACAAATAAGGAAGGAAGGACCGGTGACATAAAGGAAGCTCTTGAAAAAGCCAATGTTTGTATTGCTTTATCCAGATCCGGTCCCGGTACAATAAAGAAGGAAGAAATTGCTGGTATGGCTAAGGATGCTATAGTTTTTACCTGTGCTAATCCTATTCCTGAGATATGGCCCTGGGAAGCAAAAGAAGCAGGAGCAAGGATTGTAGCTACCGGCCGCTCTGATTTTTCCAATCAGGTAAATAATTCTCTTGGATTTCCTGCTGTATTCAGGGGTGCTTTAGATGTAGGGGCAAGAAGTATAACTGATGAGATGTGTATTACGGCAGCAAAAGCTATATCCGATTATGCAGAGAAGAAAGGACTAACTGAAGAATATATAATTCCCACTATGGGAGAGACAGAGATGTATATCCAGGAAGCAGTAGCAGTAGGTTTGAAAGCTATAGAGCAGGGAGTAGCCCGAATAAAGAGAAGCAAGGAGGAACTAAGGGAACTTGCCTCTTCGACTATAAAAAAGGCTCAGGAGGTGGCCAAACTTCATATGGAAAAGGGTCTTGTTCAGCCTCCTCCAGAGTAAAAAACCTGTGAAATGGGAAGGAGATAAATAAATGCGTGAAATAAAAGCAGAAGAGGTTAAAAATAAGGTTAAAGAGTTATTTTTAAGAGCAAATTACCATATTGGAAAAGATGTTTTAGAGGCGCTGAGGCAAGCAGGAGAAAAAGAAGTTTCAGAGACTGCTCGCTCGGTGCTTGATATGTTAATTGAGAACCACAGGATAGCCTCGCAGGAAGAGATTGCTATCTGCCAGGATACAGGTTTGGCTGTTTTATATGTAGAAATGGGTCAGGAAGTTCATATTGTGGAAGGAGGGTTTCAGGAAGCTGTTAATGAAGGAGTTAAGGAAGCTTATAGGGAAGGATACTTAAGAAAATCTGCTGTAGATGACCCCGTATTTACACGGAAAAATACGGGAACAAATACCCCGGCAATTATATACACCGATATTCTTCCTGGAGATAAGATTAAATTTATGGTTACTCCTAAGGGATTTGGCAGCGAAAATATGAGTGCATTAGCTATGATGAAAGCTGCTGATGGGCCGGAAGGAGTCAAAAATTTTGTAGTAGAGACTATAAGGAAAGCTGGTCCCAATCCCTGTCCGCCTACTGTAGTAGGTGTGGGTGTTGGAGGAACTACGGATAAAGCTTTTGTTATAGCTAAAAAGGCACTTCTTCGCAGGATTGGAGAACACAATCAAGATGAGCGATATGCCCGGATGGAAAAGGAGATTTTAGAGCGGATAAATAATTTAGGAATTGGGCCAGGGGGTTTGGGGGGAAGGACTACAGCACTGGCAGTAAATATTGAATATATTCCTACACATATTGCTGGTATGCCGGTGGCGATAAATGTCTGCTGTCATGCAGCTCGTCATGCGGAAGGGATTTTATAAAGGAGGATTTATCAATGGCAAAGATTGTAAAAGTTGTTACTCCTTTGACGGATGAGGTGGTTTCTAGTTTGAAGACAGGGGATACAGTGAGCATTACAGGTTATATATATACTGGTAGAGACGCAGCACATAAACGGTTATTTTCTCTTTTAGAAAAAGGAGAAGGATTACCTATTGAGATTAAGAATCAGGTTATTTATTATGTTGGTCCAGCTCCGGCTAAACCTGGTTACGCCTGTGGTGCCGCCGGTCCAACTACAAGTTATCGCATGGACCCCTATACTCCAGCATTACTGGATAAAGGACTTAAGGGGATGATTGGGAAAGGACTTCGTTCTAAGGAAGTGATTGAGAGTATGAAGAAGAATAATGCCGTCTATTTTCATGCTGTTGGTGGAGCGGCAGCTCTAATTGCTAAAAGTATAAAGAAATCCGAAGTTGTAGCTTATGAAGATTTAGGTACAGAGGCTATTCATCGTTACTATGTAGAAGATTTCCCAGCAATTGTGGTTATAGATTCGGCAGGAAATAATTTATACGAGACAGAACCGCCCAAATATGCTAGATAATATTGTTCGTTGTTTGCTGTATAGTTCACCCTATCATCCCTGCTCTTACAGGCAGGGCCTTTTTTAACGAATCTGGCTTGATGAAAGTGGAGGTAAATACTCAGTGAACTCCGTGTGCTTTAGTGAATATTTACAAGTGGAGAAACAAAAATGAGAACAGAGATTTCTATTAAAAATACCAAAAGTAAATTTTTAGATAAAGTAGAGGAATTAAGCGGGGAGAACATTTATGCTTGTTATCAGTGCGGGAAATGTTCTGCAGGTTGCCCCAGTATATCAGAGATGGATATATCTCCCAATGAGATTATTCGCCTTGTTCAATTAGGCGAAGAAAAAGAGGTTTTAAATTCTAAAACGATCTGGATCTGTGCTTCTTGTTTTACCTGTGTTACCCGTTGTCCTAAAGGGGTAGATTTGGCAAAAATTATGGAATCTCTCAGACAGATTACTCTTAGGAAAAATGTTGACTATGTTAATCCTTTATCTATTTCCAAAGAGGTGCTTTCTCAAGTTCCTCAAATAGCTTTAATTAGTAGTCTTCGTAAATTTAGTTCTTAATCTTTAAAGTTTATTTTTAGAAAAGAGGTAGGCAATGAAAATTTCTTATTTTCCAGGATGTACCCTGAAGACGATGGCAAAAAACTTTGAAGATTCAGCTTTAGCCTCTTTGTCTTCTTTAGATATAGAGATGAAAGAGTTTAAGCGATGGAATTGCTGTGGAACAGTTTATTCTTTGACTTCTGATGACTTGATCCATCAAGTAGCTCCTATTCGTAATCTCATTCGAGTTAAAGAACAAAAAGATACTCGTGTGGTTACTCTCTGCTCTATGTGTTACAATACTTTAAAGAGGGCAAACAAATTAGTAAAAGAGGATAGTGAGAAGTTGGATAAACTTAATAATCTTATGGATAGAGAAGATGTGAAATATAATGGAGAAGTTGAGGTTTTGCATCTTTTGGAGATTTTAAAAAATGAGGTAGGCTTTTCTCAAATTGCTAAGAAAATAAAGATACCTCTTAAAGGACTAAAGGTAGCTCCTTATTATGGCTGTCTGCTTTTGCGCCCTCCAGAGGTGGGGATAGATGACCCTGAGCGTCCCACTATTTTAAAGGATTTTCTGGGGTCTGTTGGTGCAGAAGCAATTGATTATCCCTATGAAACCGAATGTTGCGCTTCCTATCACACTGTGGTAAATGTGGATCTGGTTGTTGAACGGGCCTACGATATTTTGAACTCAGCTATTAATAGGGGGGCAGAGGTAATTGTTTTAAGTTGCCCCTTGTGCGGCTTTAATTTAGATAATCGGCAAAAGGAGATAAAAGAGAAGTTTTCAGACTTTAAAGGCATACCCATATTCTATTTTACTCAACTTCTGGCTCTTTCTTTGGGGCTTGATGAAAAAGTCTGTCGATTTGAGTTAAACTTTGTTGACCCCCGTCCTTTATTGAGAAGTAAACATTTGATAGGTGAAGTATAAAATGAGTAGAATAGGTGTTTTTGTTTGTCACTGCGGTTTAAATATTGCCGGAACAGTAGATGTAGAAAAAATAGCTAAGCTTATAAGTGATTATCCGGGTGTTGTTTATGCCACTGATTATATGTATATGTGTTCTGACCCTGGTCAGGATATGATAAAAGAAGTGGTGGAAGAGAAGAATCTTGATGGTGCAGTGGTAGCTGCTTGCTCACCTACAATGCACGAGACAACTTTTCGTAATACAGTAGCTTCTGTGGGACTAAATCCTTATAGATGTGA
>Ga0209979_1003195_pt1 | contig 14727 bp, 15 predicted proteins | sample AnhtaG_FD_183114 | JGI IMG/M metagenome (GOLD analysis project Ga0209979, IMG submission 183114) | Deep subsurface microbial communities from Anholt, Denmark to uncover new lineages of life (NeLLi) - Anholt_01485 metaG (SPAdes) (version 2) | ecosystem: Environmental > Aquatic > Marine > Oceanic...
CCCCAGCCATGAAAAACACGACCGGCGATCTTCCCCCCGACCTCCAAGCCTGCGCTTCCCTGCTTGACGCCCAGCCTACCGAAGTCCAAGAGGCTTTCCAGTTCCTGCTAGCCACAGCGATGCACCAGGCTGGCAAGCAGGCGAGGTGTTCAGCGTGGTGCGCCCAGAGATGACCAAGGAGATGGAGAGAAAGGTGCGGGAAGAAGTGCGGGCTTGCCCTGCGGGGAAAGCCTATCATAAGACCCTAGGCTTGAGGGCGGGGAGAAGGTTGTGGTATAATAGCCACGAGAGCTAGAAGGCTGGCGACCTGAGCTGCCCCCAAGCTCCCTTGGGGGTACTGTATACAGGATTGACGGAAAGAGTGGTGACCGAGTTTGCCTTGCCACGCTAGTCGCTGTCGTTACCTGTTTCCGCTTGAGGCAAATCGGGTTGGATTTGGCGGGCCACCTGGGTCAACCGCACAGGTGGCTTTTTGCTTTTGCCAAACGAGCCGAAACCTGATATACTATGCTGGCAGCCAAAACGAATAGGGAGGTTAGAGACAAGAGCGTGAGAAAAAGTGAAATCCTCATCTCTTCCAATCGCTGCAGGGCTTCTGTTTATCAGTGCCGGCGTCCTTTGCGAGAATACGAGACGAAACTGGTTCATTGGAATCAGGACCCCCTGGACGTTGAGTAGTGACAAGGTGTGGGACAAAACCCATAGAATGGGTGGGAAGCTGTTCAAGATCGCTGGAGCAATTGCCGTTGTTGGGATATTCTTCCAGAGCTATGCGCTCTTCTTCGTCCTCATTCCAGTGATTCTAATTGCTGCTTATACGGTCGTTTATTCATATTTTGAATACAAGAAGGATAATGAAGTAGCTGCTCTGTAGATCCAACTTGGAGGCTGTGGAGACACGGGGGGCGTAAAGAGTGATCGGAAGCGAGGGGGGCGTTGTTCTGTGAGTATTGGGGAGTTTCCAGGGCAAGCGAGCGACGCGATCAGCGAAGAGCGAGTCAGTTCAGCGTTTAGGCCTGGATGGATTAGCTCACGAAGCACAAAACTATCCGCCGAAGACAAAAGCCACCTGCGTCAACCGCACAGGTGGCTTTTTATGTTGCCAAAAGAGACGAAACCTGGTATACTTATCTAGCAGCCAAGCTAACAGCACCATGCGGTTGGCGACGAACAGGTGAACAGCAGGCGTTGCTGGTGGTATGAGAAGAGCGAAGGGATATTGGCTGTAGGATAGGAGGGATGACAATGCTGCCAACTATTGCAGACATCACTACCTTAAGTGAGGAAGTGAAGAGCGGCCACGTCTACGGCGTTGTGCAATTGTACAAGGTGCTGGAAGACAAGCCGGCGCTGGAGAAAAACCCGGCTGACGTCTTCGCCCGTACCTATCTCACCGATGCGCTGAGGACGGGGCTGGATCAGGTCCGCTACAAACTGACTGGCCAGGATCGGCGCGGCGGCCTGGTTTTCACGGGTGGCTATGGCTCTGGCAAATCCCACCAGTTGTTGGCCTTGTATCACGCGCTGACTCATCCCGACCTGGCGGCTCAATGGTTGGGGGGGCACGGATGCGATGAGCCGCTGCCCACACTCGATAATCTGGTTGTGATTGTGCTACATACAGCGCGGGTTGACTACGACAACCTGTGGGAGCCGGTCTTCCAACAATTGGGTGCCCAGAACGTGCTAGGCCAGATCAAGCGCTACCCCACCATTCCCCAGATTCGCCAGGCCCTCGGCAGCCAGCCGGTTGTGATCATCATTGACGAGATCGAGAACTGGTACGAGACGATCCTGCCCCAACGGGTTAGCACAGCCGAGACCTCGCGGGCTGCCAATCGTACCTTTCTCCAGCACTTGCTTGAGGTGGCCAACGAGCCGGATGTGCCGCTGATGGTGCTTTTCTCATTGCTCCGAGACAATCCTGACATCGTGGACGTCATTGATCGCACCGGGCCTATCTCTATCAACCTGAGCACGGCTGCTGACCGCGAGGAGATTCTGCTGTATCGTCTGTTTGAGCAGGTGGATCGAAACAAGGCGGCCCAGGTAGTGGATGGCTTCATTGAGATGTACCGGGAGCGGCAGATCGCTGTAACCATGGGTGATTATGGGCACTACCGCGCCCGCATGGCCAGGGTCTATCCTCTACATCCCGAATTGCTCCGGGTGCTGTTCGAGCGCTACAGTACCGCTTCCAACTACGCCAACACCCGGGGCATCCTGTATCTGCTGGCCAACATTCTGCGCGAGCAGGCGGCCAACGTTCCCATTTTGCTCACTTCGGCCGTGGACGCGGCTCGCTTTGATGACCAGTTGGTGGTCCTGGACCGTCCTCTGGTCGAGGCCACGGTCCGCGACATTGAGCGGGTGGGCCACATTGAGTATGGCCGCGAGATTCTGTCCGCCGTGCTGCTGTATTCGATCAACCGGGAGCAGCAGATCGGAGCCGGTGAGACGGAGATTGTGATGGGGGTAGCCACGCCGGAGATCAATCCCAACGACGTGCTGCTGGGCCTGAACAGGCTGCTGGGCCAGGCATGGCATTTGCATAAACTCAACGGCCAGTACGCAGTGCGCATTGAGGAAAACGTCTTCGCTGTGGTGCAAAACCGCGCCCGAGACATCTCCGAGACGGTGGCCATCCCACACGTCGCCCAGGTGCTGGCCAAAGAGGTTCTCGGCGGCAACACCTACGTCTACGAGATTGACGAGATCCCCGACGACCGCCATCTGAAGGTCGTGGTTTCGCTACGCGCGCTGGAGACTGACCAGGATGTGTACGCCATCTATCACGGCCACCGCCGTCAGAACCGTATGGTGGTGCTCGCTCCCCTGACCGGTGACCTGCGCAAAGATCAGAGCTTGATTGACAAGGCCAAACGAATCATCGGCGGAGAGGAAATCAAACAGGACGTGAGCAAAGAGCGCGCTGTCAAGGTGCAAGCCATCATTGACGAAGAACTCAAGGAGCTAAAAGAACGCCTCAAAGCTCGCTTCGGGTTCTGGCCCAAGGTGTCGGTCATGGTCAGTGAAGGGCCGGACGGGCGGCGGATCGAGCGGGAAGCTGTACGCAAGATTGAGGTAGAAGCCGACACGGCGAAGCTGCTGGAACGAGCAATCAGCGACATGGCCCGAGTCAAAGAGAAGATCCTGGATGTGCTGCACGAGCGGGGGCCGAAGGGGCTACGGGCCGATCTACTCTACGACGATTTTTACACCCTCCGTCGCTATCCGACGGTCTCCGATGCAGCGCAGGTTACGGCAGCCTTGAAGGAACTCTGCAAAGCCGAGCAGATTTACATCGAAGGCCACAAAGGGCGGAACTTCTTCGGCGAGACACCCTACGGCCTCGATGAGCAATCCAAAGCCGTGCTCTACCACGCCGACTTCGCTCAGGTTGAACGGGGTCCGACTGGCGAGGCGGAGAAGGTGAAGATCGTCTATGGCGAGGGCGAAGTCCCCGGCAAGCCTGCAAAGGAGCCTGGCCTGGATCGGGCCATCGAAGGCGTCGAGGTAACACCGCAAAGAATCGTGGAGCAAAAGCAGCTTGAGGAAGGGGGCAAGCATCCGCGCACTGTGGCCGGCAAGTTCGAGGCTATCCTCCGCGAGACCGACGTGATCCAGCACGTGCAGGTGGAGATCAGCAACGATTTCAGCATCAGCGGCAAGTCGGACAAACTGGAACGGGTGGTGAAAGACCTGGGTTTCTCGCCCGAGGGCCTGAAGCTGAGCCTGACCCTGGAGTGGTCGGGACCTCTGGAGAAGGGACCTTTCTTGCAGCAACTGCTACGCCTGCCAGCCACGCCCGGCGGCAGCCTGTATGTCATGGCCGAGGTGGATCGTGTCATCGAGTGAACTGAACGCGGCGCGAGTTGTTGAGTTGGTCAAGAGCGACGACCCGGTGGCGACTCTGTTCCACTGGCTGGTGGACCTGTGGGACGCCGCTGATGTGGACGATGCTCTGCGGTGTCCTGAGCCTGTCGAAGGGCTCAACGACTACTACGAGGAACGAGAGAGGACAACCCGTCACCTCACCTGGACGTTGGAGCAGGTCTACGGCGAGTTCCTGACCGACGTGCTCCTGCCTCAGGTGGACAGCCGCCAGGTTGCTGAGTTGTTGGCGCAGCCCCGCCACGCCCTGGTGTTGATGGACAGCCTCAGCCTGCGCGAAGCCTGCCTGCTGAAGCAGAGGCTACCGGCGCACGGCTACGAGGTGCTGGCCTTCGACTACGCTTTCAGTGAAATCCCCGCCGGGACAGAGGCTTTCTGCCAACGTCACTTTGAGGTAAGCGCGCCGTCGGCGGTGAACGATCCCCGTTTCGTCTACGTGCGGGCCGATGCGCCGCCGCTGGACGAATTGCGTCGAGACCGGCTCATCGTCTGGGGTACTTATCCTGACTGGTTCTGGGCCCACGCTCACAGTGGCAAGACAGAGCATATTCCACCGGCCGAGATCTATCTAAAGACCGAGGCGATGCTGCTGGGTATTCTGGAACGTATCAAGGATCACGATGAGATCATCGTTTCGTCGGATCACGGCTACCTGGCCCTCAAGGCCGGCATGGCTTGGTCGCCATCGCAGCCCTACTACGGCTATCTGAAAGACGTCATGGGAGCGCGCACGGTGCCGATTAGCGATAGCCAGCAGGCCCGTGCCTTGCTGGAACAAGGCATCATCGTCCCTCACGAGGGCCGCTTCCTGATCAAAGGGCGCTACACCGGCGACTTCGGCGGGGTGTACCTGCACCGGGGATTGTCGCTGATGGAGTGTCTGACGCCGTGGCTGGTTGTGCGACAAAGACCTAAAGCCGGCAAGTCTGGGGAGGCTGTCAGATGAGCTTGAACATCAATCTCGTGGAATTTGAGGTGGATCCTTTAACCAGGATCGTGGTCTTTCGCCGATCCTATGAGGATAGCTCCTTGCTGGAGGAGATCCGGGAACAATTGAGCCTCAGTCAAGTTGTGACTCGATTGGGTGACAAGATCTGGGGCCACTCATTGCCAGCGCCGATAGTCGAACAATATGGATTCATACAGGCCACATGCTTGTTCGTTGCAATGGAGCCCCGATTTGCCAATAGACTTCTCGGATATGCTGTACGTCGACGACTCAATCAGTTAGGACTTCGGAAGGTTGGATATGACAAGTTCGAGCAGCCGGATGAGATTGCGTTTACCTTGGGCGATGAAGGGGAACTGGTGGCACGGCCACGATGGCTAGTCCGTGCCTTCAGCCTGCCAAGGGATGACAAAAACACCTTTACACTTCTTCTCAACCCTCGCCTAGCCTACAAATTTGAAGTTGACTTAGAGCAATTGTCTGACCAGGGCTTTGACTGGCAATACTTTGGTGACAAGGTACGCGCTGTGCGTGGAGATAAGCTTTCTCAAGAGGCCCATCCTTGGGAAGTAGGACATACTGTCCGGGTTATTGAGGAGAGAGGGACAAATCGACTTCTCTGTGAATGGCGTGATGGTGAGCAACACGAAGTGAATTTAGCACAGTGTTGGCCACTGACAAGTACTACAAATAGGTACCGGTACTTGAAGCGCCGCTACGCGGGATTGAAAGGAAAACAGCTTGCCAAGGAGATGAGAGCCAAGGATGATGCGTTCTCTGCGCTCAAGAATGTGCAGCGCCGGGTGAAGAACTTCGCAGAATTGATCAGGCGGATAGAACTTGGAGATAGACTTGAGATAGAGGTGGGTGATTTTGTGGAGTTGACAGTTATGAGTCGCCGAGATGCTGATAAGTTGCAGTCCTCTCTTCTCGAAGGAGATTTGGGGGGCACGGAGGTTGAAGAGCCACTGGATGAAGATGACGAAGAGTATCTAGAGGAGATCACGCAATTGGAACTCTTCTAAGAGTTACCCGAACATAGGGGGTTCACCATGAGCATCCCAGCCTGGTATCTGGGCGAAACTAGATACAAATATTCCTATGAGGACGTTACAGGTATAAGAGAAGAACCAAAGACTGCGCTGAAGAAGTTTGGTCCTTACAGTAAAGACAAATTCAGAGCAACACGGATTGGTTTTGCCATGCTCAGCCCGGCCATACATGGGCAGACGGGCGAGAAGTTCTACAAGGCATTCCAAAAGAGTCTACTGACCGACAAACTATTCAGTACTGTAGATGGTCTTGAATTTTGCCATTATCACCCCATCAAGGTTTTCTCCGGGACGGATGCAGCTTCATACCGAACAGCAGCGCTAGAGTTAGTCAGAGAGATGAAGAGCATTGAGGTTAACTTGTGGATATGCTTCCTGCTGATTGAAGATCGTTTCAGGCAGCTATCCGTTCGACACAATCCGTACTTTGCCGGCCGCGCAATTCTCCTATCAAACAAAGTTCTGGTGCAGGGCATAAGAGTCGAAACCGCTCGCAAGGATGATAGGCGCTTGCACTGGATACTTGACAGCATTGCTGTCCAAAGTTACGCCAAACTTGGGGGAACTCCGTGGGCCATAGCAACCGGCCGGTCAGAACCGGAGATTATCATAGGCATCGGTGAGGCTCGGGTGTCTGGCTCTCCGACGGATGAGCGACTCTTCGGGTTTGCAACGGTCTTCAATCAGAATGGTGCTTACCTCTGGACTCGTTTTGGTCAGCCAGTCGTTGGCTTCGACAATTACCTCGTTAGCCTGCAAGATAGAGTCAAGCAGAGCATTAAGGACTACACCGAGACTGAAAAGGTTGTCCCCAAGCGGTTGATCATTCACTTGTACAAGCCGCCCGGAAAGAGGACCGAAGCCAGAGCCATAGAGACAGCTCTGGCTGAGCTAGGCTCAGACATCGAGTGCGCCATCATCCATATTGACCACAGGACGGAGTTCCGTGTCTTTGATTCATGGGCGGAAGATCTGAAACCCGAAGGGCGACTTGTGACATACGTTGATGATTATCAGCGCCTCATTGTTCTAAGTGGCAGTGAAGTTGAATGGATATCGCCACGAGTAGCAAGGGTACGATTATCACCACAGTCAACTTATCGTGACCTCAATGGTTTAACCCAGCAGGTGTATGACTTCACCAATGTGCATTGGGCTGGGCTCCAACCCAATAATGTCCCAGTCACTATCAAGTATCCATCGCAGCTAGCCCGGATGTACGCGAGCTTAGCGCAGTTTGATGAAGACTGGTATGGCCTGATAACGGAAGGGTTTTTGGTTGATAAGGTTTGGTTTATATGAATCAGACCACTGCCTATGATGCTTTGCTTGCACAAACTTGGCAAAGCGCTCTCTCTACACTATCAAGCAGCGTGCGAGTCGAGGAAGACAGATTGACTTTGCCTGCCACCTGGGCAGTCAGCGCTTTGCTCGAAGCTGGGTTCTCGTCAAGGGGATCACCGATTCGGGACTATCTGGTAAGACTGGATAACTGGGCTGAGGAATTAGAAATGATCGATGGGCTGCTTGACGAGAGTTCAACAGGATTGCTCGGTCTGTGGCTCCATTTGTGTCACCAGCAACGGAAACGTGTCAAGGGCCGGCTGAAGAAGCTATTTCTTCGTTCAGTTGAGCATAACTTGCAAAAGTCCAAGGATCTTTCTTTAGGCACTAATATCGAGCTGCTGAACGCTGTGGCAGTAGGGCTTGGACGTGCTTCAAAATCAGTGAGATTACGAGTAGCGATAAGTGAGCGCCTGCAAGTGCTTTCACGGAACGCTAATGCTCTGGAAATGGTCCATATGCTTCGGTCTTGGGAGCTAATGCGGAGAATGCATGACATTCCACACTTGGATGTACAACACAGATTTGAATCCATTGCGACGGATGAGAGCAATCCTATCGTCGAGAGAGCGATGGCATACTATGGTCAGATGCGAATGGCTGAACTATTTGACAAGCCGAGCATAGAATACGAAATGCGCTTTCTCGGCTGTTTGGCAGTGGTAGCGAGTTCAGATCAAGCCGAAAGCGGTTTCAAGATCAAGGCGTATGTATTGTCTTTGCCTTACCTAAGACTAAAAACATCATACGACTCCGTATTTGATGCTTGGCAGAGGTATGTACATACACGCCTTAAGCGTGCGCAGACAGAGAACTACCTATCTCGGTATCTTGGCCTTTTGATCATCGCTGGCTTCGGTGCATATTCTGTCGCTTGGTCATGGTTTCTTCACCTCGACCTCGCTAAGCAGATACCTCTCGCAATAGCTATTATCTCACTTGTGCTGGCCGCAAGCTATTTCACGGCCCAGAAGGTTCTTGCACTCTATGGACGACAGTTCTGGGAAAGAAGTGATGTGAAGCTGTCATTTGTGGTGATTGAGGCCATTCTGTCTGTCGTGGCTGCTGCAGCTCTAGCACTGGCTCGGTGAGTTTACCCACTCTACGATACAGAAGTCAAGAAAGACGCTCAGCTTATGCCTAAACATTTAGTTCTAAACATCGAGCAAACCTTCCCCCTGCTCCAACTCAACCAACTCGCCGAGCAGGAGAACCATAGTAACTTGAAGAGAGGAACCCGGTGACGCAAACCAGTATCGAACGCCATTTCCCGGTCAATGAACTCAGCGCTCTGGCGCGGGTGGAGCTCAATTACTACTCGCGCCCGCCACTCTACTTGCACAAGTGGTGGGCACGGCGCTTTGGCTCCGTATTCCGCTCCATCATCCTGGCCACCTTCCTGCCGCAGGAGGAGAACGCCTGGGACCATCACTACCAGCACACTGACTTTGGCGGTAAGATCGTACTTGATCCCTTCATGGGCGGCGGCACGACCGTCTTCGAGACACTGCGCCTGGGCTGCAAGGTGGTGGGCTGCGACGTCAACCCTGTCGCCTGGTGGACGGTGAAAGCTGCCATCGAGCAGCCTGAGAGCATCCAGGCTCTATGGGACGCCTTCCGGCAACTGGATGAGACGGTAGGCCGACGCATCCGCGATCTGTACCAGACTCGTTGCCCAAGATGCGACCGACCGGCCGACGTCATCCACGTCCGATGGGTCAAGGTGGTGCCCTGCAAAGCCTGTGGAGAGCGGGTTCGGGTGCACGGCGACTACGTACTGGGCCGGCGCGGCAAGGGAAAGGAATACTCGGTCTTCTGCCCTGCCTGTGGCGAGGTCTTCAAAACTCACAAACCGAAGGAGCTGCATCACTGCCCATCCTGCGGCAATCATTTTGTGCCCAGAGATGGCGTTGCCCACGGCGGCTACTTCACCTGCCCGACTCCCAATTGTGGACAGCGCCAGTCAGTGCTGGAAGCACAGCCAGAAGGTCAGCCCCCTCGATATGAGATGTACGCCGTGGTCTACGAGTGCCCCGTGCACGGCTGGGACATCAAGAGCGTGAGCGATGTGGACCGCACCGCCTACCGAGATGCCGTTCAGACTTTTGAGCGAACTGGGCGTTCGCTCTCCATCCCCACCCAATCCATCCCATCTGGGCTCAAGACCGATACGTTGCTACAATACGGCTACACCTACTGGCATCAAATGTTCACTCCGCGCCAGTTGCTGGCCCTGGGCTGGCTGGTCGAGGCGATCCAGGATCTGCCGTCAGAGGTGCAAGATACCTTTATCACCCTCTTCTCCAACTTACTGAACTACAACACTCTGTTTTGCACCAGCCATCCTCTGCGGCCTGCTTCCATAGGCCGCCTTTTCACTCACCATGCCTTTATCCCGCCAACAGAGGCTGTAGAAAACAACCCTTGGAATCTGGGAAGAAGTTCAGGGACCTTTCCTGCCCTGTTTAAGAGCGCCTTGAAAGCACACGAATACCGTCAGCAACCATTTGAGCGACGGTTGACACCCCAAGCGTCCTCAACCACCAGAGCCGTGCCCATCCCAGGGGAGCAAGTAGACGGCCGGCTGGCCGGGAACTTTGACACGCTGACAGACACGGAGAAAAACGCGCTACTCCTATGCCAATCATCTCAGGACCTGCCCATGCCCGACCGCAGCGTGGACGCTGTGATCACCGATCCTCCCTATTTCGACAACGTGATGTACGGTGAGCTATCTGACTTCTACTACGTCTGGCTGCGGCAGTTCCTCAAACACCGCTATCCTTTCTTCGCCGCCGAGCACACGGCCAAGATAGCTGAGATCATCAAGAACGAAAAGGCGGGCAAAGACCAGGATTTCTTCCTGTCGGGATTGACCCAGGTCTTCGGCGAAGCACGGCGGGTGCTGAAGGACGAGGGGTTGATGGTTTTTACCTTTCATCACAGAGAGCCCGAGGCGTGGAGCAGTGTTATGGGTGCGGTGCTCGACGCTGGCTTCTACGTCAGCGCCATCTATCCCGTCCAGGCAGAGCAACCGACCTCGATCCACATTCGTGATCAGGAAGCTATCGAGTACGATTCGGTTATCGTCTGCCGCAAGCGCACGGGCGACGGCCACATCAGTTGGGAGCAACTGGAGGATCAGATCCACTTCCAGGCCGCTGAGACCCTGCGCCAGTTACGGCGTCCTGAGCCTGTCGAAGGGCAGGCCAGCGGACAGGGCCTGAGCCGGGCCGACGTCTCCGTCATCGTCCTGGGCAAGTGCCTGGAACTCTACTCCAAGCACCATCCCAACGTGATGGAGGGGGACCAGCCCGTGCGGGTAAAAGAAGCCGTCGTCCGGCTGTGGGGCATCATTGACTCCCTGGCCACCGAAGAGGTGGTGAGCCGCCTGCCAGCCAACCTGGATGAGATCACCAAGGCCTATGTCATCACCCTGGCCGGCCGCCACGAGATAGACTTTGACGAACTGAACAAACGCCTGCGTCACCGGGGCCTGAGCACCAGCATCTTCAGCGACGAGTACCTGGTCGAGATGGACGGCAGAACAGCCCGTGTGCTGGAGCCAGTCAAGCGAACCGACCATATCGAGGCGAAAATGGAGCGCGGGGGGACGTTGCGGGACATTGACAAGGTGCATTATCTCTACGCTGAATACCGCTACGGTGCCAACTTCCGGCAGGTCCGTGAACGCTGGCGATCCCAGGCATTGGACGAATTGTGCCGCTACCTGGCCGAAGTGACCGGCGATACCGTCTACGACAAAATAGTCGAGGCAGGCTTTTGATGGAACCTGGTGCCTACAACATCGTCGAGAGATCGGCAGCCTATCCCCCTTATCCGACCACACTGAGCATCATCGAGTTCCTGCGCCTGGCCTGGCGCGAGGAGCCGCCGCCAGCGCGGGAGATCACCGTCACTGGGCTGGACACCCTGCTGGCCAGCGTTCCGCCTGATGAACAGGTCCAGGGGGCCTGGTTCATCCGGAACACTCTCCAGGACGTAGCCAACCTGATGGCCAACCGCCGCCAGACGGTGCAGTTCGTCGTCAGAGGGAAGATCGAGCAGGGAGAGCAGAAGATATTCGAGGTGCGACAGCCTGGTGGGGACTTCATCAGCCTGAGTGCCATCTTCGGCGGCCGGTTGTATCAGAAAGCAAATGACTGGCTCGTAGCCCCGTTGTGGATTTGACTCATGAGTAGACCAACAGTTTATTACGACCCCCAAAGCGATATTCTCTATTTCCTGGTGCGGGATGGAGAGGAAAAGAGATTTGTGGAGGTGACCGAGGGGGTAAATGTGGAGTTAGACCAGGAGGGGCAACTGCTCGGCGTGGAGATCATGAATGCTTCACGCTTTCTACGTGCGACCATCGGTCCAGAGCGCCTGGCCCGGTTCGCTCGTGTTGAAGCTTGAAGCTAGGTCAATGTGGAAGTGTATCCCTATCAACTTAGCTCACGCAGAAAAGAGATTGATCAATGGAGAAACAGATGATTTCTCTCCACGTCAATGGTTCTCCCTATCAAGTCGAGATTGGGCCCAAGACCACCCTGCTTGAGGTGCTGCGGGATGCAGGCCTGTTCCAAACTTAGCTGAGATTTGCGCCCAGCAGTGCGAAGCCCAGCGCCAGGCGGAGCACCTGTTCCAAATGCTGCTGCATCGGGCGTTTCGGGGGGAGGTGTAACAGGAATACATAGTGAGGCGTCCTTTTCGTATCTAGCCACGAAATCATATTGTTCTAGGAGGCAAGACATGTCCAGACACGATTTTTCGGCACTCGAAGCTCACTACCCGGGAATCATCGAGCAAATGCCCGCGACTTTCACCAGCCATCAATTCATCCTGAAACTTGCTCAAGAGAATCAAGTTCTGTACATTGAGGCGCTTTATGACTACCGGAACTCTCTCCACCGGGGAAGTCCAACCCCCTTTCGGGCCGTACACCAAATTCTCTCCAGCCGTCTGAATAAGTACCCTAGCTTGGTTATTCGTGACGGCAACGACGCCCGGAGCAAGGACATCTTTCGGCAACGCGGTCCGCCTGGCTGCGCCAGATGGCGGAAACGCGAGTAAGAGCACGCCCTGCAGTGCCCTACGCGGGCTCGGCAACGTGAGGCCGAGCGCCAGGCCGAGCATCTGTTCCAAACGCTGCTGCATCGGGCGTTTCGGGGGGAGTTGTGATGAAGTACTCTTTGCCAAAAGATCGAATGCCCGAAGCCGAGGTCACCCTACGCCTGGCGTTTCACCTTTTGGCACTGCCCGGCAGTCAGGGCGTCGGGAAGGTGGCCATAGATGGCGCCCAGGTAAAGGTCCACGGAGCTGAGATTTTCCCCATTGTGCCATTCCTTGCCGACATGGGTTGGAAGCAGGTAGAACAGATGGGGAAGAACGACTGGCAGGGATGGTATGAAAAGGGGGAGCAACGGCTTCAGATCGACGCACAGTCGGGCGTGGGTGATGTTGTTGTAACTGTGGGAGTCAAGTGTATACGCGCCGAGTGCAAGGGAGGGCCGTTGGTCAAAAAGCCAGGAAGTCCAGAGTACCGGATTCTCCGCCAAGCGCCAGGACAAGCCAGCACGGTAGAGCAGGTCAATGCGAATGATGTCCTGATTGTCGCCGTACCACACACCGACAGGTTCCGGCAGCTTGCCGACAAGTGCCGGAAGAGACCGCTTGTCGGCCGCTCAGGAATTCAGATTGTGCTGGTGGGTCGGCATGGGACTGTCGAGGGGCTAGATCTATACTGATGCTAGAAAACCTGCGTCGTTGCTGTCAGTGTTGAGATGCATGTTCCGGGAGGAGTTATGAGAACTGTAAAGCCATCCGGTGATCTTAACACAGCTACCATCCTGGTCATCGGCCACGATCCGCGGTTGCAGCGCAGCCAAACAGAAGCCGAGGTTGCGTTCTTCTTTGACTATCTTGCACATCCCCGCCCTAAATCTCGCTCTGAGGCTCAGAAGTACGACTTAGCAAAGGCTGTCTGGGACTACGTCAATGAGCTTGCCGGTCGTGACATACCGCTGGCAGAGCTATACGTCACCAACCTCTGCAACGAGTTCCTGGCGCACACACCGGGACCAGGCACGGTACTGATCCCTGATGACCAGGCTCAGCGTGGTGTGGAGCAGATTGCGCAAATTGTCGCTGATGGTCACTTCAAAGTCATTCTGCCCATGGCTGTGCAGCCGTTCTATCACCTGTGCTGGCTGGGTTTTATTGACGAAGACTCTGATCTGGTGACACGTTTCATTGCTGCGGCACGCCCTCGTCCCTCCAAGGCTGAGCAAGGCATCTACAAACAGACCGGAAGGGCGCCTTTTTTGACTGTGTGCGGGCAGAGGTTTCATCATCACGGTCTGCCGATTGTTCCCATCCTGCACGTCAAACAGTGGCCACTGAGGGACAGAATGAGAAGGTACAAAGAGCCCATGCAGCAAGCTCGGCAACAGATTCGGGCGGCGCTTCAAGCTTCTCCGGGCTTGGGGAAGTTATGAACATCTTTACGCCAGCGCTGACCGCCCTACACCCCGCACAGGAGGCGAGCCCTTGACTCAATCCCAACCTCCTATCACCCGCACAACCTACACCCTGCCCTTTGACAAGCTCTCGCCGCGCGACTTTGAGCGCGCATGCCACCAGCAACGCGAAGCCGAGCGCCAGGCCGAGCATCTGTTTCAAATGCTGCTGCATCGGGCGTTTCGGGGGGAGTTGTAGGGACCCGGCTCAACCGAGACCACTAGAAGAATGGACGGGGAGGACAGGGAACCACAATGACACTTGAAGCCGAGTTTCACCAAGCGATGATGGAAGTGTATGAAGTTGGGAAGACTCACGATTACTATGCCACCTATTTCAAGAGGATGATAGATGAGCATGGTGGTGTGGAGGCGGCTAAGACACTCCTTGCCAAGCGAGAAATCCAGTCAGGCCTTATGAGGCTTTGGGAACTCGATCTGCTCGATCATTCGATGGAAGCGGCTGTGCTGCAAGAGCGTTTCTCCCTACTGTTCACCGAAGCAGAAGTGCAGGAAGCCAGGCGGAGGCTAGACCAATTGGGCTTCTTTTCGGGGAGGTAGCAGCCCGGTCAGGCTTCCTTCCCCCATCCCACATCGCCAGCCTTCGCCCGGCCGCGCGGAACGCCAGGCGGAGCATCTGTTACAGACGCTGCTGCATCGGGCGTTTCGTGGGAAGTGCCAGCAGAGCTCCATCAGCTCAACATTGATTTGAGGAGGTAGATAGTGGTATGAGCGAGTATCAATATTACGAGTTCCAGGGCATTGACCGGCGCTTGACCCAAGAGGGACAGCAGGCCGTTGCGAGAGGCGAAGATACCGAGTTATAGAAAGGCAGTGTGATTGGATGTTCAAACCCAATTTCCAGCGCGCTGATCTTCTCATCGAGATAATCGGCCGCATCGAGGCGGCACGAGCAGTGGTGCTACGTGCGCCGATTGCGGTACACTGGGAGTCCCACCTTCGCCACGAG